>MDSZ01020073.1_pt1 | contig 13558 bp, 9 predicted proteins | sample 811201 | NCBI WGS metagenome assembly MDSZ01 (sample SAMN05326647, study PRJNA326480) | marine metagenome | isolation source: seawater | place: Indian Ocean: North | collected 2010
ATCTTTATAAAATAGCTAGTGTCACTACTGAAAATGAAAAATTAATTATAGAGTGGGCTAATGAAAGTGGGGAGGAGTACGGAAGAAGTACAATATCAAGAACTGATGAAATCAAGTGGAACGATATAATTAGTAACAGCGGAACAAATGTCGGATTTGATTGGACTGTAACTTCTGGAAATGAAGACTCTACGTTTACTATAGATAATATCGGTAACATTTATGTGAAAAATTCACTTAACCTAGATTACGAAACAGAACCTACTAAATCATTAAGCTTAACTGCTAATGATGGAGCCTTTACATCTACTGAGGAATCAGTTACGATTAATGTTAATAATGTCTGGGATATGAGAATATCTGGTGTTGATCTCCAAGATTCTTATTGTGATGGAGTGAGTGGAGGATCAATTTCATTAACTGTTGCAGATGCTGAAGGTGAAGTGACAGCAAAATGGAGTGATGGACAGACTGGACTTTCAGTTGAAAATCTTGCGCCGGGTGATATTACTGTAGAAATATCTGATAATGTTGGTACTATAACTCAGACGTACACTATTCAGACACCTCCAATATATACTGGACTTGACATCTGTTATGTGTCTTCCGATAGTATTGATATAACTAAGAATAGAATATTTATCAACGAAGGACCAAACCCTTATAATATTAAGAAGTTCTTGATTTATAGAGAAGGATCAATTACTGATCAATACGACTTCATTGGTGAAATCGATACAGAATCTGGAGAAGGATCATTCTTAGATGATGTTGATAACAGAGTTAAGGCGTATAGATACAAGGTTGCAATTGAAGATAATTGTGGAAATATATCTCAACAAAGTCAAGTTGAACATGTAACTAACCACCTGACTGCAAACCAAGGTATTGGTGGTGAGGTTAACTTGATATGGTCAGGATACGAAGGAATCTTTGTTCCAACATATAAGATATTTAAGTCAACCAATGGTGGAGATTACGAAGTTATAGATAGTGTCTCTTCAAATACAACGTCATATTCTGACTTTAATGTAGATCCTGCAAATGAGTACCAGTACTTTATTGGTGTAGAGGTTGAAGTGAGTTGTGTTGCTGATGGAGGAATCATAATTGAACATCATGACTTCGATGATATTGAAAATGTATTTATTCCTAATTCAATACTAGAATCTGGTAATGTAATTAATAATAACCCAACATTTGGCAGTAGCTACATTACTAACACGACAGGACTTAAGGGTAGACCTGTAATTAGATCAAGCCCATTCCAGTTAGCTTCTGAGCCTCCGGTTCCTTTAACAGTAGAGCCGATTATTATCGAGTCTGTGGATAGAATTTATCCTAACCCAGCGAATCAGATGATATACATTGATTTGAATGACAAAGCTGGTGATATTGAGAGATTATTCTTTGTCGACTTCTCTGGTAAGGTTATTGATAATGTACCATTCAAGCAGACTAAAGACAAGGCAGTTATTGATATTGATGTATTAAATTCAGGTATTTACTTGTTAGACGTAACAACCAAAATTGGTCATAGTAGAGTGAAGGTCATTATACAGAAATAATATTTTTTGATTAGATTTAATGAATATAAATCTAATGATGAGATATATTTTTTTAATCTGTTTTATTTCTCTTGTCAATTTAAATCTATTTTCATCCCCATTTACTGATTCAATAAAAACTAATTATAAAGAATATGCTAGGTCAGGAAATTATTATCCCTACACCTACCTTACTGAAGAAGACTCTTTAGAATATCCAATTTATTGGGATGTACAGTTGAATGTTGATGACCTTTACGATTTAGATATAGGTAATAATTTTTTTACCTCTGAGATTACTGCTGGATTTTATATAAAGTATGATTCGATATTTGAATTGTCTTCTGGAGGTGTCTTTCCGCTTTATCCTTATGATCATATTACTATGGAGACTAAAGAACCTCTAAATGCAGATGCTGTATACAGAGGTTTTGAAGAAGATGGTGGAAGTTGGTTTTTTTATGGTTATATACCTGAGGAACCGTACGAGGCTACTGCATATGAACTAAATTATAAAAATGTTTTCAATCATAAGTGGAACCTTAGAGAATACCCTTTTGATGTCCAAGAAATGAAAATAGAATTTATAATTCCTCTAATGGATTCATCTATAATGAGGCTAAGGGAATCTAAAAGTTTCCCACCCACATTCAACAAAGACATGGATAACTTTAGAGACGGGTATAAAATTACAAGTATAAGGTCAGAGGTTTCTTACTTTGAAACACCGTATCAAGACCAATTTGTGCCAGATAGTCTAAGAAATATTATTGGTTCTAAATTAACTTTTTATGTGGGTATTGACAGGTCTGGATCATTTCTCTTCACTAAACTTTTTGGTGGTTCATTTTGCGCATTTATAATATCTTGGCTAGCTTTCTTTATCCCTAGAAGTTCTTTTGATACTAGAATTTCTTTGAATATGGGTGCAATTTTTGGAGCTATTGGTAATAGATATTTTGTTGACTCATCATTATCTAATATTCAGGTAATGACAAAATCAGATATAATTAACTACATATGTATAGCATTATTAATTTTTAATATTATAATAATCATTGTTCAGAAAAATGATAATATAACCTGGTCATTTTTTGAGAAGGGAACAAATGCGCTCATTTTCTCAGCAGCTTTATTTACAGCATTAATTTTACTTGTTGTATTTTGGTAGACTATCTAAAAATTAAAAATAATAGTTTGCTTGATATCTGGATGTAAACTTTTAGCTACAGGACATTTTTTTCCAACTAACATAAGTTTTCTTTTTTGAGCATCAGACAAATTATTTTCCTCGAAATCTAATTCAACAATTATCTCAGAAATTTTTCTCGGTTCAGAAGACATTATTTTAGTAATTTTTGCTGTTGAGTTAGGCATCTCGAAATTCCCTATTTCAGCACATATTCCCATAACTGTAGTCATACAACTACACAGTGCTGAGGAGACTAAGTCAGTTGGAGCAAAAGCTTCTCCCTTACCATTGTTATCTGTAGGAGCGTCAGTTATGATAATATCCCCTGACTTAAGATGAGTAGAGGAGGTTCTTAAATTTCCAATATACTTATTTTCAATTGAGTGACTCATTATTCTAAAATTTTATTAATTAAAGGTTTAATATTTTTTGCCCATACATCATATCCTGATCTATTCATATGAAGCATGTCCCTCCAAAAATATTTTTCAGGAATATTTCCATCTTCGTCGAGCATGATTGACCATGAGTCAAAAAAGTATGTATTCTTATTTTCCTCACAGAAATCTTTGATCTTTTTATTCACATACAGGTAGTTATCTTTCTTGTCCCACCTTGAAGGACTTGGTTTTGCGGCAATGTATATAACAGGCGTATCTGGTTTTTTCTTTCTAATTTTTTTGTGAGATTTTATAAAGTCTTCAATTATGATTTCATTCGGTATCTTAAAAGAAATGTCGTTGTCTCCCTCATAGATTACAATTAGGTCTGACTCGTGCTTTAGTATTAGGTCATCCATGAAATAATTTAGATCAGAAAAGATTGATCCTCCAAAGCCTCTGTTGAGGATATCATAATCGCTAAAGTCATCTTTCAATCCCATCCAAAATCTTATACTAGAGCTTCCTGTAAATACAATTAACTTTTTATCGGTTTTCTTGAATGGAGCCTCTTTTAATTGTGATTCTATCTCATTAATGAATCTTTTTGGATCAGGGTATTCTTCGTACCTTGACTGATATTGATCTTGACTTAATGCCTGATGAAATACTAAGAAAAATTGTAATAAAGAAATAATTAAAAATCGCATATCTTAAACTTAATTTATTTTTTTATAAATTTTGTAAATCAAAATTGAATTTTTACGTTATAGTATTCGGATAAACTTATGAAGCATAAAATTACGATTCTTACAACTGTACTCTTTTTAGCGTACACTTCCCTTTTCTCTCAAAATCTAGATTATTTTGACTCAGAAAAGGAAGCGCAGTGGGGTATAAGTAAAAATTCATGGGGTGGACTTATTGGAGGTGGAGTACTTAAGTTCTCTAATAAGGTATCTAATAGTTTATATAGGACAATAGGCTTCGAACTTGTAAATATTAAGCATCCTAAAGAAAATAAGTACTCATCACCATTGGGATACGGTAGAACTTTTATATGGGGTAAAAAGAACTATTTTTTCTCATTTAGAGCTCAGTACGGTAGAGAGGTTATTCTATTTTCGAAAAAAGACCAGCAAGGAATTAGAATAAATGCTCAGCTTGCAGTAGGGCCTTCAATAGGTATTCTTATGCCTTACTATATCAAGTACAGTAGAAATAATAGGATGGAAATAGAGAATTTCAATTCTGCAACTCAAACTTTTAATAATGTTATGGGATCTGCAAGTTTCTTTGAAGGAATCAATGAGTTAAAGATAAGACCAGGGTTGAATCTAAAGGCCGCCTTAAATTTTGAATTTGGAACAAAAAAATCATCGACAGCTATAGAAATAGGGTTTTTAGCGGATGCATATCCGAAAAAAATAGTCATAATGCCAACAGCTGATAATTATAGCGTATACCCAACAGCTTTTATTACGTTATTATATGGAAGAAAATATTAATTTTATATACTTGCGCTAAATTACTAATGTATGGGAGAGATAAAATCAAAGTCATCAATAAAAGAGGTTAAGTCAAAGATGCCTCGGTTCAAAAAACCTAAATGGCTTAGGGTAAAATTACCAGTTGGTCAAGAGTATAAGAAGGTAAGGAATATTGTTGATAAGTATAAGCTGCATACGATATGTGAGAGTGGTAATTGTCCAAATATGGGAGAATGCTGGGGCGCAGGAACAGCTACATTTATGATCCTTGGTAATGTTTGTACTCGAAGCTGTACTTTCTGTGCAGTTGCAACAGGAAGACCTCCTGAGTATGATACATTTGAGCCACTAAGAGTTGCAAAAGCAATTAAAAAAATGGGAGTGAAGCATGCTGTTATAACATCTGTTAATAGAGATGAATTGAAGGATAGGGGTGCAGAGATTTGGTATCAGACAGTATCTAAAACAAAAGAATTATCTCCGGAAACAACGATCGAGACTTTGATTCCAGATGTGAGAGGAAACTGGGACGCTCTCTACAGAATGATTGATGGAGGCCAAGAAGTTGTATCACATAACATAGAAACTGTTGAGAGACTATACAAACGTGTTAGGCCACAAGCAAGATATAGTCGGAGCTTAGAGCAGATAAAGATTACAAAAGAGAGAGGTATGAGAACAAAGTCAGGAATAATGGTTGGTTTGGGTGAAAAAAAGGAAGAGGTTTTTAAGACTATGGATGATATGGTTGAACACGGACTTCATATCCTAACCGTTGGGCAGTATCTTCAACCAACCAAAATGCATCTTGAAGTTGACGACTTTATTAGCCCAGAAATTTTTGATATGTATAGAGAAGAAGGGCTTAAACGCGGTCTAAAATATGTAGAGTCGGGACCGCTGGTAAGATCATCATATCATGCAGAAAGACACGTCAATGTGCCAATCTAGATTAATATTATTTTTTTTATTCTTTTTCTCGGGTGTTTTTGGTCAAGTAGATACTGAAAATATTACGATAGTTCGGGATAAGTGGGGAGTCCCCCACATATACGGGAAAACTGATAAAGAAGCTGCTTTTGGATTAGCATGGGCTCATTCAGAAGATGATTTTGCAACAATACAGAAAACATTTCTTCCTGCTAAGGGTATGCTTGGTAGATTGGAAGGTATTAGAGGTGCAGTATTAGATTATGCAGTTGAGCTTCTTAGGTCTCGCAAGGTTGCTGAGAGGGAACTTCAAAATTTACCTCCTGATGGGTTAAATGTCATCTATGGATACCTTGAAGGTTTAAATGCTTATGCTACCAAATATCCAGAAAAAGTTTTAGTTAAAAATTCTTTCCCTCTAAGTATTTATGACTACTTAACGGGACTTAATCTCATGCTTCATCTTTTTTCAGATACTGGAGATGTACTGGGTCAGTTACTAAGTAATTCAATTAATCCAATAGATGAGATGAGCGGTGTCGATAATATTGGAAGCACAATAGGCTCTAATGCTTTTGCATTTAATAGCAAAAAAACAGTAGATGGAAAAACATATTTAAACGTCAATACTCACCAGCCTTTAGAGGGGCCATTTGCTTGGTATGAAGCCCATGTAAATAGCGAGGATGGGTGGAACATGCTTGGTGGTTTATTTCCAGGACTTCCTATACCTGTTATTGGAACAAATGAAAATCTTGGTTGGACACATACCTACAACTTTCCAGATATGAATGATATATATCAACTGAGTGTTAACCCAAAAAATAAATTAGAATATAAGATTGATGGGAGCTGGAAAAAATTTGAAGTAAATGATATAAAAATTAAGGTTAAAGTATTTCTTGGATTGAAGATTAATATCAAGAGAAAAATTTTATGGTCAGATTTTGGTCCTGTAATAAAAAATAAGAAGGGTCACTTCGCATTTTTTTCGCAGTCATTAAAGAACATAAGTGCTGTTGAGCAGTGGCTTAAAATGAATAAAGCTAAAAATTTTAAAGAATTTGAATCTGCCTTGAAACTTTTGGGTATTCCAAGGTTTAATATTGTTTACGGTGATAGAGATGATAATATCTTTTATATGAGTAACGCAAGGTTATCAGTAAGAGATCCGGGTATAGACTGGAAGAAGCTTGTCATTGGAGACACTTCCTCTTTGATTTTGGATAAGTACCATCCTTACGAGGATTTACCTAAAATTTTAAATCCATCATCTGGATATCTTTTTAACACTAACAATTCACCGTTCAACGCAACTCGTAAGGATCTAAATCTATTAGAGGAAAATTATAATAAATCTTTTAATTTCAAGGAAAAAGAAAATAACAGGAGCCAAAGATTTATGGATCTTATCAGTGAGTTCGATAAGATAAATTATTCTGATTTTAAAAAAATAAAGTATGATCAGAAATACCCTGACTCTATTTTTTTTATTGGAAATATCAGTGAAATTTTCACCTTTAAAAAAGATAAATTCTCGGGATTAGAAGATATACTAACTTTAATTCAAAATTGGAATAGAGAGGGAGATTATGGTAATTTAGGTGCAGCACAGTGGAGTATGTATTACTCATTTATTGGAAAAATATTAAAAGAAAATAATTTAGAGGTAGAAGATGATATTTCTGATGATTTGCACAAAGAAGCTTTAACTCAAGCAAAAAAATATATTTTAAAATATTTTGGGAAGCTTGATATATTACTTGGTGATTTACAGAGACATACTAGAGGTGAAAAAGATTTACCTGTTTCTGGGATGATTGACATGATTGCACCTTCATATGTTGTTGATTATAAAGATGGTAGGCTCAGGTCTGTGTCTGGAGAATCCTATATCATGTTGGTAAAATATGGGAAAGATGATTTAGAAATTGAGACAATTCTTCCCTACGGAAACTCTAACAATAAGGATAGTTCTCATTATACTGATCAAATGGAAATGTATGTAGACAAGAAGCTTAAAAGTATGACGCTAGATAAGAAAAAAATTTTTGAGGAGGCAGTTAGAATATATAACCCTAATTAATGAGACCTATTTTTTTCTTTAATTTCTGAATTCTTCTGAAGGATTCTTCAATCCTTAAAAGTGATATATCACCTCTTCGTACACTTTCCTCTATAGATGATATAACCTGTTCTGGCGTTACCATATCCTTGTAGAGTTGATTATTTGAAAATATTAGCACGTCAACTCCCGCGTTTATAGATAGTGAAAGTGCTTCGTCTAGACCATAATACTTCGTGATTGCTCCCATTTGCATATCATCTGAAAATACTACTCCCTCATAATCTAGGAATTCCCTGAGTAACTTTTGAACTACTTTTTCAGATAATGTAGCTGGAAGATTTTTATCATCAATCTTATTATTTACAACGTGGCTAGTCATTACGCCGAATGCTTTATCTTCCTTAATTAATTTGTGATAAGGATATAATTCCTCCACAAGCCAAGATTCAGTAATATCAGTAAATTCTTTATGCGTATCTGTTGATGAGCTACCGTGTCCAGGAAAATGTTTTATAACAGTAATTATGTCATTTTCTTCGTGTGCTTTTATAAAGTTTCTTGCATGAAAATAAACTTTATCAGAATCTCTACCAAAAGTCCTTTCAGCAGTATTAATAAAATTCTTTTCATTTATTCCAAGATCAATATTTGGAGCAAAATTTACATTTATTCCTAGTTCTTTTAATAAGTCGCTTGTAAGTTTTGCGTAATAATATGTAGAATCCAAGTTATTTAGATTACCAAGGTATCTTGCAGATTTAGTCTCGTGGAAACCATAAACAGGTTTTAACCTATTAACTTTTCCTCCCTCCTCGTCAATAGCTACAAATGAGGGTATTTTAGATATTCTCTGGATTTCATCAACTAAAACTTTAAGATGATTTTTGGATCTTTTTTTTGCAACATTTTTTTCAAACAAAATTATTCCCCCTAAATGATTATTGGTGTATGCCTCTAACATCGAATCCGCATCCAATACTTTTTGGACATCTTGGATACCAAATATTAGCATCTGTGAAATTTTGATCCTTAGCGAATCATATTGAAAATCATTTGAAAATGTATTAGAGTAAGATAATACATTAATAACTATAAAAAATTGTGCAATCCTAAATATTTTCATTTAACTCAATAATTTTTTTAATCAAAGTACTAAAGTACTGTCCGTTATACGGTCCATACCAATTCATAGTATGGGTTTCATAGGTATTTATATCAGTTCTATCGTACCATTTATCATCGGTGATGTATCCTATATATCCACCATTAAAACTATTAATAATCAAATTTAACTCTTTATTTGAAATTGACTTTTCAATTGGGGCAATAAGTTCACCTGAGAAATCAGAAGGGGTACCAATCATAATTAAATTTCCTAATCTAAGTGATGAGATATACTTTGGAGAATCACCAACTAAAAACTTAAATAGCCATGGTCTAACTATAAAATAGGAATTAAGCTTAAATGACTGTTCTCTTAATTCTATATCATATTTTTCTGACTTTATTTTATACTCATATTTCACTCCTATAGATCTAAATACTGGAAGAATTCGATCAAAAAGACCACTACTTATTTCTCTAACTTTAGAGTCTCCATCATTTTTAAATGTTCTAGGTCTCATACTTCCAACTGCTCCTGCTCCATAAACCGCAAAATCTATATCCCTTGTATCTTCAAGCATTGATATTAGCTTTCCTGGGTAGTCACCACTTATTTTCCTTTGATTGTGACTATGGCAAGTCGCATGTGCGGAATAAGAAAAAATTGCTGCATTCTGACCATTATCTTTTTTTATTTTTATAAGCCTTATATAAGGGTCATACGTTCCAAGCGAATCACCTATCAACCTGTTAGTTATAAAATCAGAAGCAAAAATTGGAGCATATCCTATTTTTGCTTTACTAATATTTTCATGAGCACTTATAATTGCCTCTCTAGTTTTTTCTGTGATAAAGTCTAGGTTTCTTTTATCAAATTTTCCACCAAATATCTCACCTGCAATCCCTTCTAAATATCCTCCTATACTCGAGTGGGTATGACTTGCTGTAAAATAAATTTCATCTTCCTTAAAATCAGTCCCTTCTAATAATTTTTTTCTATTCAAGTTTGGAGGTACAATAAGAAGGTCCATTGATACGTAAACGCTTTTATTTATCCCATTATCAAAAACTACCGCTCTTACCCATATAGAATCATTTATTCCTTCATGATTTACACCCTTTCGTGCTCCATATCCAGCCAAGGGCGTAAGATAATTTGGAACTAGTGAAGCTTTTGACCAACCTACTCTTATTGTATCTTTATCTTTGGTATTTTCATCATTTAATTTAATATTTTCTAGTGATTGAATAGTCTTTAAATAATACTCACTGGACTCTAAGGGGCTTCTATCAAGAGGTTTTATAAAAAAAGAGAGAGAGGATATTATTAGAAGTATAGTGATGGTATATTTATTAAACATTAAAATTCTCTTTAAATTTGAATCACAATATAAAATTATGAAAAACTACTTAATATCAATTACTCTATTTATAACATTAATTTATCCAAATTTCTCTTTTTCAGAGAAAAAGAATGTTGGTAACTCTTTTGATTCTATAGTTCATGAAATTGGAGAATGGAGAAATATTGGTCCTTTTAGAGGAGGTAGATCCACAGCATCTACAGGAATTACTGGAGATAATCAAACATATTTTATGGGTACTACTGGAGGAGGTTTATGGAAAACTTCTGATGCAGGTATATCATGGAATAATGTATCCGATGGATACTTTAATACAGGTTCTGTAGGAGCAGTATCAGTATCAGAGAGTGATAATAATATTGTAATTGTTGGAATGGGGGAGTCACCTGTAAGAGGGGTAATGACATCATCCGGAGATGGTGTTTATAAATCTGTAGATGGGGGTAATACTTGGGAACACTTAGGTCTAGAAAAAACAAAACACATTTCACAAATAATAATACATCCAAATGACCCAGATATTATATATACTGCAGCTCAAGGTAGTCCATACAAAGGAACAAATGAACGTGGAGTTTATAAAACCACTGATGGAGGTGTAACATGGGAAAAAGTTCTATATATCGATAAAATGTCTGGTGCTAATGATCTTGCAATGGACTACAATAATCCAAGAGTTTTATATGCCTCATTTTGGGATCATCAGAGGTTACCATGGTATGTGAGAAGTGGTGGAAATGGTAGTGGGATTTGGAAAACTATAGATGGCGGAGAAAATTGGAAGAAACTTACAATTGGTTTACCAAAAAAGGTTATGGGAAAGATTGGAGTGACTGTCTCGAGAGCAAATCCTAACCTAGTTTATGCAATAATTGAATCGGATGAAGGTGGATTATATAGATCTGAGGATGCTGGTGAGTCATGGGTTTTAGTTAATGAAGATAGAGTATTACGAGCAAGGTCTTGGTATTATATGCATATATATGCAGACCCATCCGATGAAAATGTTGTTTATGTATTGAATGCACCAATGATGAAATCAATAGATAAGGGCAAAACGTTTACAAATATTCCAGTGCCCCATGGTGATAACCACCACCTATGGATCAATCCAAAAAATTCAGATATAATGATTAATTCTAATGACGGTGGTTCTAATATTTCATTCAACGGAGGGAAGTCGTGGTCAACACAAAAAAATCAACCTACAGCACAGTTTTATAGAGTAAATGTTGATAACAGGTTTCCTTATTGGGTGTATGGAGGCCAGCAAGATAACTCCACTGTGGCAATAAAAAGTAGTTCATTTAGTAATGGTATCAGTTGGAAGGATTGGATTGCTGGAGTAGGAGGCTGTGAGACAGCTTACGTTGCATTTGATCCTGATAATCCAGTACTAATGTATGCAGGATGTTATCAAGGAATTATAACAGAATATAATGCGGCTCTAGATAATAATAAAAATATAATGGCCTACCCTGAAATGGGTCTTGGCGAACCTTCTGATGAACAGAAATATAGGTTTAATTGGAACGCTCCAATCCTAGTATCAATGCACGATAGTGATGTAATATATCACGCTGCAAATAAATTACTTAAAACTTCTGACAGGGGAGTAACATGGAAAGAAATAAGTCCTGACCTTACTAGAAATAAGAGAGAAAATATGGGTCCAGGTGGTGGGCCAATTACAAACGAAGGTGCCGGGGGTGAGATTTATCATACAATTTATTATGTTGCAGAGTCTCCTCATAATAAAGATGTAATTTATGCCGGTGCAGATGACGGACTACTACACATTACGATGGATGGAGGAAAGACTTGGAAAAATATATCTCCCAAGATGGAGGAAGGTATGATAAATTCTATTGAGGTTTCACCACATGACCCTGCAACTGTATTTATTGCATTTAATAGATATAAATTTGATGATTTTAAACCTTATGTTTTAAAATCTGATGATTTTGGTAATACATGGGAAGTATTTAATGAAGGTATTGAGGAAAATAGTTTTGTTAGAGTTGTGAGAGAAGACAAGGTAAAAAAAGGAGTACTCTATGCGGGTACTGAAAGAGGAATCTACCTTTCATTGAATGGAGGTAATAATTGGACAAAGTGGCAAAGAAATTTACCTATTGTTCCTATTACAGATCTAAAAGTTCATAATAATGATTTAGTTGTAGCTACTCAAGGAAGATCGTTCTGGATTTTTGATGATCTTACACCTATTCATGAAATAGGTATGAATTCAAAATCAAAAAATGTACACTTATTTGATGTTGAGGATTCTTACGATATTTTATATTCTGCTATGAGAAGACAAGGTCCTCTTGGTAAAAATCCATACTATGGAATTGAATTTAAATATTTCATTAGAGAAATTAACGAAGAGGATTCAATAGAGCTGAGAGTTGAGGTCTTAGATGTAGATGATAATATAATTAGAACTTTCTCAAGTAATGAAACTTTAAAAAGTAGAAAAATAAATATTAATGTTGGATATAATAATATTAAATGGGATGGTGATGTAGAAGGTTTCGTTCCTCCAGTTGGAGTTATGACACCACGAGGTTCAGATGGTTACATGAAGTCTTATTCAGTTATGCCTGGATCTTATTCTGTTAGATTTACTTATGGAGATTATACTAAAACTTCAGAATTTAAAATTCATTCTGACCCTAGACATGAGTTATCTTCTGAATTAATTAAAAATAAAGAATCTCTTCTCAAAAATATTCATAATGATATTGATGATATCTATAGTAGTTTGGAGAAGTTACAAAGTGCACGAGAACAAATATTAGATCTACAGACTAGATTTAGTTCTGAAGATAATTATTCGGACATTTATGAATTGTCCAAAGAGACAATAAAAGTAATTAACGGTGTTGAGTCATCTTTAATTTCTCCTAAACAAAAGACATTTCAAGATGTTATAAATTTTAGGAATCAACTAGACGCTCAATTTTTTGATCTTTTATCTAAGGTAGACAGAAATGTTCCTCCAGTGACAAATGGAGAATTAGAAAGGTTTGAAGACTTACATAAAAAGTGGATGGATATAAAATCAGATTATGATAAAGTGATAGGTTCAGTTGATAGAATAAATAAATTGATAATTGAAAAATCAGTTCCTTTTATTTCTGGAGGAGGTAATTAGATGTATAAGCAGTTAGTTCTTTTAGTTTTTTTATTTCTTTCTTTTGACACTTTCTCTCAAAATGTAAAGAAAGCACTAAAACTTTATGAGAAGGGAGACTCAGTTAAAGTTCGTGAAGTTTTAAAAAAAATGGATGATAAAGGTGACGATAATCCAGGGAAAGACTTTATATATTCCATACTTTATCTCAATAATTTCAATGATCGCTCACTACTTGACTCATCCTTTTTATATATTAAAGAGAGCAGAAAAAACTTTAGTAGTATAGATGATAAAGTCAGTTTAGAATTAAAAGAGTTAAACATAAACCTACCAAGAATCGA
>MDSZ01129287.1_pt1 | contig 13557 bp, 10 predicted proteins | sample 811201 | NCBI WGS metagenome assembly MDSZ01 (sample SAMN05326647, study PRJNA326480) | marine metagenome | isolation source: seawater | place: Indian Ocean: North | collected 2010
AGCAGTAATAGCTGTAACGTCACCGTTAGTTGCAGTGATTTCATCACCTAATGCAGTTTCTAATGAATCGATAGAAGCGTCAGCATCAGCAGCATCAGCAGCAACTAAAGTCTCTAAAGAGTCAATTGAAGCATCAGCGTCAGAAGCGTCAGCACCAACTTGAACCTCTAATGAGTCGATAGACGCACCAGTTTGAGAAGTTAAGTTTGTAACGATATTATCGTTTACAGTGTCAACTGACTCAACGAATGCAACTACTTCAGCAAATGTATCTAGATCGATAGTAGATCCTGATAACATATTTGAAACAGCAGTTTCTAATGAATCGATAGACGCAGTTTGGTCTGTGTTAGCAGTTTCAACGTTTCCAACTTGAGTTTCTAATGAATCGATAGAAGCGTCAGCGTCAGCAGCATCTGCAGCAACTAATACCTCTAATGAATCAACTGAACCACCTAAGTCAGAAATACCTGTAGCTTGCGTACCATTAACTGTCTCAATAGAATCGATAGAGTTATTGATAGCTGTAGTGTCACCACCTGTTGCAGATTCTAATGAGTCAATAGATGCAGTAATAGCTGTAACGTCACCGTTAGTAGCTGTAATCTCATCACCTAATGCAGTCTCTAAAGAGTCAATTGAAGCGTCAGCGTCAGCAGCATCAGCAGCAACTAAAGTCTCTAAAGAGTCGATAGAAGCGTCAGCGTCAGCAGCATCAGCACCAACAACAGTTTCTAATGAATCGACAGAAGCTTGAGTGTTAGTTACTACAGCAGTCAATGCAGTAGCGTCAACTTCGATAGAATCGATAGAAGCATCAGCGTCAGCAGCGTCAGCAGCAACTAATGTCTCTAAAGAGTCAATTGAAGCGTCAGCATCAGATGCGTCAGCAGCAACTAAAGTCTCTAAAGAGTCGATAGAGTTATTGATAGCAGTAGTATCGCCACCTGTTGCAGACTCTAAAGAGTCAACAGAAGCTTCTAAGTTATCAATTAACGTAGCATTCTGATCCACATCGTTATCGATTAACGTCTGAACAGCAGTTGTAAAGTCACTAATTTGTTTTGTCTTTAATCTTGCCATGTTATATAATTGTTTATTTAGGCCTAAAGCACGTTAGTGTGCTCTCATTGTTATTTATCTGTTTAGAAAAAAATAATCGGTAAATTTCTGAGTAAAAAATGCAAAAAAAAATTACATAAAAAAAGCCGCTAGAAGCGGCTTTAATTAAATTTTATTATACATCATCGGAGGATGCTTGATAACTAATATCTAAATCATCAGTAGCATCTAGCTCGTAACCTGCGACTGAACCCATCCAATATAGAGTGTCTCCTGCTGTAATATCTGCTATTGCTCTTGCAGTAGTACCACCGTCGGCTGAGAAGTAACATGGTTCGTTTTTAGCACCATTACCTATATCACATTGTAGACCATTTACTCTGACAGTTACGTCACTATCTTCGAATGGAGTATATGTAATAGTTCCACCAGTTGAATCTTCATCTGCAGTAGTTGCACTTGGAGTAATTTCTTGTTTGTGCATTACACCAACAGCTTGACTCTTTAATTCTAATGAATCAATTGAAGCTTGTAATTCTGAATCATCGAACGAAGAACCTCCGCCACCTTCAGATTCTATCATCATTAAGAAAGGTACTCTACCCGAATATGAAGATACTGCACCACCTTGGTTTAGATATGAACCTGATAGAGGAGTACCATCGATTTCGATAGGACCACCTGAAGATCTTGTTAATGTTAAAGTTGCAGCACCTAATGTAGCTGAAGTACCCATACCAGTTGATGAACCGTTTCCAACAACATTACCACCAAATGGATCGGCTGTTACGTTTGCTAATGTAATTCCAGTAGCAGAACCTGTTGTAGTTAATCTTACAGCTTCACCATTATGTGCAGTAGACGTATAAACTTCTACTGTAATATCTAGACTGGCATTGTTAACTGCAGTTTCAATAAGAGAAGCAATACCAGAAGGAGAAATAACATCATACCCTATTGCTGTAGCATCGGATGTGTTGAATACTACGTTAGTTGAATTATTTCCATCTGAAATAGAAATCTCTGGAAAATTACTTGGAGCAGCACCACCCGTTGCATTTAAAGGAATAAAAATATCATGCGTTCCCCATGAACCTGCATAAGCAACTGAATTACTTTCTGAATCAACAGCACCAGGCGCTTGTGTGATTGCAGAACTTACATTTGTTTGAGCAGTAAAAGTATTAATTAAAGTACTAAAAGCATTAGCATCAGCCACTGAATCGCCACCAGGACCGTCGAATACTGTGACTCCGTTAAAAGTAATAGTATCACTAGCTCCAGGTTGAGTAGCAGATGTTATAGCTTGTGTTGTTGCTATTGCAGTATTTAATTGTAAGAAAGTAGCTTTACCACCTGTAGTAGTTGTAATTTCTCCAGGATTACTTTGATCTGTGTAGTAGATACCTGCAGGATTTCCAGTTAAACTCTCTGGATCTCCATACTCTCTGATAATATCGTTAAATGGTTTTACAAATACGTCTTTACCATTTCTTAATTTTTCCAATACAACACCAACTTTAATGTTTGAGCCACCAGCTGCGCCATATTTAACTAAATTACCTGAAGTATTAACAGTAACAATATCACCTACATCTACTGAAGGAGCAGAACTATGTGTAAATTTAACTCTGTCATCTCTTTCATTTAGATTAAATCTAGATTGTACTTTGTCTAATGCTCCAGATAAAAACGGTGAACCAACAATAATTGGCTCTCCTTCTGGATTTAAGTCAAATATAACAACTGTACCACTAACTGCTAAACTGTTAGCGTTGTTAAGTCTGAATGAAACCATGTCTACATCTTCACATACACATGTTAATCCAACTTCAGATTTAGCAGAAATAGAATTTATCTTAAGAATAGTACTACCACTATCATCCGAAATAAACATACCAGCTTCAATATCTAAACCATTGTAAAGTAAAGGTTCTCTTGTACTAGCATCTGCATGTGTTTGTGTAGAAATAGATCCTAGAACTACATCGAATGTTCTATATTGGGCCTGTAAGCCAGCACCATCATTCTCTCCATATAGTAAAGAACCAGCGAATGAAGATACTGTGGCTGTTAAAGTAATCGGGGTAAATTTGGACATAATTTATGTTCTTCTATTTCTTATATTTATCAAGGGCAGCACAAGGCTGCCCTCTAATTTTATTTATTAAAAGTTAAACACAATGTAAACGTGAGCTTCCTTAGCTGATGGGAATCCTACCCTGTTCCAGTCAAAGTTAGCTTTCGCTAAATCAATGTCAATACTTGCACTTGAACCGAAGCTCGAGAAGATACTAGCATCGAATTGACCTGAAGCACCACTTGCAGAGGTGTATGATGAGAATGTGAATCCTTTAATCTTATATTGTAAGTTATCACCACCTGCGTTTAAGTGTGTTAAAATATATTCATTCGTGGACATATTACCCGCGTATACAAATATCGATTTTGGAGGGGCAGCTTCGTTCGAGAACGTAAAGTTACCAACTTCTCCTGTGATACTTGAACCTGTTCCAGTTGTTAAATGAGCACCTGTTCCAGAGAAATCTGCAAAGTGAATATTCGATAGGTTCTGTGTAGAGTTGAATTCAGCTCTAGCAACATAAGTGTTTCCACCTCCAGCGCCAGCAGGACCTTGTGGACCAGTAGGACCAGTAGGACCAGTAGGACCTTCAGGACCGTCAGAACCAGATGAACCAGATGAACCAGATGTACCTGAAGAACCAGGAGTACCAGCATTACCAGCTTCACCTTGAATACCCTGAATACCTTGTGGACCGGCAGGACCAGCAGGACCTTCAGGACCAGTAGGACCAGCCTCACCTGAAGAACCAGATGAACCAGATGTACCACTTGAACCAGATGTACCACTTGAACCGTCTGCACCTGCAGGACCAGTTAAACCTTGTGGACCTTGGATTGAACCACCGCTCACCCATTGTGAACCGTCCCATATCCATAGTGCGTCATCTCCTTGATTAATATATGCATCACCTTGTGTGTTACCATTTGCAGGTAATTCACCAACGTTATTTACTGAACCTTTCATCGTGATACCTGTACCAGTAGGACCAGCAGGACCAACAGGACCAACAGGACCAGTTAAACCTTGAATACCTTGCTCACCTGAAGAACCAGATGAACCAGAAGTACCTGATGAACCAGATGTACCAGATGAACCTGAAGTACCAGATGAACCGTCTGCACCAGCAGGACCAGTTACACCTTGAATACCTTGTGCACCATCAGCACCATCAGCACCATCAGCACCTGAAGAACCAGATGAACCAGAAGTACCTGATGAACCAGATGTACCAGATGAACCGTCTGCACCTGCATCACCTTGTGGACCAGTAGGACCAGGAATATTAGATACACCATCAGCACCTGAAGAACCAGATGAACCAGATGTACCACTTGAACCAGAAGTACCTGATGAACCAGATGTACCAGATGAACCGTCTGCACCTGCAGCACCGTCAGCACCAGGAGCACCATCGTTACCTACAGCACCAGGAGCACCTGCAGCACCATCAGCACCAGGAGTACCATCTGCACCTGAAGAACCAGATGAACCAGATGTACCTGAAGAACCAGATGTACCAGATGAACCAGATGTACCAGATGAACCTGAAGTACCACTTGAACCATCTGCACCTGCAGCACCATCAGCACCAGGAGCACCTGCAGCACCATCAGCACCATCAGCACCGTCTGCACCAGCAGGACCAGTTAAACCTTGAATACCTTGAGCACCAGGAGCACCATCGGCACCATCAGCACCTGAAGAACCAGATGAACCAGATGTACCACTTGAACCTGAAGTACCAGATGAACCATCAGCACCGTCAGCACCAGGGGCACCTACATTACCAGGAGCACCTTGGTCACCTTGAATACCTTGAATACCTTGTGGACCGGCAGGACCAACAGGACCTTCAGCACCAGCTGCACCATCAGCACCATCGGCACCAGGAGTACCAGCAGCACCAGGGGCACCGTCTGCACCTGAAGAACCAGATGAACCAGAAGTACCACTTGAACCAGATGTACCTGAAGAACCGTCAGCACCATCTGCACCGTCTGCACCAGCATCACCTTGAGCACCTTGAATACCTTGAATACCTTGAGCACCTTGTGGACCAGGAGCACCGTCTGCACCAGGAGCACCATCAGCACCTGCTATACCATTTGCACCAGCAGGACCAGGAGCACCATCCGCACCAGGAGCACCATCCGCACCAGGAGCACCTGCAGCACCATCCGCACCATCAGCACCTGAAGAACCAGATGAACCAGAAGTACCTGATGAACCAGATGTACCTGAAGAACCATCAGAACCAGATGAACCTGAAGAGCCATCAGAACCAGATGAACCAGATGAACCAGATGTACCTGAAGAACCAGATGTACCAGCATTATCTAAAGCTAGAGTAATCTCATTCATTCCAGGACCTAAAGTACCATTAATACCACCTGTGAATTTTAATTTGTGAATACCGTTAACAGGAGCTAATTCATTAACTGTTACATCTAAACCTGCTTGCTCATAAGCTTGTGCATCAGAATAGAATGTCTCGTAGAATAAACCAAAGCTATCACCATCAGCGATTTGATATGTTTCGCCTGGAGTAGTAGAGTTGGCCTCGTATGCTACGACTATTTCTAGTGCATCATCATCGTCAGAGTTATTAGGCACTAACGGATCAGCGTCTAATATGTTTATTCTTTGATATGATACTAATCTAAATACAGAATACTCACTGTTATTTCTTGTGTTAGTAAAGAAGATGTTAGATCTTAATCCATCTACATCTAATCTTTCTTCTAATAAGTTTTCGAAATACTTGTTTCTAACGCCTTTGTCATCTTTTAACGCGATTTTGAATCTAGTTACCTGAGAAGGTAGAGCTGCGTTGAAAATGATTTGACCTTGAGAAGGATTGTTGTTAGCAAAATAAGTATTGTCTGCGCCTGCAACAGAATAAACTGTTGAAGGTACGCCATATCTTGATGCTACGATGTCACCGATTTGATCTCCCGCATCGTATACATTACCTAATTTTAAAATAGGTAATACTACTTCACTGATACCTTCTGTTACTTTAAGTCTTACCCAACATTCACCATTAATGTTATTATCATTTAATGGTAAAGCAGCGGTCTCGGCAGCTGTTAGGGCAATGCTAATTTGATTTTGAGTATCACCATTAGCAGCACCGAACACTAACGTGTTTGCTGTCTTAGACTCTGTTTTAAAAATTTGGTTATCAGTGTTCACATATTCGGCTACAACTTCTGTAATTGCACCGATGTTAATTGCATTTCCTACATAATTTTTATGTAAAGAAATTGTGTGGCTCGCTTGTTGACCTCTGATTATATTGATATATTCAGAAGAAACTGCGATTATTCCTGATGAGTTTACACTTGGCATAATTATTGTCTAATTTTTTTATTGCTTGTATTATATATCAACGTTAAAACGCGTAGTCTCTATGTAAGAGCGAAAAAACAGCACTATTGATAACTGTGATAGCATGGCCAGAGATTTTGGTGTGATTTTTTAAATCTGCTTTAATTAAAATCCTATCTGACTTCTTCTCAGTTAACTCCTCCAACAATTTGATATAAGACTCCTGGTTAAATGTTTCCGTCTTGATGTGTTGCATTTTAAAATCTTTCCAAGACATCATATAATTTCTACTTGGTTTATTAAAGAAATAAACATGCAACTTAGAATCTGGGGTAGTAATAAACACAAAACCACCAGATAAAAAATATCTTTTGTCACCTATATAAGAACAAGATAGGCCATCTTCAATCCACCTCCATTCCTTTCTACATTTATCATGTAGCTCTTCAAACTTGTCGATAGCTTGTTCGTAAATAGCATCTACAATTTCATCAGTCTCTAACTCTTCTTTACTTGTAAATACTAACTCTAGATCTTCCCATGGAAAGCCCATAAATTCAATACTAGGTATAACTGCAGTTTGCTTTACTGCGTCATATCTATAAAGATAATCTAAAGTATCATCTATTTCCCACAGAGCTCCCATTAAAGAGTGTGGAATTATTTTATCTAACTCCTTTACTCTCTGTAAGAATTTATAGGTCTTATACTCTAGATCCTGAGGACCTTCGAGAATCCATTTAGGTGTGTTTAACTTGTTCATGTTAAGTAATAATATAGGTTATTTATTCTTCTCACGAACTACACACACTAAATTAAGACATAAAATATTTTTCGTAATTTTTTATTAGATTGAGCGCAACTGTTTCTGCGTTATCTAGAGTGTATCTAACTCTGCTGTATTTAGGGATATTGTCGAAAGTCTCTTTAGACCATCGGTTAGGTTTATGCATTATGAAGAACTTAGATCTTCCTCGATGGTCCAGTTTTTGGACGATGACTATTTTTCTAGTGTATTTAGGATTTAGCTTTCTGCGCTCTGATTTAGTCACCTATTTTAGAATCTTTGAGTTCAACCTTCACTTCATCTTTTAAACCGTCGATAGTCTCACTAGTAGTTAAACCCCATTGAAGGATAAACCAACTCATCTCTTGCTCAGCTAGCTTCTTAGTGATGTTTAGTTTTTCTCTAATAATCTTTATTCCTTCTTCTTGAAATTTAGCTTCGTCTTCTCTAGTAGTCTTATACTTCATATACCACTCTGGATCTCCTACCACATCATCATAAGTTTTATTATGTGGTTTAAGTTGAAGATTAACTAACTCCATAAAGACTTCTTTGGTCTTGTCTCTTTTACTCATTTTTTCTGTGATTTGATAATTTCATCAATGATGCCATATTTGATTGCTTCTTCTGCGTTTAGCCAGAAATCTCTTTGTGCATCTTTTTTTACTTGCTCGGGTTCTTTATCGCAATATGAACCTAACAGGACAAACAGTTCTTCATTTAACTTCTTCCATTCAGCCCAATCAATTTCAGCATCTTGGATATTACCTCTGAATCCTCCGGAGGATTGGTGTAACATTGTTTGCGAATGTCTTAGTGAAGATCTTTTGCCTTTTGTTCCAGCTCCTAATAGTACGGATCCCATTGAAGCAGCCATTCCTGTATTGATAGTTCTAATATCGTTAGGAATATATTCCATCACATCTACCATTGATAAACCGGATTTTACAGAACCTCCAGGTGAATCTATGTGCATGGTTATATCTTCCCCTCCAGTTGAAGACAAGAACATTAATTGTGCCTGTACAATTGTAGACATGTTATCGTTAACTGGTCCTGCGACCCACAATAATCTATCTGCCATTAATCTAGAGAAGATGTCCATTTGAGTCATACGCATTTCTCTTTCCTCTAGAATATATGGAGTTAAAGAGTTTTGCTTCTTGTAAAGATCCAATGTGTTAGAACTTACATTATGTTCTGACATTGCGTATCTCTCAAATTCTTTGTCTTTGGGGAAGTAATTCATAATTGTTTTGTCATTTGTTTGATTAGATCGCAGGTTTCAAATTCTTCGATCTCTTCAAAATACTTAATTGCTTTATTTAAACTTTTTCTGTAACCTTTCTTTGGTAGAGTCATGTCGTACTTTTCACCTTCATCATCTACTAAAATCGCCAGTAGATCGCTACCATTCTTTCCTTCTATTTTTTCTAGTACAAATTCTACTATTCTTCTAAAAAATATATCGTACTTTGACATCAACAGCCTATTAAAGTCTGCTTCTAAAATCTTAGGATCGATGTGTATTTCAGGAACCTTATTCTCCATTTGTTACAAAGTATTTATCAAGAATAGCTTTGTAGTCTTCTTTTGTGCCGATTTCTGCGTTATCAATACTTTCATCAATCTCTTTGATAAATGTAACTGCAGTGTCAGTTAAAAATACTTTATCGCCGTCATATCCAAGAAATGGTTCTTTAAGAATAAATGTAAATTCATTTTCTGGTTTTATCTCTTCAAATCTAATTTCACTAGCTAAATCAAAATGTCTTTCATAGAAGTGTAAGTTATCTGCGTAGTGATAGTACATACCTAATTCTAAATCAGGGTAAGTCTCTTTTAGTTTAAGATAAACTGATTGTTGTAGGAATGAAAAGAATGGAGCATCAAATGTAAGACCATAGAAAATATCATTAGATCTCATTTGAATCTTCATGTGTAATGCATTGTTTCTAATAAAGAAGTTTGCGTACATTGTACAGACAAAATCTTTATTGCCTTCAAACTGGAATTTAGGTTGGTTAAAGAACATGATTGCTTGTCTACTGTTTTTATCAGCAACAAGTGAATCTACAACCCAACCAAATTGTTTAGCGTTAAAAACTAAAGAGCCGTAGTTTGAGTTAATTTCGTTTGAGTTTGGATTTGTAATATGTGACCAGAAGTTAGAGAATGCTCCAATATAATCTACATCTCTATCTTGTTTTAAATACCATGCTAGTTCACCTGCTAAGTATTTCCAATTAAACTTTCTTTGTGGAAAATTAGCAATAGGTTGTCTTGGGTCAATAGCAAAATCTGTTAGGACTGCTTCTTTTACTTTAAGATCTCTTGGTTGAGATGTAGTACCCTTTTCGTTGATGTGATTTATGATATTAATAAACGTATTTGAAAAACTCATATTCGTAATTTAAAAATTGAACTTTGATACTTATATGATAAAATACAAAAAGGTTTACTTAATGTTCAGCTTATTCTCTTTTCTATCTTTAGAAATTGTATAAGTCTTACCTTCTTTGATTTTACCATCTAAGATTGCGTCAGCTACAGCGTCTTCAACATATTTTTGAATCGCTCTTTTTACTGGTCTTGCACCATAAGCTGGATCGTAACCTTCTTTTGCTAAGAATTCTTTTGTTGGTTTACTGAATTTAAAAGTATAACCTTGTAATTCCATTCTCTCAGTAAAATGTCTAAGCTCGATGTCTACAATCTGCATTACATTATCATTACTTAATTGATCGAATAGAATAATGTCATCTAATCTATTTAAGAATTCTGGACTAAATTTATTCTTAAGTTCTTTCTTAATAATACCGTCCATTTTAGATTGCTCTTCTAACATTGATGAAGAAGTTGAGAATCCAATACCTGTACCGAAGTCTGCAATCTTTCTTGCACCAACATTGGATGTCATTACTATGATAGTATTAGTGAAGTCTACCACCCTACCATTAGAATCTGTTAATCTACCTTCGTCAAGAACTTGAAGTAAAGTGTTGAAAATATCTGGATGAGCCTTTTCTACCTCATCGAATAATACGACTGAATAAGGCTTACGTCTTACAGCTTCTGTTAACTGTCCACCTTCATCATGACCAACATATCCCGGAGGTGCTCCAATTAATCTAGAGACATTATATTTTTCTTGATACTCTGACATGTCAATTCTAATCATTGCATCAGTATCTCCGAACATATATTCTGCTAAAGCTTTTACTGTTTCTGTTTTACCAACACCAGTTGGACCTAAGAACATAAATGAACCTGTTGGTTTCTTAGCACTTGCCACACCAGTTCTAGATCTCTTAATTACTTTAGCTAAAGCATTTACAGCTTTATCTTGACCAACAATAGATTGCTTAAGATAATCACCCATTGCTTTAATCATCTTCATATCGTCAGCACCTAATCTTGTAACCGGAATACCAGTTGCCATTGATACAGTTTCTGCAATATCATCTATAGTAACCTTTCTCTTTTTAGTTTTAAGAGTAGACTCCCATTTTTGAATCTCTTCAGTAACTTTAGCTTCTAAACTAATCTGCTCATCCCTCATTGTAGCTGCAATCTCGTAGTCTTGTTTTTCTACAGCCTCTTTCTTTTTCTCTTTAGCTTCTTCAGCTTGTTTTTCTAAATCTTTAATTTTAGCCGGAACTTTAACTTCTAGTAAATGCGTTCTCGCCCCTGCTTCATCTAGTAAGTCAATCGCTTTGTCCGGTAATTCTCTGGATTTGATATATCTCTCTGACATTCTAACACAAGCTTCAATTGCTTCTTGAGAATATTCAACAGAGTGGTGGTCTTCATATTTATGTTTAATTCTACTTAGAATTTCAATAGCATCATCCATAGTAGGAGCATCAATGAAAACCTCTTGGAATCGTCTGGTTAACGCTCCATCATCTTCAATACTTTCTCTATATTCATCTAATGTAGTTGCGCCGATACATTGTACAGAACCTCTGGCTAGTGCTGGTTTAAGAATGTTTGAAGCATCAAGTGCTCCGCTAACTCCACCAGCTCCAACGATAGTATGTAACTCATCGATAAAGACAATTACGTCGTCTGACATCTTAAGCTCTTCTACAATATTCTTCATTCTCTCTTCAAATTCACCACGATACTTTGTACCAGCAACGATGGTTGTCATATTTAAAGAAATCAATCTCTTATTTAAAAGAACTCTTGCAACTTTCTTATTTACAATTCTCTGTGCAATAGCTTCTACAATAGCAGTCTTACCTACACCTGGATCTCCAAGGATAATAGGATTGTTCTTCTTACGTCTTGCAAGAATCTGACATATTCTATAAATTTCACGTTCTCTACCGATGATAGGATCTAATCTACCTTCGCTAGCTGCTTTTGTAAGATCTTCACCAAACTCATCTAAGAATGGCGTAGCCTTCTTTTTGTTTTTAAAGTTCTTACCTTTTTCGTTTTCGTATCCGTCCGCTATTGGCATAATGAATTAATTATTTGTGTATTATATAGATAATCTATCAATTGTTTATTAGTTTGCAATATTATCTGCTGCATAAACTCCTGGAAGTAATTCTGGCTTATACCTTGCTTTAAATCCAAATCCATGCACATAACCTACAGCAGCCTTTACCAACTTATTTGATTTTTTAGTTGGATCTATATTGTAATCTAAATCAATTGTATCTATCTCGATACCATGTTCTCTTAGGTATAAAGCAACCTCGACTGATTTTTCACATTCTCTCCATAATCTATCCCACATATCTTTAATCTCTGGTACAACTTCTTTCTTGTAAATTACATGACATCCTGTAGAAGATACATGGAATACTAAAGTTGTAGCATAAGTAGTTTTGCCGTTTTTAGTCTGTGAATCACAACCCATATACATTTTAATGTTATGGTACTTATGTTTCTTAAGATATTCTTTTGTGTATTCTGCCACGTCGAATTGTGGTGGCCCCGTGAGTTTTTTGAATTTCATTAAGTTATGTATTGGAATTAAAAAGCCGCTCAATCATTTTACTGAAGAAGCGGCTTTAGTTTCATAACTTGAAATAATTAAAAACCAGTAATTTGAACATACGCAATTCTCTGTGAATCTGGTAAGAGTGAATTGTTTTTGTAAACTACAGTGTATGTTTTACCATCATGTGCTATGGCTTCTAGTTTTTGTCTTGAACCTCGGTAATAATAAGCAGTTGCTAGTACATCACCAGTTCGTGGATCGTAAGATTTCCATTTGCCATGTGGTTTGTTGTTCACCAGAGTTCCTGTTTCAACTATTTCACCTTGCTTGTTGAATCTTACATGTTTAATTTCTGCAATACCCCAGTCATCTACAGATACCAACTCATATTGAATATCGTCGACTGTCACAATAGGGTTTTCCCAATTTAATTGTTTGGGATTTGTCTCCTGAGCGAATACGCTCGTCACACTAAATAATATGACGAGAATTAAAGCTGCTAACTGTTTTGTTAGAACCGCTTTATCATATACCTCATCCATACTAGGTATTCTCATAATATATTAATTTAGTTAAAATATGGGCGTGATTGCCCATATATTATATATTATGAGGGTGTTAACAATTTGTTTATATTTAGTTAATATTAAATTAACATTGGGATTAATTTGACAATTCTGCTTTAATTCTAGGATGTGATTGATAACCTAATAGATAAAAGTCTTCCCATTGTATTTTATCTAGTGTACCATTCAATGCAGCTTTAAAATTAATGTTTGACATCAGCTTGACATCTGGAAGTGGATATGGTTCTCTCTTTGTTTGCTCGATCGCTTGTTCTACATGGTTCTTATATAAATGAACATCACCTAAATTACCAATCAACTGATCTGGAATTAAGTCACATTCTTTCGCGAGCATCAACAATAACAAACCATAAGAGGCAATATTAAATGGAAGACCTAAGAAAGTATCTACAGATCTTTGGTTCCACATTAATGAAAGATATTTGCCATCTCTTACATAACATTGAAATCCATAGTGGCATGGTGGTAAAGCCATTTGGTCTAAGTCTGCTACATTCCAAGCACTAACCATGTGTCTTCTTGAATCTGGATTTTCTTTTAAGCTTTTGATGAGGTTTTTAATCTGGTCGTTACCATGCCAATCTCTCCACTGCTTTCCGTAGATAGGACCAAGCTCTCCCCATTCATCACTTTCATATTTTTGAATATCTTCTAAAAAAGTTTCCATGTCAGCTACATCACCACCCTTTTCCCAATGTTCTTGTACTGATTTTCTATAAGCCTTGTAAGCATCACCATCCCAAAT
>MDSZ01228436.1_pt1 | contig 13557 bp, 14 predicted proteins | sample 811201 | NCBI WGS metagenome assembly MDSZ01 (sample SAMN05326647, study PRJNA326480) | marine metagenome | isolation source: seawater | place: Indian Ocean: North | collected 2010
TAAAAACATAAATGCAAATTTATTATCAGGGGGAGAAGTTCGTAGGTTACAAATCGCAAGAACTTTAATAAATAATCCTAAAATAATTTTACTTGATGAGCCCATGGCTGCTCTCGACCCAATAGTTGTTGAAGAGATACAAAAATTTATTCTAAAATTACAGACCTACGGATGTGGAGTGATGGTTACAGATCACAATGTTCAAAACCTTTTAAAAGTTGTTGATAGAGCCTATGTAATTGGTGAACAGTCTATAATTGCGGAAGGCAAACCAAAAGAAATTTTAAAATCTACTAAGGCTAGAGAATTATATTTTGGTTCTTTCGAAAGCTAGTCAATATGTCAGGCGTGGGATACTCGGTAAAATTTAACCAAAAAATTAATGAATATAGTAAAACCATCAATGTCGATTCGGACAAATCTCTTTCAATCCGTTCGGTTTTATTTGGGGCAATAAGCGAAGGTGTATCAGAAGTTACAAATTTACTTGAATCAGAAGATGTATTTTCGTCAATAAATTTTGTTAAAACTTTCGGAATTAAAACTAAAAAAATATCAAAAGGAAAACACCTAATTTTTGGAAAAGGCCTTGGAGGTTTTCACGCTCAAGAAAATACTAAATTAAATTTTGGAAATAGCGGGACACTTTGTAGACTAGGGTGTGGAATTCTTTCAACAAATCCAAATTTAAAAGTGATCCTAAGCGGTGACAAAAGTTTAAAAAGGAGAAATTTAAAAAGTCTTTTTGATGTTCTAAGTAAATTTGGCGCTCAGTTCTATCCCAAAAATAAAAATTTTCTTCCAATAAAATTGGTGTCATCAAGTATTCCGATTGGAATAGAATTTGTGGAAAAAAAGGGTTCTGCACAAATGTTGTCGGCGGTTGCTTTGGCTGGTTTAAATACTTTGGCTGGGAAAACTAAAATCATACAAAAAAAAGAAGCGAGAGACCATACTCAAATATTTTTAAAAAATATTGGTGCAGAATTGAATATTAAAAAACATAAAAAAAACAAAATCGTTGAAATTTTAGGAAAAAAAAAATTAAACAGTTTTAAAATTACTATCCCTGGAGATCCATCTAGCGCTGCTTTTTTTACAGCTTTAACAATTTTAAAAAAAAATTCATCTTTAAAAATTAAGAATATTGGTCTGAACCCAACCAGAATTGGTTTTTATCAGCTTTTAAAAAAACATGGTGCAAAAATAAAGATAGAGAAGTTAAAAAAGAAAAATAATGAAGTAGTTGGAAATATATTGGTTAAAAGTAGCAAAATTAAGCCAATAAAAGCTGGTCCAGCATTTTATTCTAAAACGGTAGATGAATTTCCCATCTTATTTGTGATTGCTGCACTGAATGATGGCTCCTCAAAATTTGAGGGTATAAAAGATCTTGCAAATAAAGAGTCGAATAGAATTTTAGAAATGAAAAAATTATTAAAAAAAATTAATATAAATTGTAAATCTGATAAAAATAAAATGGTAATAAAAGGAAAAAGAAAATTGAATAAAATAGAAAAAACAATTTTAGTTGATCCAAAATTAGATCATCGTATTTGTCAATCAGCTGCTATACTAGCTTTAGCAACTGGTATAAGTATGAAAATAAAAAATTTTGATACAGTAAATACTTCTGCTCCTTCTTTTTTAAAAAAAATAATGCAACTTGGTGGAAAATTTGAGATACAAAAAAATTAAAAGTTTTATATTAACTGTAGACGGAAAGAGTAGCTCTGGTAAATCGACTGCTGCAAAGTTATTATCAAAAAAATTTGCTATCCCTCATTTAAGTAGTGGACTATTATATCGTTGGGCAGCCAAAAAAATTATCGAGAACAAACCTAGGAACAAAATTCGTTACTTAAAAAGATGTTTTAAGAAATTCAATTATAATACTTTAAAAAATATTAATTTGCACAAACCTGAGATCTCCGCTTATTCTGCTGTTATTGCAAGAATTCTATCTGTTCGTAAAATTATCAAAAAAACTCAAAAATTATGGGTTTATAAAAATAGAAAATGTTGTGTAGTGGAGGGTCGAGATAGCCACCTAATATTTCCTAATGCATTTTTAAAATTTTATCTCAAAGCCAACTTAAATACGGCCTCTCTAAGAAGATTTAAAGAGCTAAGAAAGAAAAATAGAAAAATAACATTCAAAGACGTAAAAAAGGATCTTAGAAACAGAGATTATTCAGATACAACGAGGAAACATAGTCCATTGATTCTTTCAAAAGATCATGTAGTAATACGCTCCGACATTTTAAATAAATCCAATATGTTAAAAAAAATGTCAGAAATGGTAGAAAAAAAGTTAAAAGAAAAATATGGTTTTAGAAACAAATTTAGAAGATAAAAAAAATAAAAATGAGTTTGAAAGTCTATTAAATGAGGACTTTAAAAAGAGAGATTTAAAAGAGGGTAGCATAGTTAAAGCTACAATAAGTGAGATTGGTAAGAAATACGTATTTGTAGATCTGAAAGCAAAGAGTGAAGGAATTATACCAATCCAAGAATTTCAAATAGCTAAAGAAGTCGATAAACTGAAAGTTGGTTCATCCATTAGTGTTTACCTTGAAAGAATTGAAAGTTTTCGTACAGGGGAAATTGTAGTCTCAAGAGAAAAAGCTCGTAGGATGACTTCGTGGAAAAAAATGGAAGCCGCATTTAAAGAACAAAGAGAAGTTGATGGTATAATTACAAATCGTTGTAAAGGCGGTTTCGTCGTTAATATTGATTCTTGCCTATGTTTTCTTCCTGGTTCTCAAATAGATGCAAAACCATTAAAAAATTTTGACCACCTAATGAACACACCTTTAAAGTTTTTATGCGTAAAACTAGATGATGTTAGAGGAAACATTGTGGTTTCCAGAAGAGCAGTTTTAGAAAAAAGCAGGAACGAAAGTTTGGATAAACTTCTCACTAAATTTAAGGAAGGAAGTATTGTTGAGGGACAGGTTAAAGCTATTTTAGATTGGGGAGCTTTTTTAGATTTAAATGGAGTAGATGCATTGTTGCATGTTACTGATATGTCGTATTCAAGAGTGAAAAAGCCCGGAGACCTTTTATCAATTGGGCAAACTATTTCAGTAAAAATAATTAAGATTGATCATGAAACAAGAAGAATAAGCTGTGGAATTAAACAGATGCATTCGGACCCTTACGAAAATTTGGAAAAAAAATATAAAGTAGGTGAGATTTATGAAGGAGTAGTCACAAAAGTTGTTGATTACGGTGCATTCGTGAGATTAGAGGAAGGTTTGGAAGGTCTAGTTCATCAATCTGAACTTTCTTGGACAAAAAAGAATGTACATCCTAGTAAACTGTTATCTTCTTCTCAAAAAATAAAAACCAAAATTATTGAAATAGACTCTGAAAAAAGAAGAATTTCACTTAGCTACAGACAAACTTTAGAAAACCCTTGGAATAATTTTATCAAGAAATATTCTGTTGGTTCAACTGTTAATGCGACAGTTAAAAGCATAAGTGACTTTGCGTTATTTGTATCTATCGAAGACACTGAATTTACCGGAATGATACACTATAAAGATATTTCATGGAAAGAATCGGAAGAAAGTTTAAAAAAATTTCAAAAGCGAAGTGTTATAAAAGCAAAAATATTAGAAATTGAAAGAGAAAAAGAAAAAATTAAACTTGGAATACGTCAATTACAAAAAGATCCATTTGATTACTTTAATAACAAAAAAAATAAAGAGATTATTACTGTAACTGTTAAAGAAGTTTTAAAAAATGGCATAAAAGTTTCGCCAGGTAATGAAGAGAATTTGTTAATTACTATAAAAAAATCACAGTTAGCAAAAAAAATTGAAGATTGTAGACCAGAAATATTTACGCCAGGAAATAAAATTGACTCGATGATAATTGACTTGGATAAAGATAGCCGAAAAGTGAGTTTATCAATTAAAGAGCTTGAGGAGTATAATGAAAAAATTGCAATTGAAAAATATGGTAAAGATGGTTCTAGCTCGGGACAAGTTTTGGGTGATATTCTTGGAAAAGTATTTAAGTCAAAAAAGACAAAAAAAGACAAAAAGACAAAAAAATAACCTTGTATGGTGAGATCTGAGATAATCTCAAAGTTATCGAATAAAATTCATAAAAAATTAAAAAAAACTGAAATAGAAAAAATATTAAAAATAATATTAAGCACAATCATTCAAGAATTAAAAAATAGTAAAAGTACTGAATTTAGAAATTTTGGTAGGTTTTCATTGAAGAAAATAAAAGAGAAAAAAAACGCCCGAAACCCAAGTACAAATGAAAAAATTTATGTACCAGAAAAAATGTATATAAAGTTTAAAATGGCTAAAGAACTAAAAAATAAAATAAACCAATACTATAAAGGCAAGCTAAATTGAAAAAAAATATTTTTGTTGCCTGTGACTTTCCTGATAAAAAAGATGCTTTAAATGTTATAGAGGAAATTAAGAATGATGTTTTCGGAATTAAAATTGGATTAGAATATGTTACTTCTACTGGTGTAGAAGGTGTAGAGGCCCTTCACAAGTTTGGGCTTCCTATAATGTATGATGTAAAAGCGTTTGATATAAAAAATACTATTGTTTCCTTTTCAAAAACATTAAAAAATCTAAAAGTTTCTTTTGCAACAGTTCACCTTCTGAATGGTGAAGAAACATTAAAAGAAGCAGTTAAGCATTCTGGGAATGTAAAACTTATTGGTGTTTCTGTTTTGACGAGTTTTTCTGATGAAGATTTAAAAAAACTCGGTTTTATAAATAATGTTGAAGCACAAGTTGAAAAGTTAATAAAGATAGCATCAGCTGCTGGGTTATATGGAGTGGTGTGTAGTCCAAAAGAAGTAAAAATGATTAAAAAAATTGCACCAAAATTAATTTGCTTTACACCTGGTGTTAGACTTACATCAGAAAAGCATGATCAAAAAAGGACTATGACGCCTAAAGAAGCAATTGCTCAGGGTTCTGACTACTTAATTTTGGGTAGACCATTGACTTCTGGAAGTCCACGAGAGAATATGAAGAAAATTATTCAATCGCTAGAATGAAAATACAAAAAGGTAAGCCTTTAATAGATCAACACGATAGAAATGGTTTTTACGGTGGAAAGTTTGGTGGAAACTATGTCGCTGAAACTCTTAAGAAACCTATAGATGATTTAACAAATCTATTTGAAAAGTTTAGAAATGAGAAAAGTTTTATTCAGGAAAGAGATAGTTTGTATGAAAATTATGTTGGAACGCCCACAAGGCTAATTAAGCTTGAGAATCTTACTGACCACTTAGGTGGTGCACAAATTTACGCTAAAATGGTGTCTGACGCCAATGGTGGAGCCCATAAAATATATAATGCAATTACTCACGCAATGCTTTGTAAGCGGGCTAAAAAAAAATATATTTGTACAGATACTGGAGCTGGTTACAACGGTAAAATGTTTTCTATGGTTGCTAAAAAATTCGGAATAGGTTGTAAAGTTTTTATGGGTACCAGAGACATTGAGAGGCAAAAACCTAACTGTGATGCGATTAAAAAAAATGGTGCTGAAATTATTCCTGTAGATTCTGGAAGTAAAACTCTAGTAGATGCTGTAAGTGAATGCATCCGATATTGGGTATCTAATTGTGATAAAGTTCATATGGGAATTGGAAGTTTAGTTGGTCCAAATATTTTTGTAAAAATATGTGGATGGAGTACCGCTCAAATTTCAAAAGAGCTTAAGTTTCAATTAGAAGAAGAGTTTGGTGAAATCCCAAGCAAATTAAAATTAATTAACTGTGTAGGTGGAGGGTCAAGTGCATACGGATTTTGGAGTGAGTTTTTTAATTATAGCAAAAATCAAATTGAATTAATTGGGGTTGAAGCAGGTGGACCTAAAGAGAGCAAACTTCATGCAGCCCCTTTAAGCAAAAACTCCAAGATAGCTATTCTTCATGGGGCAGCGGCTTACTGTGTTCAAGACTCTGACGGACAAATAAATGAAACGGCAAGCTGTTCTAGTGGATTAGACTATCCTAGTTGCTCTCCAATACATTGTTATTTAAAAGATATAGGAAGAGCTAGATACACTTTTGCAACGGACGAGGAAGCGCTTTCTGCTTACAAGCTTGTTACAGAACTAGAGGATATTTCTCCAAGTCTTGAACCTGCTCACGCTTTTGCTGAAGCAATAAAAATTGCTCCTAAACTAGATGATAGAAATATAATAGTAGTAGATAGCTGTGGGGATAGCCTTAAGGATAGGGATGTAATTAAAAAATATTTGGGCAGTTATTCAAGATGAAATCAAAAATCAGTTTAGCTTTTCAAAAATGTAGAAAAGAAAATAGGCCAGCTTTGCTCACTTATACAGTAGCTGGAGATAGTTCTAAAAAAAAATCATTAGAAATTTTAAAATCTATATCCGAATATGCAGATATTTTAGAAATAGGTTTTCCACATAATGCACCTACAGCTGATGGTCCACAAATCCAGAACAGTTCATTTAGAGCTTTAAAAAATGGGATTAAATTACGTGATGTGTTTAAATTAGTAAAAGATTATAAAAAAAATAAAAATTCAAAACCTTGTATTCTTATGGGCTATTACCAAATGGTGCATCACTATGGAGTAAAAAAATTTATAAAAAAATGTAAGCAGGTTGGTGTTGATGGTCTAATAGTTGTGGACCTCCCTTGGCCAGAAAATAAAAAATTTGCGAAAATCTGCAAAAAAAATTCAATAACTTTTGTCCAATTATTATCTCCTACAACATCAAAAATGAGGATGAAAAAAATAATAAGAGATTCTCATGATATGAACTATTATATAAGCATGTTGTCCACAACGGGTGGAAAACTCAAAGTTGCACCAAGGAAAATCTTAGAAAATTATAGTAAAATTAAGAAATTAAATAGTTCTAAAAATTTAGTTATTGGCTTTGGTATCACAAATAAAACTATATCTTATCTAAAAAAAGCTGATGGATTAGTAGTTGGCAGTGCGCTTTGTAAAGGAATTACAGAATCATTAAAAAAACGTCAAAATCCTGTCATAAAGTTGAATAAAATGGTAAAAGAGTTAAAGAGAAAAATACAATGAATTGGATTACAAAATTTATAAAACCAAAAATAAAATCATTATTTAAAAAAAGATTAACAAAAAATGACGAGAGCAGTTTGTGGTCAACATGTGAATGTAAGAATCTTATATATAAAGATGAGTTATTTAATAATTTAAGTGTTTGTCCTACTTGTGGTTCCCACCATAAACTAACTTGCGAAGAAAGATTTAAAATATTTTTTGATGACAAACAATATACAATCCTTGATACACCACTTCCTATGGATGACCCTTTAAAATTTAATGACTTAAAAAAATATTCTGATCGACTAAAAAAAGCTAGAGAACAAACTAAACAATCTGATGCAATTCAAATCGCACATGGAAAGTTAGAAGGAACAGAAATAACGGTAGGTGCACAAAATTTTTCTTTTATTGGTGGTTCTTTGGGTGCTGCATCTGGTGAAGCATTTATTCATGGAGTTCAATACGCAATAAATAATAAAACACCTTTTGTATTTTTTAGTTGTAGTGGTGGAGCGCGTATGATGGAAAGTGGAATTTCTTTAAGTAATATGACAAGGACTGTAATAGGGGTAAATGAGTTGAAAAAAAATAATTTACCTTACATTGTAGTAATGACTAACCCGACGGCAGGAGGAACTACCGCATCATTTGCAGGTCTAGGAGATATCATAATTGGCGAACCCAAAGCTATTATCGCATTCGCAGGAGCAAGGGTAATAAAAGATACGGTTAAAGAAGAACTTCCAGAGGGATTTCAAACAGCAGAATTCGTAAAAGACCACGGTGGAATTGATCTTGTAGTTGAGAGAAAATATTTAAGATCAACCATTTCAACATTGCTATCAATACTATTGAAGAAAAAAGAATCTCAGGCTATAGCTACAACAGATGTTGCAACCTTCGAAGAAACTTTACCAAAAACTTCAAAAGCAGTATAGCCGTCGTATAAATTTAGATCTCAATAGAATAAAAAAAGTTTTAAAAAAACTTAATAACCCAGAAAATAAACTTACAAATGTAATTAACATAATTGGGAGTGATGGAAAAAATAGCGTCTTAACTTCCTTAAAATATTTTCTTGAAGGGGAAAATAAAAAAGTAAACACTTTTACGAGTCCGCATTTGTATGATGTAAGAAATAGATTTTGGTTAGGAAATAGATTTATTTCTCTTAAAGAAATCAAGTTTTATAAAAAAATCATAGAAAAAACTAAGCAAAAGCTTACATTGTTTGAATTACTTACATGTATTTATATTTTAGCTGCAGGAAAAACAGATTCTGAATCTTATAATCTAATTGAAAGTGGACTATTATTTAAAAAAGATAGCACCAATCTTTGGTCCTACCCTCTGGCTCAAGTGGTAACAAATATTAATTATCAGCATCAAGAATGGGTTCGGCCAAAAACTATTACTGAAATTTGTAAACAGAAAGTTGGATATTTAAGTAAAAACACAGTAATTTTCAGCGGAAAACAAAATCCAAGAACTTCAAAAATAATAAATAAAATTTTAAATAAGAACCCTAGTGAAAGAATATCTTATGGTAGTTGGAAAATTATTAATAAAAATAATAAAAAATACTATAAGGACATTAAAAATAATATTGAACTTAAATCTAAATATATTCATTCGGATGGTCTGTGGGAAAATGTAGGTTTGGCTATAAAAATTGCCTTAGCTCTAGGTGTAAATGTTAAAACAATTAAAAAAACTCTGCCAAAAATTTCATTTGAGGGTCGCGTTCAATTCATTAATGGTAAGTTAACAAAAAATCTAAAAAAAACTAAAATACTTGTGGATGGTTGCCACAGTGACACTTCAACTAAAAATTTAGCTCGGTATTTAAGAAAATTTAAGACACCTATTTACAGCATATGGGGAAGTCTAAAAAATAAAGATTCCCACAAACTTATTAAAAATTTTAAAGGAATTTTTAAAAAAATTGTAACTATAAAAATTCCTGATGAGCCAAATGCAATGAGTTCTTACGACTTATACAAGATAGCAAAAAAAAATAATTTTAAAGCAGATGAATCAAAAAATATCAAGGATGCTTTTAAAAAAATTTCTAGTAAGGAAAAAAAAATTATTGTGATTTTTGGTAGTTTATATCTGGTTGGACAAGCTTTAAGTTTGAATTAAATATTCTCTTTTATCCAAGAAATTATATTAGATTTTGTTGTGGCACCTACTTTAGTTGCTTTAAGCTCACCCGACTTAAATAAAAGCATGGTGGGGATACCTCGAATTCCATACTTCGTAGGAGTATTGGGTTCTTCGTCAATATTGTGTTTTGCAATTATAACATCATTGGACATTTCGTTAGAAATTTCTTCTAGAATTGGTCCGATTTGCTTGCAAGGACCACACCACTCAGCCCAAAAGTCTACAATAGTTGGTTTAGAAGATTTTATGACATCTCCTTCAAAACTTTCATCGGTAACTTTTTTTGTAGCCATACTTTTATAAATAAAGTTTTTTTAAGGAATGTCAACTACGCATGAGAGTAAAATTTTTCTAATTCTTCAACATAGGTGTTTATCTCTTCAAGCATTTTAAGTTTTTTTGTATCTTTGCTTTTTTCAAATTTTGCTCTTAGATCGTCTATTTCTTTGTAAGTTCTAGGAATCGTATTCCATTTTTTTTCATCTGAAGTTGAAAGAACTCTTTTTATAATCGTTCCGTGAATTTCATCAAAATCCTCTTTTGGTAAAAGATCTGGTTTTTCTTGATAAAGTAATTTTTTTCCAAAATAATGAAATCTTTTATCCTTAAATTTCTGAATATAAGCGAGTTTTTTATCCCAATCTGACTCGTGGAATCCATCAAGAATTTTATTATCTTCTGCAGGTGGAAAATTATAAAGAGTTTCCTCCTCGTAAAGATCTTCTTGTGATTTCGTCTCTGCTTTTTCTAGAGCTTCATCTCTTAAAATAAGCTCAACTTTTTCAGCAAATTTTTTATTTTTTCTAACAATATCTGCTCTTTCTTTTAACTTATTTGTTCCTAAAATTTTATATTCCTCAAAATTGTCAATATAAGAAGGGTTCATAACTATAGGATGTTTGTTATGACGGCATGTTCTTAAAATTTTAGGGGCTTTTTTTAATTCTTCTTTTAAAACTTGTATTGGCATATTCATATAAATATTTGGATCATGTTTTAAATCAAAAGTTTTTGGCCATTTATAAACAGGATGTTGACAAACAAAAGTTTGCACAAATGGCACTACTTTTCCATAATAGAATTCATTGGAGCAAAAGAAGTTTTCTCTTTTTATTATCTTTAAACTTTCCTCTTTATTTGATGTTAGAAGACTGCTGTTCCAAACACTTGGTGCCTTTTTTTTAATAATTTTAGCAATTTCCAGCGTAGCATGGCAGTCACCGATGGCTACATGCGCTTCGTGCTTAATTCCATTTAGAGGAGCCATGGTATCAAGTTTGTACTCCAAATTACCTTTGGCATTAGTTGCGTTTTTTAATGTGTTTGGATAGTAGAGATTTGCCGCTCTTGCCAAATTAAGTAAATCGCCTTCATTATTTCCGTTAGTCGTTGAAGTAAATGGATATTCTAAATTTTGAAATAAGGTATTTCTCCAAAAAATTTGATCAAACTCTATATTGTTCCAGCCTATATAAGTTGCTTTTCCCCAACCTTTTAATTTCCCAGCAAACTGTCTCACCATTTTATAGTGCGATAGGTTAGTTTCTTTAAGTTTTTTTGGAGAAGTATTACTAACAATTAATGACATAGCTTCAGGTATAATTCCTGGTGCAAGTCTGCATCTGGACTCGAATCTGTCTAATTCGTTTAATTCTTCGTCAGTAAGTATAGCCCCGATCTCGATAATTTGTCCCCACTGCTTGTTAGATGAGCTGGTTTCGAAATCATAAAATACAAAATTTGGCATTTAGGAAATTTACTTTTATTTTAGGACCTTAATTTTATCAAAATTTTCTTCTACTGTCTCTTTAACTGTTTCGGGATCTTTAATATTGTTCAAAGTATTCATAATAGATCTGGCATCTCTTCCAAAACTATCAGTTGTGGTTATAGCTTGCTCTAGTTTTTTTCTTAAATCTACAATGCCGTCAAAATGCTTTTCAAATCTTCTAGATATAAGTTTGAGGTCATTATAAATTCCAGTAGCATGTTTTTGAACTTTGAGTGTTTGAAAACCGAGCTGATATGACTGCAAAAGAGCTGATAAAGTATTGGGTCCAGCGATTGTGATTTTATATTTAGTTCTAAGTTCTTCTAATAAAAGTTGCTTAGTTTTTGGGTCTCTATAACTCGAAAGCTCCGCAAATAGGCCCTCTGTTGGAGCGTATACGATTGCAAAATCTGTTGTCTTTGGTGGAGCAATATATTTAGAACTTACTGATTTTGCTTTAGATCTAAAAGCAACTGCTAAATCTTTTCTTGCTTCCGCTAAAGCCTCTTTGTCTTTTGATTGATAAGCATTGTCTATCTCTTTAAATTTTTCAATTGGCCAGTGGCTATCCACAGGAACCAAAACATCTTGTAGTTTGATAGCAAACTCAACTGTATCTCCTGTTTCATCTGGTTTCATTTTAACATTTTCAATATATTGAGATGCAGGTAATAGATCTTTTAAAAGTGAAGCTAAAGAAAATTCTGCTAAAACCCCGTATTGCTTTACCCCAGCAAGAATTCTGCTAAAATTATCTTGACTCTTGTTAAGTGCTTCTACTTGTTTGTTAAATACTCCTACTTTTTCATCTACTCTGGTTAAAGCTCCTGACATATCTTTTGCAATGTCTTTTGACATATGTCCGAAAGATTGACTAAAAGACTCTTTGAAGGCATTAAATTCGTCCTTAAAGGATTGCGTAGGATTTTCAATTTTTTCTGATTTATTTTTAAATAGAAAAAGAATGACTACTATATTTAATATAAGCAAAACAACTACAAGTGTTATTAGTAAACTGTCCATAAAATAGATATAGGCTTTATTTGCCAAATTACAAATTTTAATTTAAATAATGTATTTCATGAGAATTTTTGCTTACTTTTTGTCTACTTTATTAATATTTACCTCAATCAACGCAAAAGAATTCCGAATCGATTTTAGTGATGAAGGTATGAAGCTTCTTAAAAAAAGGGGTTTTGGAAAAAAAACTATTTATACTAATCAAAAAGATGAGAACGGTTGGTTTCTTAAGGCCGAGGCAGACGGAACCGCGACTGGACTTGGGATAGAAATAAATAAAGAACTTCTAAAAGAAATGCCTTTTTTAAATATTACTTTTAAAGTTGAAAAGGATTTTGACAACATTGACCAAAAAACAAAAGAAGGACACGACTGGACAGCCAGAGTAATGGTGGGTCATGGTAAAAAAATAGGTTCTAAATTAGTTAGCTTAGCTCATTCTTCATTTTTAGAGGAGGGTTTTATCCAACAAAGCCCTTGGACAAAGGGAAGTAGAGATTATGTTATATCGAACGATAAAAGTGGTGAATGGCATACCCGAAAAATTAATGTAAAGGAACTGCTTGAAAAAACACACGGTATTTCCTTTACAAACTTTGTGGCCATTTTCTCAGATTCAAATAACTCTAAACAAAAAATTATTGCATATTATCGAGATATCTATTTTAGTAGTGAGTAATGAGTTTTAAAATAGAACCGTTCAAAAATGCAATAGGTGCTTCTATTGTATGTGATTTAAAATCTATAAAAGCTGATGAGGTAGACGAAACCAAAAAAGCTTTAGATAATTATGGATTTGTCTGTTTTAGAAATCAAAATTTAAATCCTGGGGAGTATCTTGAGTTTGCTAAGCTTTTGGGCAAAATTAAAGACTATCCTATGCTGAAAGATCTAGAAGGCTACAAAGGAATTACGGTTGTGGAGCGAAAAGATAAAGATAAAGGAAAATCATATGGTGAGGGATGGCATACTGATAGTTCTTACTTGAAGAAAACGCCAAGATATACGTGTCTTATGGGAAAAGTGGTCGATAAAAACCAAGGTCATACATTGTTTGCCTCACAATTTGCATCTTATGAGGCTCTTAATGAACAAACCAAAGATGAAATTAAAGATCTTGTTGGAATTTTTAGTTCAGCAGGGCCTATATCAGTTACAAGGCTTGAGAGAGAATCTGAAAGGGGAACTGGCAAAGCTAAAGATTTTATTTCTGAACACCCCATTGTAAGAAATGTGAAAAATAAGAAGGCTTTATATTTAAGCCCAGGTCACACAATTGCCATAAAAGATTTTGATGAAGAAAATTCTAAAAATCTTTTAAAATTTTTATTCAACCACCAGACGAAAAAAGAATTTCAAATGAGCTTTTCTTGGGAAAAAAACTCAATAGTAATTTGGGACAATTACTCAGTCATACATTCGGCTACTCCCTTTACTGGCAGAAGGTTAATGCATAGAATTATTTTGGACGCATAAAAAAAACAAATTTCAGCCCCTCTTAAAACAAAAAGTATTATTAAATCTTAAAAATGAAAA
>MDSZ01004185.1_pt1 | contig 13556 bp, 14 predicted proteins | sample 811201 | NCBI WGS metagenome assembly MDSZ01 (sample SAMN05326647, study PRJNA326480) | marine metagenome | isolation source: seawater | place: Indian Ocean: North | collected 2010
AGCGGCGCGAAGTAGCTCAGCGCCCCGAGCAGCGTGACGTTGCCGTGCTTGGTGCCGAAATCCCAGACGAAGAACGCCAGCCCCATCGGCCCCAGCGCCAGCCCGACCAGCCCGACCCACTCCAGACCGCGCGGCGTCACCCAGTCCTCGAAGGCCAGCGACAGCCCCAGCCCGCCCAGCGCCGCCGCGCCGCAGTAGACCACCACGGCGACGGTCGGCACCGCACTGTACCGTCGGTTCAGGACGGAGTAGCCCGACCACAGCAGCGCGCAGACCAGCGCAAAGCCGTAGCCCGCGGCGTACTCAGCGCGAAACCCGCCCTCGGCCGGGTCGAAGACCAGCAGCGCCGCCCCGACCAGCCCCAGCCCGCCGCCGATGACCGGCAGCGTCCAGCGGCCCAGCGGCTGCCCCAGCATCGACAGCAGCACGATCAGCAGCGGCCACAGATAGGCGATCAGCCCCGCCTGCGCCGTCGGCGCGTTCTTGAGCGCGAGCATGTAAAAGGCGTGATAGCCGAACAGCCCGACGATCCCCAGCACCCAGCCACCCACGGGCACCGCGCGCAGGGAGGCCAGCGCCCCGCGCCGCAGCAGCATGGGCAGGCTCAGCAGGGTCGCCAGCCCGAAGGTCAGCGCCAGCCACTCGAACAGCGGCAACCGCGTGGTCAGGGAGGTGAGCAGGGCCAGCGCGGCCCAGAGCAATATCGCGCCGAAGCCGATCAGGGTGGGCATGGATGGAGCTATCCCGGTTCAGTGGGGTGAAGGGCTGCGCCCGGAGCCTCTTGGCGGACAGGCACGCAGCCCCGAAATCAGAGCCTGCGCACTATGGCTCAGATCGGCGCGAGGCGGAACACGCTCCACCCGACGATGACGATCCCGAGGATCGACCCGGCGTAGGCGGCGGTGCGGACGTAGGGCACCGCGCCGAGGAAACACAGCCAGTGCACGACCCGGCTGATCAGGTAGAGCCAGCCGCCGGCGAGCGCCACGCGCTTAATGTCGTCGACCCCGACCCGGTCGCCGAGGTAGACGGCCAGCACGGCCAGCGCCATGAAGCTGATGTAGGTTTCGAGGTGGTTGTCCATGGCCCGCTGCGCGCGCTTGCCCCAGCCTTCGAGCGCCATGACGTTGGCGTCGGTGCGCAGCTTGTCCTCGACGCTGGTGGTCATGAGCTTATAGGCGCCGGGCCCGAGCGAGATCATGAAGGTGAGCAGGGTGGCGAGCAGAATGACCGTGACCATGGCGGGGGCTGTTCCTCGGTGGGGTGTGGGACTGTACTGACCCTAAGATTTTACCATTCCTGCGAGAGGCAAGCCTTGAGGCACTGAATCACGCCGTTTTGCACAAAAAAGGGCGGGGGACCCGCGAGGTCCGACCGCCCTTTTCATCAAATTCGTATCCGGCTGGCTGACACTGCCAGCCCGAGCCGTCCGTCTGTCTGTCGTCAGACTGAGCCTCAGCCCGCGACCGCGTCGACCATTGCGTCGGCGATGGCCAGCTTGCGCTCGGCTGCGTTCTTCTCGCCTTCGGAGGTCGCCGTATCCAGCGCCGCCTTGGCTTCAGTCATCGCCGCCTGCGCCGCTTCGGCGGTCAGGTCGCTCAGCGCCGTCGCGCTTTCGGCGAGGATCACGCAGCGCTCGCCGGTGATCTCGGCGAAGCCACCCGCAACGAAGTAGCCGGTGTCACCGCCGTCCGTGCCGTTCACCGAGACCACGCCGGGGCGCAGGCTGGAGACGGTCGGCGCGTGGTCTTCGAGCACACCCATGTCGCCTTCGGCGCCTGGCACGACAACCATGGTGGCGTCGATGGTCGCGGCGGAGGCTTCGGGGGTCACCAGTTCAAAAGTCAGTGCCATGGGTCAAAGTCCGGTTCGGTGTTTGCTTGTCGTCAGGATCCGGTGGCGGGGCGACGGGGCTGCGCACAAGACGGCAGCCCCACCCCGATCACCGGTGTCTTGCAGTCGGATCAGGCCGCTTCAGCAGCCATCTTCTCTGCCTTGGCGATGGCTTCGTCCATGGTCCCAACCATGTAGAAGGCCGCCTCTGGCAGGTGGTCGTAGTCGCCGTTCAGAATACCCTTGAAGCCCTTGATGGTCTCTTCGAGGGAAACGAACACGCCCGGGAACCCGGTGAAGACTTCGGCAACGTGGAACGGCTGCGACAGGAAGCGCTCGAGCTTCCGGGCGCGGGCCACGGTCATCTTGTCTTCTTCAGACAGTTCATCCATGCCGAGAATGGCGATGATGTCCTGCAGGTTCTTGTAGGACTGCAGCGTCTGCTGCACGCCACGGGCCACCTCGTAGTGGTCGTCGCCGATGATGCGTGGGTCGAGAATACGCGAGGTGGAGTCCAATGGATCCACGGCCGGGTAAATCCCCTTCTCCGCGATCGAACGGTTCAGAACCGTCGTGGCGTCGAGGTGGGCGAAGGTGGTCGCAGGCGCCGGGTCGGTCAAGTCATCGGCTGGCACGTATACGGCCTGTACCGAGGTGATCGAGCCCTTGTTGGTGGTGGTAATCCGCTCCTGCATCGCGCCCATGTCGGTCGACAGGGTCGGCTGGTAACCCACGGCCGAAGGAATACGGCCGAGCAGGGCCGATACTTCTGCGCCCGCCTGGGTAAAGCGGAAGATGTTGTCGACGAAGAACAGCACGTCCTGGCCTTCTTCATCGCGGAAGTATTCCGCCTGGGTCAGACCGGTCAGGGCAACACGCGCACGCGCACCCGGAGGCTCGTTCATCTGGCCGTAGACCAGCGCCACTTTGGAGTTGTCGCCTTCGAGGTCGATAACGCCGGATTCGATCATCTCGTGGTAGAGGTCGTTACCCTCACGGGTCCGCTCACCCACACCCGCGAACACGGAGTAACCGCCGTGGCCCTTCGCGATGTTGTTGATCAGCTCCATGATCAGAACCGTCTTGCCCACGCCGGCACCGCCGAACAGGCCGATTTTACCGCCCTTTGCGTAGGGCTCGAGCAGGTCGATGACCTTGATCCCGGTCACCAGAACCTCGGTCTCGGTGGACTGCTCGGTGAACTCAGGCGCAGCGCGGTGGATCGGCCAGCTGGCAGAGGTCTTCACGTCGCCGCGTTCGTCGATCGGGCGACCGATGACGTCCATGATCCGGCCCAGCGTTTCCTTGCCCACAGGCACGGAGATCGCGTCGCCGGTGTCGGCTACGTCCTGACCCCGGGTCAGACCGTCGGTGGTGTCCATGGCGATACAGCGCACGGTGTTTTCACCCAGGTGCTGTGCCACTTCGAGAACCAGCTGCTGGCCGTTGAACTCGGCGTTCAGCGCGTTCAGGATCGGCGGCAGTTCGCCGTCAAACTGTACGTCTACAACGGCACCCAGTACCTGCGAGACGCGGCCTACATTGTTGTCAGCCATTTTCTTTTCCTATCTCTTGGACCACCCGACCGCAGACGCCGCCGGGTGAAGGTTGCGTGGTTACAGCGCTTCTGCGCCGGATACGATTTCGATGAGTTCCTTGGTGATCGCCGCCTGACGCGAGCGGTTGTAGAGCAGCGTCAGTTGGTTGATCATTTCACCAGCGTTACGTGTCGCGTTGTCCATGGCCGTCATCCGCGCACCCTGTTCAGAGGCGGCGTTTTCCAGCAGGGCCTTGAACACCTGCACACCGACGTTGCGGGGCAGAAGCTCAGCCAGAATGACGTCTTCGGACGGTTCGAACTCGTAGGCACTGTCGTCGTCTTCCGCGGCCTCAGCCCCGGCATCCGCTTCAGCCTCGACAGCGAAGGGTACCAGCTGCTGCCGGGTCACGATCTGGGAGATCGCAGACTGGAACTGGGCGTAGATGAGGGTCGCCGCATCAAAGGCGCCGTCGTCGAACATGGTCAGGATGTCATCGGCGATGGCGCTGGCCTTGTCGTAGGACAGGGCCGGCTTGTCGAGGTCGGCCACCTGCTTGACGATCAGGTCACCGAATTCGCGCTTGAGCGCCTGCGCGCCCTTCTTACCGATGCAGTACAGCTTGACCTGCTTGCCAGCGGCTTGCAGCTCCTGAATCATCCGGCGGGCTTCTTTCACCAGGTTGGCGTTGAAACCCCCACAGAGACCCCGGTCGGCCGTACCAAGGATGATCATGTGCGTGTCGCTCTGTCCCGTGCCTGCCAGCAGGGGCAGGTCGGAGGACGACCGCGCAGCCAGGTCGCTCAGCATCCGCTCCATACGCTCAGCGTAGGGGCGGGACGCCTCGGCCTGTTCCTGCGCACGACGCAGCTTCGCCGCCGCCACCATCTTCATGGCGGAGGTGATCTTCCGCGTGTTCTTCACGCTTCCGATGCGGTCCCGCAGATCCTTTAGGCTCGCCATGCTTGTCTAATCCTTCTTGTTTGGCGACGCCGGAGCGCCGCCGATGGATGGATTGATGGGCTTAAGCGAAGGACTTGGTGAAGTCTTCGATGAAGGCCTTCAACTCGTCTTCGTTGTCGAGCTTGCCGGACGAAGCGATGGCATTGAGGATGCCGCCGCCCTTCTTGTCGTTCAGCGCGCTGAGCAGACCGGTTTCGTACCGCTTCACATCGCCGACCGCGAGGCCGTCGAGGTAGCCGTTTACGCCGGCGTAGAGAACAGCAACCTGCTCCTCCATCCGCAGCGGCGAGTACTGGTCCTGCTTCAGCAGTTCGGTCAGGCGCTCGCCCCGGGCCAGCAGGGCCTGGGTCGAAGCGTCGAGGTCAGACGCGAACTGGGCGAAGGCTTCCATCTCACGGTACTGGGCGAGGTCGAGCTTGATCCCGCCGGAGACCTTCTTCATCGCCTTGGTCTGCGCCGCAGAACCCACACGCGATACCGAAATACCCACGTTCAGCGCCGGACGGATACCGCGGTAGAACAGCGAGGTTTCGAGGAAGATCTGACCGTCGGTGATGGAAATCACGTTGGTCGGGATGAAGGCCGATACGTCGTTCGCCTGGGTCTCAACCACCGGCAGGGCGGTCATGGAACCAGCACCGGCCGCGTCGGACATCTTACAGGCCCGCTCGAGCAGACGGCTGTGCAGGTAGAAGACGTCACCCGGGTACGCTTCACGGCCCGGAGGACGACGCAGCAGCAGCGACATCTGGCGGTAAGCCACAGCCTGCTTGGAGAGGTCATCGTATACGATCAGCGAGTGCATGCCGTTGTCACGGAAGAACTCACCCATGGCCGCACCGGTGTAAGGCGCGAGGAACTGCAGCGGCGCCGGGTCGGACGCGGTTGCCGCAACGACGATGGAGTATTCCATGGCGCCGTATTCTTCGAGCGTCTTGACGATCTGCGCGACGGTCGAGCGCTTCTGTCCGACGGCGACGTATACGCAGTACAGCTTCTTGCTCTCGTCGTCGGTCTCGTTCACCGACTTCTGGTTCAGGATGGTGTCGATCGCCACGGCGGTCTTGCCGGTCTGGCGGTCACCAATAATCAGCTCGCGCTGGCCCCGGCCAATCGGGATCAGGGAGTCGATGGACTTGATCCCGGTCTGCATCGGCTCGTGCACGGACTTACGTGGGATGATGCCAGGGGCCTTCACCTCAACGCGGTTCATGGTCACGTCCTTGAGCGGGCCCTTGCCGTCGATCGGGTTGCCCAGACCGTCGACAACGCGGCCGAGCATGCCGCGACCGGAGGGCACTTCAACGATGGCGCCGGTCCGCTTGACCGTGTCGCCTTCTTTAATGCCGCGGTCGTCGCCGAAGATCACGACACCGACGTTGTCGATTTCGAGGTTCAGGGCCATGCCCTTCACGCCGTTAGCAAACTCGACCATTTCGCCCGCCTGGACGTTGTCGAGGCCGAAGATGCGCGCCACGCCGTCCGATACGGACAGGACCTGGCCAACCTCAGCAACATCGGCTTCGGCGCCGAAGTTAGCGATCTGATCCTTCAGGATCGCAGAGATTTCAGAAGCACGAATATCCATCAGTCTTCCTTTGGGTTAAGCGATCACCCCAGCGGGGCGTCAGGGTGATTTCAGGCAGCTGCGCCGCTGACGCCGGATTTCAGCGCCATGGACAGCTTGTTCAGTTTGGTCGCCAGCGAGCTGTCGATCTGGACAGAGCCGAGGCGGATGGTCATGCCGCCAATGATCGACGGGTCGATCTGCACGTCGAGGCGGACGCCCTTGCCGTGCTTGGCCTGCAGGGTTTCGAGCAGGCGCGATTCCTGCTTGGCGGTCAGCTTGGCCGCGACGCGGACCTCGGCGACGATCTCACCGCGGCGGCGGGACAGCTCGTCGTTGAAGGCGCGGATGATCTGGGGCAGCGCGAACAGGCGGCCGTTGCGGGCCACGACCTGTGCGAAGTTGGCCACCAGCTTCGACACGCCGGCCTTGTCCATCACCGCAGCAAAGGCGCGGGCGCGATCCTCGGCCTTGACCAACGGGCTGCGCGCCAGCTGACCCAGCTCGGGGCTTTCGTTGAACAGGCCGTTGATGGTCGCAAGATCGGCCGAGACCTGATCCAGCGCCTTGGCGTCGTCAGCGAGATCGAACAGTGCGGCGGCGTAGCGGCCCGCCAGTTCTTGGTTCACAGAGGCCATAGCGTCCTCATCCATCTGTCGCAGGGTTAATTTCAGGCTCGATTTAGCCGAGCCGCCCTTGCGCCGCAAGCACGGCCCGGGCATAGTTAGTCCGAAATTCGGACTAGATTTAAAGGTGCAGAGCGCCCATGGACGACGTCATCAACATGCACGACGCCAAAACCCACTTTTCCAAGCTGGTGGATCAGGTCGCGGCGACCGGTCAGCCGGTGCTGATCGGCAAGCGCGGACAGGCGCTGGTGCAGCTCTCCCCGCTGCCGCAGGAACGGACGGCGCCGCGCCCGCTGGGGCTGTTCCGCGCCGCGATCAAGCTCGACTGAGGGAAGAGAGATGGAGCGCTATCTGCTCGACGGTGCGACCCTGCTCGCGGCGATGGCGGCGCCCTTCCGCCTGCGGGCCGAGACCCACGCTATCCTTGAAGACCGCAGCCACCTGATCCTCGTGTCGGCGGCGACCTTCCTCGACGCCTACGCGCTGGAAGCCGAAGACCGGGCGGCCTTTTCCAGCCTGCGCGGCAAGCTGCAGTCAGCGGCGACGCAGATGGGCTTCACCGCCGTAGACACAACACCGGCGCAGGTGGACCGGGCCGCGACGCTCGCCGCCGCCCTGCCCTGGCCGCGCCGCATCCTGCGCGCGCAGGCCGATATGCTGCCGGCCACGCTGCTGACTGTGGAATAGTCAATTCCCCGAGCGCGGCTCATAATGCTAAGGTCCGGTCATGACGCCAGAAACCCACCCGACAGCCCCTGAAGCGGCCCTGCCGACGATCCGCCGCCTACCCGACACGCTGGTCAACCAGATCGCGGCGGGGGAGGTCGTGGACCGCCCGGCGAGTGTGGTCAAAGAGCTGGTGGAAAACGCCATCGACGCCGGGGCCGAGCGGGTTTCGATCCTGCTGCGCGAGGGCGGCAAAGCGCTGATCCGGGTCGAAGACGACGGCCACGGCATGGACGCCGAAGGCATGCGGCTGGCGCTGGAACGGCATGCAACCTCGAAGCTGCCCGAGGGCGATCTGGTCCGCATCGAAAAGCTCGGCTTCCGCGGGGAAGCGCTGCCATCGATCGCCTCGGTGGCGCGGCTCAGCCTGACCTCTCGCACCGCTGGGGGTGACAACGGCTGGTCGCTGCGGGTCGAAGGCGGCGAGACCGTGTTCGACGGCCCAGCCTCTGCCAACCCCGGCACGGTGATCGAAGTCAGCGACCTGTTCTACGCTGTCCCGGCCCGGCTCAAGTTCCTCAAGGGCGAGCAGGCTGAGGCCAGCGCCTGCCTCGACATCGTCCGCCGGCTCGCGCTGGCGCACCCGGCAGTCAGTTTCGACGTGCAGCACAACGCCCGGCGCACGTTGGCGCTGCCGGGGTGCAGCGACGCCAGTGACCGCGTGCGCGACGTCATGGGTGCCGATTTCGCCGCCAACAGCCGGGAGATCCGACGCGAACGCGACGGTCTGGTGCTGCGCGGCTGGGCGGGTCTGCCGACCTATAACCGCGCCAACAGCCTGAGCCAGTTCCTGTTCGTCAACGGCCGCCCGGTCCGCGACCGGCAACTGAGCGGGGTGATCCGCGCGGCCTACCGCCCCGTGCTCGCCCCCGACCGTCACCCGGTGGTGGTGCTGTGGCTGGACGTGCCGCCGGACGCCGTCGACGTCAACGTGCACCCGGCCAAGTCGGAGGTTCGCTTCCGGCAGGCGGGTGAAGTCCGCGCCCTGCTCATCGACGGGCTGCGGCGCGGCATCGTCGAGGGCGGGTTCAGCGCCTCAAGCCACCTCACCGGCGGGGTACTCGACCGACTGCAGAGCGGACTGGAACCGTCCGCCGGCGCGCAACCCCCGGCTGCGGGCCGTCCGGCGCTGCAGGGCGACTACAGCCATCGCTCGCACCACCCGTCTGCGGCACAGCAGGCCGGCTGGGCGCAGGCCTTTGCCCCCGCCGCCCGTGTCGCCGAGCCCGGCGACGCCTTCACCCCCGCCAATGGTGCACCGCCGGAGAACAACGCCGACGAGATCGACCCCGGCGCCTTCCCGCTCGGCGCGGCCAAGGCCCAGCTGCACGCCAACTACATCGTTGCGGAGACCGAGGGCGGCTTCGTCATCGTCGACCAGCACGCCGCCCACGAACGGCTGGTGCTGGAGCGCATGAAGGCCCAGCGCGAACTCAAGGGCGTGGAGCGGCAGGCGCTGCTGATCCCCGAAGTCGTCCACCTCGACCCCGCCAGCGCCGAACGGCTGGAGGAAGCCGCAGACGTGCTCGCCGAAGCCGGGCTGGTAATCGAGCCCTTCGGCGACGGCACGGTGGTGGTGCAGGAAACCCCCGCCGTCCTCGGTCAGCCGGACTGCCAGAAACTGGTCACCGACCTCGCCGAGGAACTGGCGGGCTGGGAGCATGCGTTTTCGCTGCAGGAGCGGCTGGACCGCGTGCTGGCAACCGCAGCCTGTCATGGCTCGGTGCGCTCGGGCCGCCGCCTGAGCGGGGCGGAGATGAACCAGCTGCTGCGGGATATGGAAGCGACGCCGCTGGCCGGGCAGTGCAACCATGGCCGCCCCACCTACGTGCAGCTGTCTCTGGAAGACCTCGAAGCGCTGTTCGAGCGGCGCTAGACCCGCGCCTTCGCCCTATCTGCCTTAGCCGCCTCAGCCGCCCGCCGGCCAGTCTTGGCTGCTCTTGGGCGCATGAAAGCTGAAGGTCGTCTGCCCCACGGCTTTCACGTGCAGCAGCGACCAGCCCGGCAGACTGCGATCGGTTTCGCTGTCGCCTTCCCAGACCAGCAGGGTTTCCCCGTGCCACAGCCCGCCGTCGGCGAGCAGGGCCGCCACCGCCGCCGGACCTTGGGCGTAGGGCGGATCTGCGAGGATCACCCCGAAACCACCCTCGACAGAAAAAGCGCTCGCCGTGGTCCGAACCGACGTCAGGCCGTCGGCCAGCCCCAGCGCATCGATATTGGCCTGCAGCACGGCAGCATGGGTGCGGCTGTTCTCGGCAAAGGCGGCAAAGGCCGCCCCGCGCGACAGCGCTTCCAGCCCCAGCGCCCCGGTGCCGGCGAAGGCGTCGAGCACGCGGGCTTCGCTGAGCACCGACTGGCCGCCGGGCCGCTTGAAGCGGTTGGTCAGAACGTTGAACAGGGTTTCCCGGGCGCGGTCGCTGGTCGGGCGCACGCCCTGCCCCGGGGGCACCGCCAGCCGTCGCCCGCGCAGGCTGCCGCCGGTCAGGCGCAGGCTGCCCGGTGGGGGCGCCTTAGCCGCCACGGCGCGGGGTCCGGCTGTTGCGGGTGCTCGACGGCGAGCGGCCCACGCCCATGCGGCGGCCATCCTTGGCGGCGCGCTTCTTGTCGGCGAGCTTGCGGTGGCCCGGCTTCTTTGGCTTGGGCTTGGCCTTGGCCCAGGTCGACTTCTTCTCGGTGCCAACGCCGAACAGTTCGAACATGCGCGCCCGCGAGACTTCCTTGAGCTCCATGCGCGCCAGCGAACCCAGCGTCAGCCCGCCGTACGACACCCGGATCAGCCGGTTGACCTGCAGGCCGAGGTGCTGCGCCAGCTTGCGGATTTCGCGGTTCTTGCCCTCGGTCAGGGTGAAGCGATACCAGCGGTTCAGCCCGCTTTCCTTCTGGGTTTCCCGCTCGACGATCACTGGACCGTAGCGGACCTCGTCGATGGTGACCCCGTCGGACAGCGCTGCGAGCTGGCGGTCGGTGACCATGCCGTGCGCGCGAACACGATAAATGCGCGAAAGACCCGTATCGGGCAGCTCCAGCTTGCGCTTGAGCACCGGGCTGGTGGTGAACAGCAGCAGGCCTTCGGAGTTGATATCGAGCCGGCCGACAGCGAGCAGGCGCGGGGCGCCCGGGCCCATATCGGGCAGCAGGTCGTAGACCGTGGTTCGCCCCTCGGGGTCGCGGTCGGTGACCAGCGCGCCCAGCGGCTTGTAAAAGCGGTAGAGCTTGACGTCGGGCGGCGCCGACAGCGGCCGGTCGTCGACCGACACCCCCTGCCAGTCGTCGAGATTGACGGCGGGGTCGCTGACCACGACGCCGTTAACCTTGACCCGGCCAGCCTCGATCATCCGCTCTGCATCGCGGCGGGAGCACAGGCCCGAGTGCGCAATGATCTTGGCAAGACGGCTGCCGCCGCTGCGGGCTGAGCCCTGATTGTCGTCTGTATCGGACTGGGTCACGGCCTGCTGGCCCCCCTGCTTGCCCCGGATCGGGGTCGGTCAATGCTGCTCGGTTGATCGGTCAGTCTTCGTCGGGGTCGAAAGGCGGCGACCCGGGCGTCTTGCGCAGCTGGATCAGGCCCTTGATCGGCTTGCTCGGGTCCTGGGGCTCGCCCCGGCGCAGGATATCGATCCGACCCTGCCGGGCCAGACCCTTGGCCTCGGCCCGCACCTGCCGCAGGAAACCGCGCCACTTCTCCTCACCCTTGACTTCGTCCGGGCGGGGCGGGCGCAGGGCCATGGCGGCCTCGGTCGGTGAAAACGTCGCCCCGGCGCGCTCTTCAGCCAGACGCAGGATGACGTGCTTGAGCGACTCAGCCACGCCTCAGTCCTCGAACCGGCGATCGCGCTCGCGGGCCAGCCGCAGGCGCAAGGCGTTGAGCTTGATGAAGCCCTCGGCGTCGCGATGATCGTAAACGCTGTCTTCCTCGAAGGTCACGTAGTCCTGACGGTACAGGCTGTAGGGGCTTTCCCGGCCGACGACCGTGGCGTTGCCCTTATAGAGGCGCAGGCGAACCGCGCCCGTGACCCACTGCTGGGACTGATCGATCAGGCCCTGCAGCAACTCGCGCTCGGGCGAGAACCAGAAGCCGTTGTAGATCAGCTCCGCATAGCGCGGCATCAGCTCGTCCTTGAGGTGCGCGGCACCGCGGTCGAGCGTGATCGACTCAAGCGCCCGGTGCGCGGCGAGCAGGATGGTGCCGCCGGGGGTCTCGTAGACGCCGCGCGACTTCATGCCGACAAAGCGGTTCTCGACCAGATCCAGCCGGCCAATGCCGTTGTCGTGGCCGTACTTGTTGAGTGTGGTCAGGATCGCCGCCGGACCCATCTTCTCGCCGTTGATCGACACCGGGTCACCCTTCTCGAAGCCGATTTCGATCACAGTGTCTTTGTCGGGCGCGTCCTGCGGCGACAGCGTACGCTGGTAGACAATGTTCGGCGCCTCTTCGGCCGGGTCTTCGAGAACTTTGCCCTCGGATGAGGTGTGCAGCAGGTTGGCGTCGACCGAAAACGGCGCTTCGCCGCGCTTGTCCTTGGCGATGGGAATCTGGTGCTCTTCGGCGAAGGCGAGCAGCTTGGTACGCGACGCGAGGTCCCATTCCCGCCACGGCGCGATCACTTTTATGTCCGGCTCCAGCGCGTAATAGGATAATTCGAAGCGGACCTGATCATTTCCTTTGCCCGTTGCACCGTGGGAAACCGCGTCCCCGCCGACGTTACGCGCAATCTCGATCTGGCGCTTGGAGATCAGCGGCCGGGCGATCGACGTACCGAGCAGGTACACACCCTCGTAGAGCGCGTTGGCGCGGAACATCGGGAACACATAATCGCGGCAGAACTCGTCGCGCAGGTCTTCGATGAAGATGTTTTCGGGCTTAATGCCTAATAACAAAGCCTTTTCCCGGGCTGGGTCCAGCTCCTCGCCCTGGCCCAGATCGGCGGTAAAGGTGACGACTTCGCAGTTATACGTCACCTGCAGCCACTTAAGAATGACGCTGGTATCCAGTCCGCCGGAGTAGGCGAGGACGACGCGATTGATGTCTTGGGTCATGGGGAATTCCATCAGAGGGACATAATGAACGGCTCGTATCCCCGCCGTTCTAACCGGACTCGACAGCTTTGCAACGCCGGGGAACGCCAAACGAGCATTGCAACTGGCTGGCAGCTTCGCCATGTTCGGTTTCATGACCATGAATCAGACCCCGATCAGGCTCGAAGACCTGCTGGAAAACGTTGACAAGCCGCTGCCGGATATCACCCGTCCGGTCTGGCGGTTCCACGACAATTTCAACGATCTTCTGGACTTCTGGCTGCGCCGCCACGGCACCTTCCGGGCGCTGCTCAGCGACCTGTCGGCTGCGGTGGAAGATTTCGGTGCTGACGGCCCGGACGTGGCCGAGGAAGAACGGCTGATGGAGATGTGGTCGCTGTTCCGCGAACAGCTCGACCAGCACCAGCAGGTCGAAGACGGCGTCTATTTCCCCGTCGTCGTCGCGCTGCACCCTGAGTTCGAGTCCGCCTTCGACGCCCTGTCCGAAGACCATGGCGCCATCGACGCCTGCCTCGACGCGGTCGAGAATGCCGAAGACGGCGCGGGCATGATGGAAGCGCTGCTGCTGCTCAACGACAAGCTTCTGGGCCATATGGAGGCCGAAGAAGACCTGATCATGCCGCTGGTGCTCGAAACCCCGCCGCCGCTCGAATTCGTGGTCTATGATGAAGACGGCAATGAAGTCGGCGGCGATGATGTCCTCGAAGACGAGGACGAGGACGACAGCCTCACCTACGTCACCAAAAACTAATCTGGCATAGCGGCGGCACCGCCGCGCCGTCGATCGAGCCGATCAGCTGACCAGCGTTCCCGCACCGTATTCGGTGAGCAGTTCCAGCAGCAGCACGTGCTTGACCGTGCCGTTCTGGATGACCGCGGCCCCGACGCCGCTGGTCACGGCTGCGGCGCACATTTCCAGCTTCGGGATCATGCCGCCGGAGACCGTGCCGTCTTCGACCAGCCCGGCGATATCGGCGCGCCGGATCTCGGAGACCAGCTCGCCCGCCTTGTCCTTCACCCCGTCGACGTCGGTCAGCATGATCAGGCGCTCGGCCTTGAGCGCCGCTGCGATAGCCCCCGCGGCGGTGTCGGCGTTGATGTTGTAGCCCTGCCCGTTCTCATCGACACCGATGGGCGCGATTACCGGGATCAGGCCGGCATCGCGAATGGCCTCGATCACCGCCGTGTTGACGTGCTTGGGCTGGCCGACGAAACCGAGATCGACCCCGTCGTCGCGCTGCACCTTCTCAGCGAGCAACAGCC
>MDSZ01145294.1_pt1 | contig 13556 bp, 14 predicted proteins | sample 811201 | NCBI WGS metagenome assembly MDSZ01 (sample SAMN05326647, study PRJNA326480) | marine metagenome | isolation source: seawater | place: Indian Ocean: North | collected 2010
CACGATTCACACCGATTGGTGATGAAGACCTGTTCCACTACCTCTCCGTCTTGAGTAAGACGCAGAGCCTCGACATTACCGATGAAGCGTTGAAGTCAGTGTGCGAAGCGTCTCTCGGTTCGATGAGAGCGGCTGTGAACATTCTCTATGCCGCTACTCGTGTTCCGGGTCTCGTCGATGAAGACCTCGTTACCGAAGTGGCGGTCTCTCTCCAACCTCGGAAGATGAAGAACCTACTTCGCTTGGCTGTCGCGGCTAACGACGCCGATAGCCCGGACGTGTATGTTCGTAGACACCGCGAACTCGACGAAGCAGTCGAAGCACTCGCCAACAAAGGTCTGACCGGAGTCGAGATTCTCGACGGATTCCTCGGTCTCACAGAAGACGAGTCAATGCCCCTTAGATTACGCGGACGTGTCTTGACTGAAATAGCGGAGGCGATACACTACGCTTCGGTCTCTCAAGACCCGATACTGTCCGTGAAGACCTTTTTGAGAAAGGTAACCTTTGCTAAAACAAAACATTCATAAGGGGAGACCCCATCCGACAAAATGAGCGTGACTAAAATGCAGTTATACGATAGCCCGGTGAGCGAAGCGAGAGCAGTAGCAGGTGCCATTTACCTCTACGAGAAGCAACTAACAGAGATGGAGACGGCACGGGACGCGTTGTTAGCGTCTCAAGAGTATTTCGCCGAAGTCAACATTAACAATGACGCACGTCTGTGGGACGATGGCTTCCTCAATACAATACAGAGTCAGATTGAGCAATGTAAAGCCCGGATTAAGTCACTGACGAACTATATGGAGACGATTGAACGACCAGCGATTATTCACTCACTCAATACAACGGTTCTTCACACAGGAGAGGTGGTTGAATGAGAGGTATGCTCCACGGATATTGCCCCGGTTGCGACCGAGAGCGCGACATGAGATTCCCTGCTTTGAGCAGATTCGACAACGAGCGTTACGTGTGCCCCGAGTGCGGTTCTGCCGAAGCAATTGCAGGGTTCATTCTTGGTTCCAGCCACATTGGATTCAGATGCCTCGTCGTTGGGTTACAGGATAAGTCATGGGAGATGTGGTCCGAAGGTCTGCAATTCATTGTAAATGACGAGGTGTGGATAGAACACCAACGACAAACTCAAGAAGCCATGAAGCGCCTCCGTGAATTACAGGAGGGCGAAGCATGAGCAACGAGGTCCGATTTCCAACCATAGTGATACAATTCAAGGCAGACGGTAATTTACCGCCGGACATGACGGCGACTCCCGGTGACCTTGCCATGTTCCTCGCTCAAGGCATTGCGATAATAAATGAGCAAGAGCATGTGAACGCAGACATTTCCTATGGCTACGCAGACACTTCCGATGTGGACCCGTTGCGCGAGACCTTGGAGAATAATATGGAGGACTCTGAATGAGTCGCCGAGCGTTCACATACGATAAGTCATGGGACGAAATTGAGACCATGTTGGCTACGTTAGAGCGGAAGCAAAACAACCACCTCACAGCGATTACGTTGCTCAAGGGACAGAGGATGAGCAAAAAGCAACGACAGGAAGCCGTATGGCACATGAGACAATTCAAGGGTTTGGAAGGAGCGATTACCTCACTAAGGTGGGTTCTCGGTGACCCCAACGCAGACCCCACTGTTGGAGTGAAGAAGGATGAGTGAAGAGGTGTCTAATTACGAGGCGCCAAGCGTCATTAACTGCTACCATACTGAACTGTATGTCGAAGGTGGATATGAGGTCATACCAAAGCATGGTGTCGTGACTCTCGTCAAGCCGGAAGATAGTTCGATTGCCGCATACCCCACTAATTACAACCTGTTTGAACTACCGGTGACTGTGACCGAAGACCATGAAGTCCGGTTAGAGATTCAAACCATGCCGATATACCCGGAGGAATTGAGTGACCACCCGATGTTTGAGATACCCGAACATTTCGGCAACGCCCGGAGCCTCAAGATGTGGCTTGAGATGACTGATTCAGTTCTGATAGTCCCACAGGAGATTGCGAGGTGTATAGGTCACCGACGTGTCCTATGTCCCGAGGTAATGATTTCATACCCCTATGGGTATGACTCCGAAAGCGGCGAGGCGCTCAATATAGCAGGTCAAGTGATTGTAACAGGATGGACTGTGTATGATTGATGTTAAGGACGAAGACGATAACCCCGAGGTCATTGACCTCATTGAAGAACGCATGGCTCTCGGCCTTGACCGATATGGTCATGGTTTGAGGCGAGGCGACGATACACGACAGTGGGGGACCAAAGCCAATTCGTGGACCGAGATGGCTCTTGAAGAGGCTCTCGACTTGACTGTGTATCTATGCGCTCAACTGCTTCGTATTCGTGCCGCAGAAGATGAGTGCCCGAACTGTTCTCCACGTCTGATTCAGATTGAACCCGAACGAACGATGACGGAACCGGTTAAGAGGGTGGGACTTCTCACTCGCATTGCCCGGTGGTTTAGACGATGAGAGAACCTCTGCTAATCGTAGACGTAACGCACAAAGAACACGACAAGAAGCACTTCGCTACTCACATACGAGCGAAGACGCGTGAAGGCGAGACAGTAACACTCACGGTCAATGACTGCCGTCCCAAGTTTTGGACGGCTAAACACCCGGCCGAGCATGCACCGAACCTGCCCTCATGGTGCATAGTCACCGAGACGACGATGAAGTCAATCAAGGGCGAACGACTTTGGGAAGTCAGTGTCGATGTGCCTTCTCAAATCCGCGAGGTCCGCGATTTCTTCTTCCCTCATTATTCGGCAGATGTTCCTTGGAGAAGTTTGGTTCGTTGGCTCTACGGTTGGACTGCGGTTATCGAAGTGGATAACTCCAAGTTCAATCGCGTCGTATCCAGCGACAAAATCCGGAGTTCCGAAGTGTCGGTGGCCGATTTCAAACTCGATTTACTCTACTACGATATTGAGACCGATGACTCTATCGACATGGAGAACACGCCGGAGCGAATCGTATCAATCGCAATCTACGACACCAAGACCGGTATGCACGAGGTCGCGACAACCTGCCCGACGAGCGAGACAATGGTGAAGCGGTTCCTTGGTTCAGCAGAGGCTCTTGAGTCGGTGGTCGAACACACTCAACCGATTCCTCCTTTGATGATGAATAAGGTGTGGGTGAAGAACCTCGACTACGAAGATGACGACACCAACGAAGCCGCTCTGCTTTGGTGGTTCAAGGACCGAATCAAGCACTACAACCCGGACGTCATTGCAGGTCAGAACATTCTCGGCTATGACCATCCATACGTCGTCAATAGATGCGACAAAATGAACCGAGAGATGACTGCTCGATACGGAGCCAAGCCACCGGTTCATCACAGGTTCCCCGACATGCACTTCATCAAGCGCATACCTTCGTTCGATACTAAGGTAGCATACGCAGAGCAGGTCAGAGGCGCCGCCGCTACGACAGGAGCCGCCTCCCTCGCTTGGATGGCGGGAGAGACGCTTGGATATGGGAAGGTGCCAAGAACTGCAATCAAGGAACTCAAGGTCAACGACCCAATGATGCTGTGCGTGTATAACGTGTGGGATAACGTCTGTGCTTCACGCGTAGTGGACGAACTTGACCTGCTTGGGTTCTACATAGCCAAGACCGGGTATCACAACAGCACACTCCACCACTCACACTCAAACATGATGCTCATTGAGGACATGATGGGTCACCTGCTGATGGAGCGAAGCATTGCTCTTCCCTCTGTGGAGGTTACTAAGGCGAGTATGGAAGGCGCCGGTATCGAACAGGGAGGGTTCGTTATGGAGGCTCCGAGTGGCCTATGGAAGAACGCCTTTGAGGTCGATAACAGCATGGAATATCCAAGCGCAATCATCACAGGTAACTTCGGTCCGGACACACGAGTCGAACCTGCTGAATCCTATCCATACCCGGTGACCATCACACCTGCCGGCAGAGTGTATCGACGAGATGTTGAGAGTATCATGGCCGGCGTTCTTCGGAACCTCGCTGTTGCTCGTCAAGAACTCAAACGAAAAATGCGGGATACGAAAGACAAGGACGAGGTTATCATTCTCGATAGACAACAGCGAGTGATGAAGGAGAACATGAACTCGTGGTATGGTGTTCTCGGAAGTGGTCGAACGGAGAAGACGAAGAATAGACCGTTCCGTTTGGCTGACCCGGGCATTGGCTCTGATATTACAGAGGTCGCTCGACTACACAATGATTGGAATAAGCACTTCATTGCGGATAAGAGCCTGTGGTTTGATGAGACAGGCGTTCACAACATGCCTCTTGAGGACGGTATTGAACTGCGATTCAAGACGTTGTATCAAGACACTGACTCCTGTAAAGTCGCTATTGCGAATCACGACGAGGCAGAAGCCGCAGTCCGTCCGTTCACTAAGGAGGACGTGGAGTCGATGGCGAACATGCTGTGCTTGGAACTGAATGAATCATTTCACGACTTCACTAAGGAGACACTGAACGTCCCTCACAACGAGTTCTTTGAAATCAAACCCGACGCATACTACGCTCGATACTTCCAATGGGGTGTGAAGAAGCGATACGCCTATGTCGATTACGACGGGAAGCACGGGTTCAGAGGTGTCGAACTTCGACGGTCTTCCACACCCCCCATAGTAAAGCACGTTCAGAAGGTGTTGTTTGAGTCGATACTTGACGGTGATACGACACAGGAGGTATCGTCTCTGATTCGGTCTCTGAATGACGACATGTTGGACCCGGAGAAGACGTCTGCCGACATGTTCGGTCAACCCTTTGGTATCAAAAAGACCGGGACGTTTGCACACAAAGCGGCAATGTGGTCGAACACAAACCTTGGGACCGAGTTTGGGATTGGAGACAAGCCATGTCTTTACTTCGCCAAAAAATCGGGCACCGGTAAATTGCCGAGTAACCGAAGAGTGGCGGTGGAGTGGGGAGATGACCCTACTGACTACGGTATCGAAGTCGATAGAGAGATGACGATAGCGAAGTTCTTCGACGAATCCAATTCGTTCACAGCAATTCTTGGAGCGGTCGGGACTTCGTGGAAGAAGTCAGTTCGTGGTGTCTCGACTACAAACCTCGATAGGTGGTTCTCGTGATTGAACCAACTGAACTACCCGGTCCATACTCTCGTCCGGAGGCTGAAATCTATGACGTGTTGAGATTGATTGTCGGTCTGACCCATCACGAGGTTCGACACTTGGCTCTGACTCGTATGGGTGGCACAGGACGTTGGAAGGACGTCTTATGGAGAGCGTATCGTGTCGAGAAGGGACTGTGGACCGAAGAGGTCAATGCTTGTCTCGCTATGTCTCTCCACGAAGACCCTAACGTGGTCGGTGACCGTATTCTGAATTACTGTTGGCCGGATAGGTCTAAGGTGCCTCCAATACCCTACACAGTCGCTACTCTCGCCGCCTCACAGGCATGTAGCATAAATGGGTGGGGGGAGAACCAACGACAGCGTATGTGGAAGCGTGTGCGTAGATTACTAAGGGCAGAACAGAGGTCAGCAGATGAGGCATGGAAGGAGAAGCATTTGGCGTCATACCTACGCATACGTGGACTTCTGTGACTCACAAAACATTCACTCTGCATATAGTTTCAAGCCAACTATGAGGTAGTTTAATAAGGGGGAGCCACCTCCGGAGGTTTGTCGAGACACAAAACGACAACACAGAGAACAGGTGAAAAAAATGAGTGGAAGCACGATTGAAGCAATGAGAAGCGCAGTCGAGATGGCCGGTGGTCGTCTTGGCGAGAATGAATACTTGGAGGCGGTTAAGCGTCTGATTGAGGCAGATGGGGGCACGACTTCCATTGACTCTCTCAAGACCAACGCGTTCAACAGTAACCGTATGGCGAAGGCCGGCGTAGTCCGAGTGACTGTCGGTAAAACGAAGCAGGTATGGTTGTCTGAAATGGGACAGTCCGTCCTTGAAGGGAAGAGCATTGGTGGCATGACTACCAACGTCACACCCGTAACAGCGTCGTCTTTGACCGGTGGCGAAGCCCCGGCACACGGCACTTACTACGGCGTTCCTATTCGTGGGAGCGACGAGTTCCCGTCTTGGTTGAATGAGAAGGTTCCTCCGGTTGTTGGATTCGTTGAGTCCCAAGTGGAAGAGAACCGCCTCTTGGCTACCTCGACACTATTGAGCCTCTCCGGCGACTTTGAGAACTGCCACGTCATGGCAGAAGGACCGAAGGGCTGTGGTAAAAGCCTCATGGCTCGTGACTTCTTCGCTAACACGAACACTCCGGTGCTTCGCTTGAACATGAGCGAGGGTGTTACCGAGGACTCCTTCATTGGTATGCGAACCCTTGAGGATGGCAACGTGGCATACGTCCACGGTGTTCTGCCTCTCGCTATGATGCACGGTATTCCTCTGATTCTTGATGAGGTCAACGCGGCTCGTGAGAACGTGAACATTGCTCTCAACTCTGCAATGGACTCCGGTCAATTGCTGATTCCCGAGAACGGTAACGAATTGGTCATTGCACAGCCGGGCTTCATGGTCATTGGAACCATGAACCCACCGGACGACTACGCCGGTGTGAACGACATGAACCAAGCGACCCGTGACCGATTCACTCTGAACCTTACTTTCGACTACTTGGGCGAACAGGCAGAGGTTGAGGTTATTCAAGCGCAGAGCGGCTTCTTGAACCGTTCCGTGGCACTTGAGTTTGTCCGCCTCGCTAACGACCTGCGCCGCCTCAAGCGCGACCGAAAGATGGAGACCGACACTTCCACACGAACCCTCGTGCAGATGCTCGTATTGGTCAAGAACGGCCTGTCCGTCAAGGAGGTCGTTGACCTGTGCCTCGTCGGTAAATACGGCGCTGATGAGCGCGAGGACGTCAAGATGGCGGCTCGTGCGCGTCTCTCCGACTACGCGGCTGTAACTGCTTGAGCGACTCACACTCCCCCGGTCAAAACGGGGGCAGGGTGACCGGGGGCTTCCTGTTCTCGGCCCTGCCCCCACCCGGGGCCATAGGGATGGCATTAAGAGGGTGGGCGACCGACGATGGGGTATGACCGAAGACAGAACCCTTGAATTGGCACTCGCAGAAGCACAGGCTCGCATCCGTGGCTTGGAGTCACGCCTCGCTGAATTGGAACGTGTGATTCACGACCTTGGCAACGCCATTCGTCCACGAAGCATTGACCCGTTCCAAATGAGAGTCGAGGACTATGCAGACAAAGGCAGTCGATGTTGAAGCCCTGTATGGACGCCGTGCGTCGCACGAGACGCTCAAGACGTGGCTCACTGACCCCAAGGGTCTATTGATAGTCCACGGACCCACAGGAGCAGGTAAAACAGCCTCGATTCATGCGTTCGCTGACCACCTTGATATTGAGACGGTCGAGACCGACAATATCGCCGATACTTTGGAGCGAAGCAGACACCCGTCATTCCTCGGTCATCGAAGAGTGGCGCTGTTCGATGGTGTGTCGTTTTCTAAGCGAGATTGGAAGACCTTGACCACTTCATTGAAGAACCACGGGCCACCGTCCATAGTGGCTACACATGACCTCAATTCCGTTCCATACAATGTCCGCCGGTCTGCGACTCTGCATGCGGTTCACAGACCGGAACCTCGCTTCCTCCTTCAATACCTCAAGGACTACAACCTCCGTCTCGGCCTTGACGTCAGCGACTCGCTGTTGCACCGCATCAGCGAGAGTGCTGACTCGTGGAGAGCCGCACTCATTCAATTGGTCTCCACCCCAAGCGTCGACCTGCTCGGTGACCAAGTCCGTGAACCAATTCTTCCGGAAGCCAAACAACCACAGGCCGTTCTATCCGGAACCTATCGAAAATCATCATGCCATGCACTGTCTATTCTCAACATGGCTGAATGGAATGGAGCCGATGCTGATTCAGTCCAAGTCGCTCACCTCGTTCACTCTCGCTCTTGGGAGACGAACGACCTTTCACGCGTGGCACGTATGTTACTCGATAACCTTCGGTCACCGACACAGGATTCTCCACCGTTCCGACGTCGAGCGATTAAAGGTGGAATACGTCGCTTCTGATAGGTAACTGAAATCATATTGGTTTGAGGTAACTATGAGTTAGTTTAATAAGGGGCAACCTTCTCCGGTTGTTTGAGGAAAGCCCATGAAGACAGATACCGGACTGATGGAAGGACGCCAAAAAGCGAGCCGTGCTGACCCTGCGTGGGTCATTCGTAACAGGCAGAACCGCATGAGCCGCATTGCTAAGGTGATGAGCGGAGAATTAGAAGAGAGCGGTGGCGTCGTCGCAGAGCGTGTTGTGCTTTCAGAACAGCCACTCGCATACACTGACGGTAAAGTCATTACACTACCTGCTAACATTGATGAAGACCCACGTCTCAACCTCCTAATGCAAGAAGCGATTCTCGCACACGAAGCGGCAGGTCACCACCGATACACTGACTTCGATGCTTGGTTCAAAGCATGTGAAGCAATTCGTCTCGGACACGAGGATGGCGCACTACACACCTTCGTCAACATTGTCGAGGATGCTCGGGTCAACCACTTGCTCGCACAGGATTTCCCCGGCTCGGGGAAGCGTCTTGACGTTACACAGGGCATTATGATGCGCCGACACGTTGAGCATTGGTCTAAGACCGGTGTTAGCGACAACGACGCACACCAAGCGGCGATTGTTGCTTTGATGACCGAGGCGATTGTCGCCAAGCCCCACTTCTTCACTCACGAGCGTGTGGTCGATTTCATGGACGAGGTTCGTCCTATGATTGAGAACGCGATTTCACAGCCCGACACACAGGGCGTCATTAAACAGGCTCGACGCATGCTCAAGGTCTTCCGAAAGCACTTCCCCGAGGATGAGAATAACTGCAACGGTTCAAGCGAGAACCCTGCACAGAACGGTCACGGCCAAGGTGTAATGACCGACGACATGTCTCCGGGGCAGATTCAGAAGATGAAGGAAGCACAGGACGCGGCAGGTCAAGAGGTCGAGAAGGTCTCTAAGGCCCGTTTTAACGACCTTGAGCGCCCCGAAGAGGGTCCAAGTGCCGGAGGGGACGAAGAAGGCTCTGACGGCGACGAGAGCGGCAATTCCGGGGATTCTGATTGTGACGGTGACGGTGACGGCTCCGGTGACGGTGATTCCGACGGTGATTCCGACGGTCAAGGCTCCGACGGTAAAGCAGACCGTGACGGTGCTACCAACGGCGAAGGCGAAGGAGACGGAGAGAGGTCCGACTCCGATGAGCGCGTTGGTAAAGACCCCGGTCGAAGCGAGCGTGGACCGGATGCAGACGTGTCCGTAACTCCAAACCCCGAGGGTGGCGGTGCGCCATGCTCCGGTGATGGGTCGATTGTTGACCCGACAGTCGAAGGCGACTTGGATTGGGACATTGATGCCCTGTTCTCCGAGGCTGTTGAGGCTCTTGAAGACGAGAACCTCATTTCACTACACAACGCCGCAGATTGGGATAAAGACGCCGAGAACTCATGGGACGACGGACTTGATATGGTGACCGGTCGAGACGACACAGGACACCACATTGAGGTCATTTGCACTACTCACGAAATGAACCGCCGAAGCGGTATTGATGTGCTTCACCACGCAGAGCGATACGACGAGATTGTGAACGAGAACCGACAGGGGATTAAGCAATTGGTCAAGGAGATTCAGCGCAACATTAAGGGGCGCAACACTCTATGGACGACCGGCTACAAACGTGGTCGCCTCGACAGCAATGCACTATGGAAGCACGAGACCAACAACCGCCTCTTCAAGCGCCGTAACGTGCCTCACGTCCCACAGGCGGACGTTCTGATTCTGATTGACGCCTCCGGCTCAATGGGATGCAACGAGAGCGGGAAAACCCGCGCACAGTGGGCTTCCGAGTCCGCTGTTGTCTTGACCGAGGCTCTTGACCAATTGAACTTCAACCACGAAGTCGTTGACTTCAACAGCGAATACGGAGGCGGCGCAGGGTCGTCCACTATTCGTGTCCGCCGACAGTCCGGAGCGTCGCTCTCTGCGCCTGTAAAGGCCGCTATTGCCGCTCCATACGTTGGCAGTCAAAACAGCGACGGTAACTGCCTTCAATGGGCCGCAGACCGTGTCCGCCGAATGGGTCGTGGATTCAAGTTTGTCTTCGTCATTTCAGACGGCGCTCCATGCGGTCCTTCACCGGCCGGCGTCAGTGCAAACGACCACTTGAAGCAGGTCGTCCGTGGTCTCAAAGCAGAAGGAGACGTTGAGGTCTTCTCGATTGGGATTGCAGGTATGGACACCTCGGCATACTACGAGAACGCGGTCCGTGTGGTCAACACAGCGAGCCTCGCTGACGAGTCACTTCCGGTCCTCCGTGGTCTTCTCAAGAGGGCCATTAAGAAGCAGGGGGCGGTTCAGTGAGCGTCGATTTGGATTGGGCCGACGCTCCCGACACAATACAGGTCAAGCGGGTGCTACGAGACGCCAAGGAATACGTTCTCGCAGACCGAGAAGAGATTGCTAAGATACTCTCGACAATAGGGTCCACCGGCTCCTTTGAGGCCATTTGGAACGACCTCGTTAAGCGTGTCGCGGAGGGTGCATTTGAGTCCCCCGGCACTATGGACGTCAAGCAGAAGGCGGACGCTGTGATTGAGAGTGCTGATGAATGGTGTGAAGCACTTTGGGACACTGACTTTACTGATTGGGATGCCCGTTCGATGTATGATGAAGGCACGACATTCGTCGTCTTAGGTTACGAAGACCAAGCACACCCAAACAGCGACAATTTCATTCTGCTACTCCCGGTGTCGGGACAGACCTCGGTCACAGAAGCGGACATGACCGTTCGTATGCACACGACGGCTATGCACCTTGATAACGGAAGCGACGGAAGGCACAGCGTCCACCACGATTTTTTCGCGGCTCCGATTCTGACGAATGCAGTATGGAGGGTCGGTTCGGATGAACGACTACACCCGGTTGCATGGACGCGACCCGAACGAGACCACCTGTTGAATTATGCTCTCGTCTCATTGGCCGTAACAGCCGCCAACGCCGAGGAATTGGGTCTATTGGATTCAGAAGATACGGTTCGGGGCGCTCAAGCATTGTTGAGGAACGCCGGAACGGCCGAGTTTTTCCTCCCTGCGATTGCTGACTTCATTGGCTTTGATGGAGAGACGTCCACAGCAGAGGTCAATGAAGCGTCCACAGGTCAGTCAGTCAGATTCATTCCGTCTCACAAAGACAGTCGTCCTGTGATGGCTGTTGATGCTACTATGGGAGGCCCACGGGCGTTCCTTGAAGTCATTCGATGTTCGGTCTGTAACGGCCGAGTCAAACTCTCCATGTCTGCTGATTCAGTCAAGACGATGAAGGCAATGGAATGCCCTCACTGTGGAGATTCGCAGGGTGTGATGAACCCATACAACCAAGAGGTGAAAGCATGAGTAAGAAGATACCAAAGGCACTTAGAAGAGCGATTGTGAACCAACTGATACGGTCCAAAGGAGACGGGCCACTGACTACCGGCCAATTAGCCGAGAGAGTCAATGCTGACCCCGGTCTCCCACAGGCCCAAAAGAAGAACCCACGACAGTTAGCGTTCGTCTTGAAGCGCATGGCCGCAGAAGCCGATTCCGGCGTCTCTGTGGTCGTTCTCTCCAAGAATGGCATTAGCCACCACGGAACCTCACGAGAGCGCGTGGGCTACACTACAACGCTCGATTCAGCAGATGAAGACCCGGACTTGGTCGAACCTCCAAAGTCCAAGTCACTGACTGTGATTTTACCTCCGGATTGTGTCGAGTTCCTCGCTGAATACAAACAATTGGGACTGTCCCCCGGACGTGTCTTTGAGCAGTTTATTCGCGCCGATATGGAAGCCAACGGATGGCCCCATGAATACAACGAAGACGGCGTCAGAAGAACCAAACCGATACAGGTTCAAAGGAAATGTGCCGACTGCGGTCGCAATACTGAATTAGCGATTTGTGAATGGTGTGGTGCTTCATGTTGAAGACAGTCACAGTGAAGATGACCCGCACTGAATGGTTGCGGTATTGTGAGTGGCTCGTGGACCGTGAAAACGGACCTGCGCCTGTGCAGGTCGGGGACCACTCCACAGAGCAAATCGGAACCGAGGATTTGATTCCCGAAGTGATACTTGAGGAACCCGAAGATACAGCCACCGGAATTGGTCGACCTGCTAACATACACAGTCGTTTGCATTGCTCTCGCTGTGGAGCGCCCGACCGACGCAGAGCGATACACAGGGCACCATACGACGGTCGATGCTACGACTGTCGAGATATACCGGACAGTGACCTGCAACAAAGCACTGTCCTCGTTACTCCAAGAGCGGCTCCGGATAACCCGGTCACAGTCAAACTACTGACGACTAAGGGCAAATTGACTAAGGCCGAGAAAAAGGACCGTAACCGTGCTAAAAACGCACAGAAGCGGAAGGCCGTCAAGAGGAAGTCCAAGAAGCGGAAGAAGTGAATAGCCGCCTTCGCAGATACGTCTTGGTGTGCAATTCTGCTACCAAGTCAAAGGCGCTACGGAAGAGACCTGCGTCAGCGAGACCGTCTTGGCTACTGCCATTCTCATAGAGTGTTGCTTCTATTTCGTAGCGTTCTTCGGTGGATGGGCTGTTCTGAAATCATGGTTGTTGCGAAAGCGACGAAAACCGATTCCGAAAATAGAGTGGCAACCGCCAAACTCTTAGTGACCTATCCGTTCCGATAGATTGTGTCGGGAAGGCTGACTGCTGAACAAGCGAAAGAAATCGCACTTTATCCGGACCGGTGGTCGCAGTATTTTCGGACGATAGATGGGAAGCCGTTCCTCCTTCACGAGCGTCCATATCTCACCGAGATTTACCGTCACTTCGGTGCCCGAGAGAAGAACGACGCCGCTAAAATCGTCGTTCTCAAATGCAGTCGAAAGGTCGAGAAGACGGAGACGATATGCAACATTCTACTCTATGGGCTACTGAACATTCCATACTTCAACGCGGTCTATACAGCCCCACGACAGCCACAGGTGACTCGCTTTGTTGAAGAGCGATTCAATGGGGCACTCATGTCCTCAATCAACCAAGGTTGTCTAAGGAAGGCTCGTATCAAGCAGAGCGTCAGTCATCAGACGTTCGACGTTGGTGCCAAGTCACTCAACCACTTCTACGCCTATTCCAATTGGGGAGATGCTCATGCACTGTTGGGTATCGAGGCCGATTTGTGTTGTATCGACGAATACCAAGATACCGATTCAGAAGCACTACCGATGATGCTTGAGATGCTCTCGCTCTCCGAGTTCAAATGGGTCGTTGTTAGTGGGACTGCTCGTGAGCAGGGGTCCGAGTTTTGGAGGCTGTGGGAGAAGTCCACTAAGGGTGAATGGGACGGCGACAATTGGGTCCACGGTGACTCTAAGACGAACATTATCGGCTATCACATCACACAGATGATGCACCCCGAAGTATCGGACGCCGACATTGCTCAAAAGCGAGAGACATACACACCTCGGAGATTCGCGAATGAAGTTCTTGGTGAGTTTTTCGCTGGTTCTGCAAA
>MDSZ01038372.1_pt1 | contig 13555 bp, 10 predicted proteins | sample 811201 | NCBI WGS metagenome assembly MDSZ01 (sample SAMN05326647, study PRJNA326480) | marine metagenome | isolation source: seawater | place: Indian Ocean: North | collected 2010
AGATAATTGTTTTTTAGTAAGATTAACAGAATCATTAATTATAAATTTACCATTATTTACAACTTTACCTATAGTTTGTGTCCTAACATCATGCTCTTTAGATAAATGGACTAAATCATATAGTTTTGCTTCATTTAAAGACACAAGAATCAAACTAGAGCATTCACCAAATAACAATTCATCAATTCTCATTTTATGTTCAATATTGATTTCTGCACCTAATTGATCTTTTGAAAATATTACGCTTTCTGATAATGCAACAGATATACCCCCATCAGATACATCATGAGCAGAATTAATAATTTTTTGATTAATCAAATCTAAACATAAATTTTGAACATTAACTTCATCAACAGTATTAAAATTAGATAGAGGGCCTTCAACTTTATCATAAAATTGTTTTAAATATGTTGAACCTCCTAGAGATGGATTTATATTACCAATAGCGACTATCAAATCACCTTCATTTTTAAAATCCATAGTCATATAATTTGAAATATCTTCAATAAAACCAACCATACCAATAACAGGGGTAGGATATACAGCTGAATGAACAGTTTCATTATAAAAACTTACATTACCACCCGTTACTGGGGTATTTAAAATTCTACACATATCCCCTATACCTAAAACTGCTTCTCTAAATTGCCAATAAATTTCTGGATCTTGAGGATTTCCAAAATTCAAACAATTAGTTATTGCAAGTGGCTTAGCTCCTGTGCAAACAACATTCCTAGCAGCCTCAGCTACAGCCATCATCGCTCCTTGCCTTGGATTTAAATAAACATACTTACCATTACAATCAGTTGAAACAGATAAACCTTTCTGAGTATTCTTAATTCGTATCACTGCAGAATCAGAACCAGGACCTAAAACTGTATTTGTTCTTACTGTAGAATCATACTGATTATACACATAGGATTTTGAAGCTATATTTGGATTTGCTAATAGGTCTAATAAATTACTATTTAAATCATTTAACAAATCATATTTATCAATGTTATAAGTATTTACTTCATCTAAATATGAAGGAACTTTATGAGGCATATCATATTGAGGAGCATCTCCACCAAGAACCAAACTTTCTGTTGGTATATTTGCAACAAGCTCTTCTTGATGAAACACTTCTAAATTTCCTGTATCAGTAACAACACCCACTTCAGTACAATCTAACTCCCATTTATTAAAAATATCTTTTAGTTTCTGCTCATTTCCTTTTTTAACAACAACAAGCATTCTTTCTTGAGATTCAGACAACATTATTTCATAAGCATTCATATGTTTTTCTCTCAGTGGTACTAAATCTAAATTTATCTTAATTCCTGTCTTTCCTTTTGCTGACATTTCAGAGCAAGAACATGTTATACCCGCAGCTCCCATATCTTGCATACCAACAAGCCAATCTTTACCTGCAAGTTCTAGAGAAGCTTCAAGTAATAGTTTCTCAGTAAAGGGATCACCTACTTGTACATTAGATTTTTTTGATTCCGTTTCTTCAGTCAATTCTTCAGACGCAAATGTAGCTCCATGTATTCCATCCCTTCCTGTTGATGAACCTACTATAAAAACTGGATTACCTTTTCCTTCTGCAATTGCACTAATCAAATCTTTAGAATTCATTATTCCAACAGTCATAGCATTTACCAATGGATTACCAGAATAGCTATCTTCAATAACAACTTCCCCTCCTACAGTTGGGATTCCTAAACAATTTCCATAATCTGCAATACCTTCTACAACATGCTCTAATAAAAACCTATTTCTTGGAATATCCAAACTTCCAAATCTAAGAGAATTCAATGATGCAATTGGACGAGCTCCCATTGTAAAAACATCTCTCATTATTCCACCAACACCTGTAGCTGCACCTTCATATGGTTCTACAGCAGATGGATGATTATGAGATTCGATTTTAAAAGATGTAGCCAAACCATCACCAAGATCTACCAACCCTGCATTTTCTTCACCTGCATCAACTAATAATTTTTCACCAGTTCTAGGTAATGTTTTCAGCATTTTTATTGAACTTTTATAAGAACAATGCTCACTCCACATAACTGAATAAATACCAAGTTCAACAAATGAGGGTTCTCTATTAAGAGTATTTTTAATTTTATCATACTCATCTGTTGATAAACCATGTTCTTTTACTATATTTAAATCTACACTAGGGTACTTATATTTTTCTTTTATCATTCTATACCTTTTCTAATTGAGCAGTAAAATGTCTCAAATATTTAGATTGTTTGGTTATTTTTAATCCTCTAAGATTTTTTCTATTTTTATAAACTTCAATAACAACTTCAATTACATAATCAACATGACTTTGTGTATAAGTTCTTCTTGGCATAGCTAATCTAACAAGCTCATTATCTGAATAAAATTCTTTACCATCTTCATTGATTCCTCCAAACATTAAACTTCCAATTTCTGAACACCTTATACCACCTTGCAAATATAATTCGCAAGCTAAAACCTGACCAGGGTATTGTTCCTTAGGAATATGATTTAAAAATAATGATGCATCGATATAAATAGCATGCCCACCTGTTGGTTGTAGGATAGGTACATTTTCTTTAATAAGTTTATTACCTAAATATTCAATAGACTTAATTCTATAATTCAAATAATCTAAATCCATTGATTCATTCAATCCTATTCCAATTGCCTCTAAATCTCTTCCTGCTAAACCACCATATGTTGGAAACCCTTCTGTTAAAATTAATAAGTTTTTATTTTTTTCAGCAACAATCTTATCATTCGTACATAAAAAACCACCTATATTTACAATAGCATCTTTTTTAGCACTCATTGTACAACCATCAGCATATGAAAACATTTTTTTAACTATATCTTTAATTGACCAATTTTTATACTTATCTTCTCTTGTTTTAATAAAATATGCATTTTCAGAAAATCGACATGCATCTATATATAGTGGAACTTTATATTTTTTAGCTAATTTACTAACATTTTTAATATTTTCCATAGACACCGGTTGACCACCACCACTATTATTGGTAATCGTTAGCATAATTAATGGAATTGTATTTATATCAGTATTTTCTAATAATTTTTTAAGTTTTTCAATTGACATATTACCTTTAAAAGGGAATATAGATTGTGTATCTTTATAATCATCATCCACTAAATCAATTGGCTTTGCTCCTTGGAATAAAATGTTTGCTCTTGTTGTATCAAAATGAGTGTTACTAGGAACAATATCATCTTTACTACATAAGGTTGAAAATAAAATTCTCTCTGCCGCTCTTCCTTGATGAGTTGGTAAAATATATTTAAAACCAAAAATATCTTCTATAACATCTTTAAAAAATAAATAACTATTACTTCCTGCATATGATTCATCTCCTCTCATTATACCAGCCCATTGATTTGAACTCATAGCACCTGTTCCTGAATCCGTTAACAAATCAATTATAACATCATTAGATCTAACTTGAAATAAATTATAATAAGATTTATCTAAAATTTCTTTTCTTTCTTCTATGGAATTTATTTTAATTGGTTCAACAGACTTAATTCTAAATGGTTCAATAATTGTTTTCAATGTTCTCCCTTTATATAACTTAACTGATATGAATAAGTACTCTCATCAATCAATTCAACTTTAATAACATCATTTGGCATAACTGGTCCATTAACAGCAAACCATTGTCTCAATCCCTTTGTAAAATATCCATTAGATGTTAAATGAGTTTTAATATTACCAACATTTGTTAATATTATAAAATCAATATTTACACCTGGGAAAAAAAATCTATATTTTTCTGGAATATAAATTCTATTATACATATTCATTGTATGGACGTCTTCCTTTACTATCAAACTAATTTTATTTATATCTTCAGGATGGACATCCCATAATTCTACTTGATTTTCCTTTACATCACCATGAATAGTAATTTCTAAATCTTTTCCATTATCAAGATTTATTTTTTCCGATACTACTTCAGGGATTTTAATATAAAAATCATTCTTTATTTTTGATACCTTTACTCTAATTTTTTTCATTTAAAAAAGGGTTAACTCTGAATTTATACTATCATCTTCATTAGAATTATCCAAATTACTTTCAGATACAATCTCTTCAAATTTAAAACCACTCATATGCAATTTATTATCAAGTCTCTTGCCAATTGATTTATATCCCTTGACATCAATGAATTCATTAACATTCAATTCTTTATTAATTTTTTCATTATTCTTTAGTTTATAACTATACTTAATTAATAATTGATCATAATTACATACTAACTTACATTTTGAGCCACGAGATTCTGATATCAAATTAAATTTCTTATCAATCATTAATGTTTCTATTTTAAATCTTTTTATATAATACTGTCTACTTTTACCATCTTTATATAAAAGTGAATAAATTTTATTTGAATCAAATTTTTCTATAATAAAAATTTCGGACATTTTAAATCTTTTACTTAAATCACACTCTACAACCTCATAATTCCCCTCTTTATAAAAAACAATAATTTTATCCTGAGAGTTAAAACTTCCCAAATATATTCCCCTATTTTCTAAATTGATCTTTCCAATATTTTCATCTACCCATAATTTTCTCCCACCTAATGTAGATTCACCAATAGTTTTTCGCACTATTTTACGAACAGAATATTTAGTTAGAATATTTCCTTTTGATGACTTGTTCTTTATTGCTAAATCTTTAAAATCATACTCAAAGATTTTATTTTTAGCTTTAGTTTTACTATTTAAATAAATATTTATTATTTCTGATTCACTATTTGGGTTTGCTGTAAAATACAATATTTTGCTACCATCATTACCTTGAGTAACATTGTAAAATCTATCTCTAATTAATGTAGGTATTGAAAATCTTTTAACATACGATGTTTTTGTTTTACCATCTTTATAAACAATATTGTAAATCATATGACTATCATTTTTCTTCCATACAGCAATATGATTAATATTTTTACCTATATATTTCTTATCACTAATTTTAGTAACCATATACCTACCATCATCTAAAAATACAATTATATCATCTACAGTTGAACATTTAGTAACAAAATCATCTTTTGTTAATTTAGTACCTATAAAACCTTCCTTTTTATTAACAAATAATTTTTTATTTGCTATTGCTACACTTTTAACAGAAATCGAATCAAATTCTGAAATTTCAGTTTTTCTTATATTATCTTTACCATATTTATTTAATAAATGCTCATAGTATCTTATTGTATACTCAACAATATGCTTTATATCATTATTTAATTCAGCTATTTCATCCTCTATACTTTTAATATTATTTTTTTGTTTAAGCTTATCATATTTAGTTATTTTTTTTATCTTAATCTCTGTTAACTTCGCAACATCTTCTTCAGTTATTTCTCTTTCAAATTTATCCTCAAAAGGTTTGATTTTTTTTAAAATTGTATTTATAATCAATTCCCATGTATCACACTCTTCAATATCTCTATAAATTTTGTTTTCAATAAATATTTTTTCAAGGCAAAGAGTATGCCATTTTTCTTTTAAAACTGTTAATTTATAATTAAGCTCAAGCTTCAAAAAATTCAATGTATTTTCAGTTGAAATTCTCAATAATTGATTTACTGTAATAAACTCTGGTTTATTATTATTTATAACACAGCAATTAGGGGAAACTGAAATTTCACAATTTGTAAATGAATACAACGCATCTATTGTCACATCTGGTGAAACTCCCTTTACTAGATTAACAATAATTTCAATTTTTTCAGCCGTATTATCTTCAATACTTTTTATTTTGATTTTCCCTAGATTATTAGCTTTAACAATAGAATCAATTAAATTTGTTGTGGTCGTATTATATGGAATACTTGAAATCTTTAAGGTATGCTTATCAACAATATCAATATGTGATCTAACTCTTACTCTACCGCCTCTTTGCCCTTTATTATATTGACTTACATCTATTAAACCACCAGTTTGGAAATCAGGGTAAATTTTAAATGGCTTTTCTTTTAATATTTGAATAGATGCTTTTAACAATTCATTAAAATTATGTGGTAAAATTTTCGTTGATAGGCCGACAGCAATACCTTCAGCTCCCTGAGCAAGTAGCAATGGAAATTTCATAGGAAGTGAAATAGGCTCATTCTTTCTTCCATCATACGATGGAATAGTTTTAGTTATTGGTTTATTAAAAGCAACTTCAAGAGCAAATTCTGATAATCTTGCTTCAATATACCTAGGTGCTGCTGACCTATCTCCTGTTCTAATATCTCCCCAATTACCTTGAGTATCAATCAATAAATCTTTTTGACCTAAGTTTACTAAAGCATCACCTATAGCTGCATCTCCATGCGGATGATATTGCATAGTGTTACCAATAATATTAGCAACCTTATGATATCTTGAATCATGCATTTCTTTCATTGAATGCAATATTCTTCTTTGAACTGGCTTCAAACCATCTTCAATTTTAGGAACTGCTCTTTCTAAAATAACATATGAAGCATATTCAAGAAACCAATCTTCATACATATTAGCAATATTTCTATTTTTTATATTTTTATCTAACATTTAGAGATTATCAACCATTAAATTTTCAATAATAAAATTCTGTCTATCTTGAGAATTTTTTCCCATATAATAACTTAAAACATCTTGTATTGAGGTGTTTTCTTTAAAAATAACAGGTTCTAATTTTATATTTCCATCAATAAAATTTTTAAATTCGCCTGGAGAAATTTCACCTAAGCCTTTAAAACGTGTTATTTCTGAATTAGCAGCTAACAAGGTAATAGCTTCATTTTTTTCTTTTTCATCATAAGCATATATTGTCTTTTTCTTATCTCTGATTCTAAAAAGAGGTGTCTTTAAAATATAAACATGTCCATTTTTAACTATCTTAGGATAAAACTGCAAAAAGAATGTTAATAACAATAATCTTATATGCATACCATCTACATCTGCATCAGTAGCTATAATTATTTGATTATACCTCAAACTATCTAAACCATTTTCAATATTTAAAGCATGTTGAAGCAAATTAAACTCTTCATTTTCGTAAACAATTTTTTTAGTTAATCCAAAAGAGTTAAGTGGCTTCCCTCTTAAACTAAAAACGGCTTGAGTTTTAACATCTCTTGATTTAGTAATGGATCCTGAAGCCGAATCTCCTTCAGTTATAAAAATCGATGTATTTAAACGAATCTCATCATCTATATTGTTTTGATTAAAGTGAAATTTGCAATCTCGTAGTTTTTTGTTATGCAAATTAGCAACTTTTGCTCGTTGATTAGCAATTTTTTTTATACCTGATAGTGCTTTTCGTTCTTTTTCTGACTGCAGAATTCTTTTTAATAACTCATCTGCTACATCGCTATTCTTATGTAAATAGTTATCTAAATGTTTTTTAATAAAATCATTTATAAAAATTCTAACAGTTAAACCCTTATCATCAATATCTGTTGAACCTAATCTTGTTTTTGTTTGAGATTCAAAAATTGGATTTTGTATTCTAATGCTTATAGATGAGATAATTGATGCTCTTATATCTGTTGCATCAAAATCTTTTTTAAAGAAGTCTCTTGTTGTTTTAACAATAGCTTCTCTAAATGCAGCCAAATGAGTTCCTCCACTAGTAGTATTTTGACCATTAACAAAAGAATAATACTCTTCTCCATATTGATATCCATGAGTTAAAGCAACTTCTATATCTTTATCTTTTAAATGTATTATTGGATATGATATTTTTTGATTTTCTGTATAGTTAAGGAGTAAATCTTTTAACCCATTTTCAGAATAAAATTTTCTTTTATTATAATATATTGATAAACCAGAATTCAAATAAACATAATGAGATATTTGTGTTTCAATATAATCATTAATAAATTTAAACTTTTTAAAAATTTCTGAATCAGGAATAAACTCAACAATAGTTCCATTTTTTGAATTTAATTGATCAAATTTCTCCTTATTGATAATTTCTCCGCGATTATACATTAATTTCAAGCTTTCATTATCTCTTATTGATTCTATTTGAAACATTTCAGATAGTGCATTTACAGCCTTTGTTCCAACACCATTTAAACCAACTGACTTTTTAAAAGCTTCAGAGTCATATTTTCCACCAGTATTTATCTTAGAAACACAATCTTCCAGCTTACTTAATGGAATTCCTCTTCCATAATCTCTAATTCTTATTTTGTTTTCAGCTAATTCAACTTTGATTTTTTTTCCAAATCCCATTATAAATTCATCAATTGAATTATCTATAATTTCTTTAATTAATATATATATTCCATCATCAATAGAAGAACCATCCCCTAGTTTTCCTATATACATACCAGGACGTAATCTAATATGCTCTTTCCAGTCTAGTGATTTTATTGATTCTGCAGTATAATTTGTTTTATTACTCATAATTAATTAATTGTATAATAATTAACATATCCATAATTAAAAATCTTATCTAAAAATTCTCCTTTATTATATTTATTATCTATCAAACAATCTTTTTCATATAAATGTAATAAATGAAAATATGTTAATAATTGTTCTAAATAAAAATTTTTTGATTTAAATACATTATTAAATATATGTTTAGATTCATTTTCAGATAAAAATACATTTGATTTAAGTGAGCGAATTATAGATTTTTCATCTAAATTATTACTATAAGCATCTTGTAAAATTGCTATTTCAATCTTCTTTAATAACTCTAAATAAAAACTTACTTTTATCAAAGATGAATTATCATCACTTAAACCATTAACATACAAATCATATAGGAAAAAAGATAATCCAAGCGTATAAAAATCATTCTCAATATTTCTTAATTCATTATAATTATTATTTAAAGAACCATATATATTATGCATAGAAAAAATTCTTTCAAAAATCAAATTGGTAGAATAATATTCATTCAATGGATAATTGTAAGAATTTTCATTTATTATAAAATTTCTATTTATATAATAGTAATCAGGTATAATCTCATGATTTTTTTTAAACCTAATAAATGATAATGTAGTATCAAAGTTATTTGATTCAATTTTTTTAAAATAATCAATAATTTTTAAATAATTATTAGAAATATTTTGCAAAAGATCTTTATTTGAAAATATATTAGATTTAATTTTTTTATCTACTACCCATCTTATAACATCTAGAGTATCAGAATTATCTACCCATATTGGCTCATCATTATAATTTAAATAAATCTTTAAACTTTCATTAAATATATTGTTTTTTAATATTTTACTTTTATTTTTTAAATATGAAATACTCATCTCATAATTATAAATTTCGTTATTAAATAACTTTTCTATATTCAATGAATATAAATCAATATTCTCATCTAAATATTCAATGTCAGAAGAATAATTATAATCATAATTAACCCAATTATTATATTTATTCATTTTAAACAAAAGTGAATCAAAAGAGCTATTTAAATCACTATAATTATCATTACTGATTTGCAACTCTATTTTAATAAAATTAATATAGTTAACTAAAGTACTGTAATTAGAATTAAATTGGTCTAAAATTTCTTTATTATAATCAGATACGATCCTATCTTTTGAAACATCTAAATATTTTATTACATCATTCATATGATTATTTAAAATTATTATTTTTTCAAAATCAGATCTATTTTTACTATTCAATATATAGAAAAAAGAATTGTAAATACTTATGATCACATCATTAATATTAAAATTTAAAGATTTGTTTTTAATATTTAACATATTAAGATGAGCGATGACGTTTAGCAAGATTTCATAGTCAACTTTATTTTGATAATTTAAATCATTTTTATTGATTTGACTTAATTCTAATTCAAATCTATTAATATCTTCAATGTAATCATTACTTAAAATATTGTTTTTGACACTAAAATATGATAAATCATAATTAAATTTTTGTGTTATGTGATTTTTATTGTACCAATCAACAAATGCATTTTTTAATATAAAAAAATTATTTGAATTTTTCGAACTGCAGCTTATAAATATAAATAATGTAAATATATATACTTTAAAACTCATTAATTATTCCAACCTAAATTTGATCTTAACTTTTCAGAATATGACTGTTCATTACTAAACTTTAAAAATTTAGCTGATATTCGTGATTTTTTAATAACTATTTGAGATGATTTTTTGATTAATCTTGACTCTTGCCCATCAGCTGAAACCTTTATATTATTAGAATCAGGGCACTCTACATTAATAACATCTTTATCGTTCAATATAATTGGACGCGATGATAACGTATGAGGTGAAACTGGTGTTACAATATTACAATCGACATCATATGAAACTATTGGACCTCCTGCTGATAACGAATAAGCAGTAGACCCTAATGGTGTAGAAATTATTAATCCATCACATCTATAAGTATTCAAGTATTTATTATTAATTTTAACATTCAGTGTTAGTAATCGATTTAATTCACCTTGATTAATAAATATTTCATTAAGTGCATACATATAATCTTCAGAATTATTATTATTTTTAAAAGAAGCTTTAAGTAGATGTTTATTATCGTATTCTATTGAATCATACTCTAATATACTTTTTAAAACTGGTATATAATCTTCCATATTTAATTTATTTAAAAAACCCAAATTACCTATATGAATACCTACAATAGGTATTTGAAAATCATTCATTCGTCTTACTGCTGATAAAATAGAACCATCACCTCCAATACATACAACAAAATCAATAGGACTAGATGGTTTATATATATCTAAATAATCATAAGAGTCTTCATTTAAAAAACCATCCAATTTTTTATCTATAAATAAATTATTAATACTATTAGTAAATAAAAGATTTAACTCTTTGATAACTAAACTCAATTTTGGTTTATTTTTATTACCAGTACATAAAATATTCATTATTTTAGTTCTTCTTTTTTTAAAATATTATTTTCTTTAACTAACAATGTTATTTTATCATCAATATCATTTAATTTTTTCTTACAATATTTTGATAAATAAGTTCCCCTTTCAAAAATCTCTAACATTTCTTCTAAGTTTGTTGAATTATCTTGTATTTTTTCACTCAACTTCTCAAGTTCTTTTAAAGCTTCCTCAAAAGTCTTTGGTTTATTATTTTTCATAATCATTTATGTCCTTTACTTTTGCTTTTAAATTCCCTTTATACATATCAATACTTATACTATCATTAATGTTTATATCATTATGGCTCTTTATAATTTTATTATTTTTGCGTAAAATTGAATAACCAAGTCTTTTAATTTTAGTATCATCATATTTTTTAAAAACTTTTTCATTGCTATTAATAAGATCAACTAATGAAGAATTTTTATTAATAATTGCTTTGTATAATACCTTATAAATAAAATTTACTTTTTCTTTTCTTTTAGCAACAAAATCAATCTCTAAATATTGTTTTAAAATGTTACTAAAATTATCAATTTTATTTTTTTTACTTTCAATCGAATTATTAAATTTTAAAAAAATTCTATCGTAATCATAGTTTATTTTATCTAATAATTTAGATTTAGATATAGTACATCTTTCTGCTGCTTCTGATGGTGTTGAAGCTCTTAGGTCTGAAACAAAATCAGATAATGTAAAATCTGTTTCATGCCCAACAGCAGAAATAATTGGTATTTTAGATTTAAAAATTTCTCTAACTAATTTTTCTTCATTAAAAACAGATAAATCTTCAATACTACCACCTCCTCTAGCTAAAATAATTACATCGATATAGTTTAACTGGTTAAAACTAGCAATAGATTCACATAAATTTTCAATAGATCTAGCTCCACTAACTCTAGAATTAATTAAAAATAAATTAACATATGGAGATCTACGCCTAATGATATTTCTCATATCACTAAGGACAGAGCCCTCTAATGATGTTATAATTCCTATATTTTGACAATACTCTGGTATTTTCTTTTTATATTTTGATTTAAACAAACCTTCACTCTCTAACTTTTCTTTAATTTTTGAATACTTAAGCCATAAATCTCCTTGACCTTTTAAAAAAATATTAGAAATTTTAAATTGATAGTTTCCTTTGAAAGTATATATATCAGCTGAACCATTTACAGTAACACTCATACCTTCAATTATATTTGGAGCTAAATCATAATCACAAATACAAGACAACTCAGATCTTGAATCTTTAAGTGTTATATAAGTATATCCTGAAGGATATTTCTTCAAAGATGAAATTTCACCAGCTACCCAAACATTTGACAATTCCTTTTTTAGAATATCTGATGAATAGTTATTTATTTGAGTTACAGTATATATTAGTTGATTATTATTCATTGTATAAAAAAGCCCATCCATAAATTAGTATTTATAGATGGGCAAAAAACTAAATCATATTATATTGATTATCTTACTTTCTTTTTATGTCTATTTGAACGCAAACGCTTTTTACGTTTATGAGTATTCATTTTTTTCTTTTTTCTTTTTTTACCACAAGGCATAAATTAAAACCCTCTTATTAATGTTTTGTTTACATATTCTTTTAAAATTTTTGATACTTTAAAAAATGGAATATAACGATCATCTAAATCAACAATTTCATTTGTCAATGGATTTCTAGCTTTTCTTGCATTTCTTTTTTTTGTTATAAAACTACCAAAACCTCGTATTTCAATTTTATCTCCTTTTGAAAGCGAAGTTTTAACAGAATTAATAAAACTGTCAAGAAACAATTCTACTTCTACATTTGTAAAACCAGTCTCAGATGAAATTTTCTTAATTATATCTAATTTAGTCATATTTTTTTTAATTAATTATAAACATAGGTGATAAATAATTTTTCAGAAATAAATAATCATAAAAATTCATAAAATTATTTAAAAAACTATATTTTTCATATTCAGGATATACTAATTCTATATCACCTGATATATTAGCTAAATTCTTTGATATATTCAAAGCATCTTCGAAAGTCCCAATAGAATCTACTAAACCTATTTTTATAGCTTTATTTCCTGTAAAAATTTGGCCTTGAGAATATTCCTTCAATTGACCTAAAGGAATATTTCTTTGAATTGAAACTTCATTCATAAATTGTTTATGTAAATCATCTACAACTTCATTAAAATATTTATCATCATTTTCTGTATTATATCTATATGGACTTCCAGAGTCCTTATATTCTCCACTTTTATAGGTATTAAAATCAATTCCTAAATTATCTAATAAATTTTTAGCAATAGGATAGCTCATAATTACTCCAATTGAACCTATTATTGATCCATAATTAGCAATAATTAAATCAGAGCCAATTGCAATATAATACCCTCCTGACGCAGCCATATTATCAACCGATGTAATGATTGGTTTTGATTTATCATTTTTTATTCGTTTAACTTTTTCATAAATTTCCTGACTAGGAGCCACACTTCCTCCAGGACTATTTATTCTTAATATAATTGCTTTTACATTATCATCTTTGTTAAATAAATCTAGTGCCTTAACAACTTTATCAGATTCAAGAATAACACCATCAATATTTACTATTGCAATATTATTTGAATTATTATTCTTTGAACTAATACT
>MDSZ01261509.1_pt1 | contig 13554 bp, 13 predicted proteins | sample 811201 | NCBI WGS metagenome assembly MDSZ01 (sample SAMN05326647, study PRJNA326480) | marine metagenome | isolation source: seawater | place: Indian Ocean: North | collected 2010
AAAATTATGGAAAAAAATTCTACGGGCCTTCAACACTTAGAAAAGGCATAGAGTATTCAAGAAATTTAATGACTATTAGGATAGCAAAAATTTTAGGTCTTAATAAAATTTTAAATTTATCAAAAGATTTAAATATTTATGAGGATATCCCAGAGCTTCTTTCAGTATCTTTAGGATCCGCAGAAACAACATTAATAAATCTTACTTCTGCGTACGCAGCTTTTGCTAATGGTGGAAGAAAAGTTGAACCTAATTTAATTTCTAGAATTCAAAATAGAAGAGGTAAGACTATTTTTCGTGTTGACAATAGAAAATGTCTTGGTTGTGATAAATTTATTAATCAATCTGCTCAATATCCGATCATAAAGAGCGCTGACGATAGAGTGTTTAGTGAAGAAACAGCTTATCAAATAACTTCAATTCTTTCAGGTACAGTAGAAAGAGGAACAGCAAAAAAATTAAGGTCTTTAAAAGTTCCTCTGGCTGGCAAGACAGGAACTACAAATAATAATTTTGATGCTTGGTTTATTGGTTTTTCGTCAAACCTAGTAATCGGAGTTTATATAGGGTTTGACAATCCGAAAACTTTAGGGAAATACGAAACAGGTTCAAAGGCTGCTCTGCCTATTTTTAAAGATTTTGTTGAAAATACTTTGTTCCTGGATGATTTCGATGATTTTGAAATTCCAGAAAATATATATTTAACATCCATAAATTACGATACAGGCCAAAAATCCCTAAAGGGTGAAAAAAATGTTATTTTTGAAGCACTAAAATTTGAAGATATTAACAATACAAAAAATAACAATTTAATTTCAATCAATAGTAGTGATAGTGTAATTAAGTTTAGACAATTTTATTAATGCAAAGTTTTGATAACAAATTAGCAACAACAGAAAAATCCTTAAACAATATAAGGGGGTACCTTTGAAAAACATAATGTTGAGGCTCAACTAAAAGATATTGAAAGTTCTTTACTTAAGAAAGATTTTTGGAAAAATAAAATTTTAGCAAAAAAATATTTCAAGCAAAAAAAAAATTTTGAAGATATCCTTAATAATTATAAAAATTCACTTATAGAAATAAATAGCTTAAAAGATTTGTTTCATCTTGCTGCACAAGAAAATAATTCAGAAATAATGGAAGAGTGCAACTCAAGAATGGATGAGATCTACACCCTAATAAAAAAAAGTGAAATTAAATGTTTCCTATCTGGAGAAAATGATGATTTAGATATTTATTTAGAGATTCATGCTGGAGCTGGAGGCACTGAAAGCCAAGATTGGGCTGATATGTTGAGAAGAATGTACATAAAATGGTTCGATAAAAAAAATTTTAATTACGAAATTATTAGCGAACATAAAGGGGAGGAGGCTGGTATAAAATCTTCAACTATTAAAGCCAGTGGTGAATATTTGTATGGTTTGATGCGCGCTGAGTCAGGCGTTCATAGATTGGTAAGAATTTCACCTTTCGACAGTGGAGCAAGAAGACACACAAGTTTCGCTAGTGTATGGGTTTACCCAGCGGTGGAAGACGATTTAGATATAAAATTTGAAGATAAAGATTTAAGAATTGACACTTATAGATCAAGCGGGGCAGGAGGTCAGCACGTAAATACAACTGATAGTGCAGTAAGGATCACTCACTTACCAACTAAAATTGTTGTACAGTGTCAAAACGAAAGATCTCAACACAAGAATAAAGAAACTTGTTACAAAATGTTAAAAGCTAGACTTTTTGAACATGAGATGCAAAAAAAAGAGGAAGAAAGTCAGAAGCAACTAAATTCAAAGACAGATATAGGATGGGGTCATCAAATTAGGTCTTACGTCTTACAACCCTACCAGATGGTAAAAGATCTCAGAAGCAAGCTGGAAAACAGCAATCCCTCAAGTGTTTTGGACGGAAATATAGATCAGTTTATAGAGGAGGGTATTAAAAACAGATAATGAAAAAACTAGCATCATATTTTTTATACTCTTTGGTTTTTGGAATTATATTTTTTTTTGGAGTTTTGAGTACATTAGGAATCGAAACAAATAGATTTAATAAAATTATCACAAATAAAATAAACAACTCTTACGGTAATATAAATTTAATAATAAACTCTATTAAATTTAAATTAGATATAAGAGAGTTTAGCTTATTTATTGAAACATTAAACCCAAAAATTAATTATAATCAGGTAGAGATCCCAGTGACAAGCATTAAAGGATATGTTGACTTTTTATCTCTTTTTAAAATTTCGCCTAATATAAATAAAATTAATATTTTATTAGAAAAATTACAAATTCAAGAAATTAAGGAATTAGCTTTTTTAATAAAACCATCAAATTTAAAAAGTTTAATTAACAATAAAATAAAAAAAGGGATTTTTAATACAGAAATAGAAATTTATTTGAATAATGAAAATTCAATCGATGATTTTATATTTCGTGGCTCAGTTTCAGATTTAGAATTAAAAGTAACAAAAAACATTGAAATCGATAATGCAAAATTTGATTTTTTCTCAGATAAAACTGACATTCTCTTAAAGAATATTTCTGCTAGAATTGAAAATTTGTTTATAAAGGAAGGTGATTTAAAAATAGATTTAGAAAAAGAAATTACTTTGAATTCTAATTTTGTAACTACAGTAACATTAGAAGAAAATGAGGTAATTAATTATGAAAATATTTATAAGGATTTAAAAATACTTAAAAATTTAAAAAATATAAAGGCGACCTTAAATAATAATCTTCTTATTATTTTTGATAAGACATATAAAGTAAAAAGCTACAACCTTAAAAGCAAAGGAAAAATAGATGACGCTAACTTTAAAAATGATAATGATATTGAAAATTTTTCTAGTAAAAGTGTTAAAGAGCTTTCTTTAAAAAATACTGAGATTGATACAAATTTTAATCTTAAGAAAATAGATGTTAAAGCAATTGGAAAATACTCAATAAATAAAGAAAATTTTTTGAAATTTGACTTAACAAGTCAATTTAGTAAAGAGGATTTTTTTTTAGACATAAGCGCAAAATATGATCAATTAATCCAATTAAATATTATAAATTACGAAAAACCAAAGGGTTTGGTAGCTTCAATATCAGCCAATTTAGAAAAAAAAAAAGATGAGTTAGTTTTTAATAAATTATCTTATAATGAAAAAGATAATCGTATCTTGGCAAAAAAAATCAAAATAAATAAAAACAAATTAATTTCATTTGATAAAATTTCATTTAGAACTCAAAATAATGGTGAACTAAACAACGATTTTTCTATTGATTTGAAAGATAAAATTTCAATATCAGGGGCTAAATTTGACGCGACTAACTTGCCAAAATTTTTTCACGACAAAGGGAATAAAAACCCTTTAGCAAAAATTAGTAAAGAACTTATCATAGAAATAGATAAAACTATTATCCCTCTCTCAAAAAATCTTGAAAATTTTAAACTCATTGGGCTATTAGATAAAGGTAAATTTTCAAAAATTTCTGCTAAAGGAGATTTTGGAAAAAATCAACATTTAGATATCTCTTTAAAAAACGATAAAACAAATAAAAAAAGTTACTTAGAAATTTTTTCAGATTTACCTCAACCTCTTTTGACTGAGTTTAGTTTCTTTAAAGGACTTTCAGGAGGAAAATTACTTTTTTCATCCGTAATCGAAGATAGCACATCAAGTTCAAAATTAATAATTGAGGACTTTAAAGTAGTTAATGCTCCAGGTTTGGTTAAATTACTATCTCTTTCAGATTTAGGAGGGTTGGCTGATCTTGCTGAAGGGGAAGGATTATCATTTGACGTTTTAGAAATAAATATGGAAAAGAATAACGAAATATTAAAATTAAATGAAATTTATGCTGTAGGACCAAGTATTTCTGTACTGATGGAGGGATACAAAGATAAAAATGAACTTACCAGTATTAGAGGAACACTGGTTCCAGCTAAAAATTTAAATAAATTTTTGTCAAAAATACCTGTGATTGGGGAGATAATAATTCCTAAAGAAGCCGGTGAAGGATTATTTGGCATAAGTTTTAAAATGAAAGGATTTCCTGGAGAAATTAAAACTACTATCAATCCAATAAGAACTTTAACACCAAGATTTTTACAAAAAATAATTGATAAAAATAAAAAAACTAAATAATTTTTAGTAAAAAGTGTTTCTTTTTACCATAAGAAATTTTAAGCTTACTATTTTTAAAATCATTTTGGTGAATTAATTTTTTTTCATCCTCGACTAAAACATCATCAATTTTAATACCTTTATTCGCTATCGCTCTTCTTGCTTCACTCTTAGAGGATAAGATCTTACTACTTGCAAGAAATTCTAAAAGACTTAAACCTTTATTAATTTGGTTTTTTGTTAATTTTATTTGAGGAAGATCAGAACCATGCCCAATACCTGTAAAAGTTTCACGAGCAGTTTTTTCTGCTTTTTTAGATGCTGTTTCTCCATGACACAACTTAGTAGCCTCGTTCGCTAAAATTATTTTCAAATTATTGATATTTTTTTCTTGTTCAAACATTCTATCAATTTCATCGCTTTGAAAATCTGTAAAAAAATTTAAGAATCTTTTTACATCTCTATCATCAGTATTTCTCCAAAATTGCCAGTAATCATAGGGTGATAAAAGGTTTTCGTCTAACCAGATCGCACCCTTTTCAGTTTTCCCCATTTTTGCTCCTGATGCCAACGTTATTAAAGGGGTTGTTAAACCAAAAGATTCTTTTTGCAGAACTCTTCTGATTAACTCTACGCCATTTACTATGTTTCCCCATTGGTCTGATCCTCCAATTTGTAATTTACAATTCTTATTTTTGTAAAGTTGATAAAAATCGTAAGCTTGAAGAATCATATAATTGAATTCCATATAACTTAATGATTGTTGTCTTTCTAATCTTAGTTTAACACTATCAAAGGTTAACATTTTATTAATTGTAAAGTGTGATCCAATATCTCTCAAAAATCGTATATAATTTAATTTTGTAAGCCAATCTGCGTTATTCACAAAGATAGGTTTTGTTTTTTTGTCTTTAGTATTCAACATTTTTTCAAAAATTTTTTTAATACTTTTAATATTTTTTTTAATTTCATTTTGTTTTAATATTTTCCTGGTCGAGTCTTTCCCGGATGGATCACCAATCAAAGTTGTCCCGCCACCTAAAAGTACAATTGGTTTATGACCATATTTTTGCATCAGTCTAAGTATCATTATTTGCAAAAGGCTTCCTACGTGCAAACTACTAGCTGTGCAATCAAAACCAATATAGCCAGTAACAGAATTTTTGTTGCACTCTAATTGAAATTTATCAATATCTGTACATTGATTAAGATATCCACGAGATTTCATTTCTGATAAAAATTTATTTTTCATAGTGCAATTTTATTAATCAACTATTATACAAAAATTAATATAAATAAATAAAAATATGCAAAAAAAATATACATCTTTGGGTTTAATGAGTGGTACATCAGGAGATGGAGTGGATGCATCAATTATAAATTCAAATGGAGTGAATGAATTCGAATCAATTAAAGATAAATTTTATGAATATGATGATAACATTTTCAGAGAAATTCATGAGATTAAGGAAAAAATAAATAGTAAAAATGACCTAGTAAAACTCATTCCGGGATTAAATGAACTCGAGAGAAAAATTACTCTCTTCCACGCAAAAATCGTAAATGAATTAGCTGAGAAGAATAAAGAGTGGTTTGTAGGTTTTCATGGTCAAACTGTATATCATAATTCACTTGAAAAAATTTCTAAGCAGTTAGGAGATGCAAAACTTCTACATCAACTAACGAAGAATAAAATTTTTTTTAATTTTAGAAAAAATGATATTTTAAATGGAGGAGAAGGTGCTCCATTAACTCCCCTATATCACCAATTAATTATCTCAAAGAAAAAAATTGACTTACCTGTTTGTGTTCTTAACATTGGAGGTATTTCAAATATCACAATAATTAAAAAAGGTATAGGCTCTGACGATTTTTCAAGTAAGGATATTGGACCCGGTAATTGTTTAATAGACAGTTGGGTCAGAAAAAATACAAATAAAAAATTTGATATAGATGGAAAAATTTCAATGAGTGGAAAAAAAAATGAAATTATTCTCGAACAGGCGCAGGAACTTTATGCGAATAGATTGAATAAAAATAAGTTGTCTTTTGATGTGGGAGATTTTGATATATCTTTTGCACGTGGACTGTCCTTACAAGATGGTGCTGCTACACTAACTGAATTTACAGCAAATTTGATAAGTGAGGCCTTAACAGAAAATCTTTCTGAACATAATATTAAAAAGATACTTTTATGCGGAGGGGGTAGAAAAAATTTAGATTTAATTAAAAAGATAAAAAGAAATTTATCCAATTATATGCAACTCGAGTTAATTGATAATTATAAAATAGATGGTGATTTTATAGAGTCTCAAGCGTTCGCATTTTTTGCAATAAGATCGCATTTAAAACTTCCAATTTCTTTTCCTAACACAACTGGTTGTAATAAAGCTTGCACAGGAGGAGAATCAATTGAAACTTAAATAAGGGCTGTTTTCTCTTTTAGATATTTTTCAATTTCTATTGAAAGCTCTTTCTCTTTATTTTTAAAAAAATGATTTGAATTCTTAACTTTAGAAAAAATTACCTCAACTCCTTTTTGACTTTTGATTCTATTGTCTAATTCTGTAATACTCTCTTTTGTTACAAGTTCATCGTTTTCACTGTAAACAACTTGACCAGAAGTTGGGCATGGAGCTAAAAAAGAAAAATCATAAACATTAGGCTGGGGAGATATTGCAATAAAATTATTAACTTCTGGTCTTCTCATTATCAACTGCATACAAATTAAAGACCCAAACGAAAAACCAGATACCCAACATTGGCTGTAGTCAAGGTTTTGTCTTTCTATCCAATCTAAGGCAGCTGCTGCATCTGACAATTCACCTTGACCATTGTCAAAAACGCCTTCACTTTTACCTACACCTCTGAAGTTAACTTTAATTACAGAAAAACCATTTTCCAAAAAAATATTATACATTAGTTGAACTATTCTATTATTCATCGTTCCTCCGTATTGTGGGTGAGGATGTAGTACGATTGCAACAGGAGAACCAAATTTAGGATTTTTATAGTACTTTGCTTCAAGTCTTCCAGCAGGCCCAGGTATAAAAATTTCAGAACTTTTAGGTTTCATAATTGATAATGATTATTATTAAAATAAAAAGTACAGATTTATATCACGTTTTTATGCGACAAATATTTTTTTTTAATTCTGACTTAAATAGTAGGAATTACTTAAAAATTATTATATTACAACGATAATTTATGAAACTTACAAATAAAGGAAGATACGCGGTGATGGCTATGGCTGATTTAGCCTTAAATTCTAAAAATGGACCGATCAGTCTTACTGAAATATCTATAAGACAGAATATTTCTTTAGCTTATTTGGAACAAATCTTTTTAAAATTGAGAAGTAGCAAATTAGTTAGAAGTGCAAGAGGTGTAAATGGAGGTTACACACTAGATAAATCTGCTTCTGAGATAAAATTATCAAATATTATTCATGCTGTTGATGAGGAGATTAAAACACTAAACTGTAAAAAGAACTCAAAAAGAGGATGTAATAACAAGTCTACTAAATGTATTACACATAATTTATGGGATCAACTAGACCAGCACATAAATGGTTTTTTTGAAAAAGTAAAACTACATGATCTAACAAAACAACAACAAAAATTTTAATGAAAAGTGAGGAATTGAAAAATCAAGAGTATAAGTACGGTTTCACGACAGAAATCGAAAATTTCAAAGCACCTAAAGGGCTTTCTGAAGAAACTATAAAATTTATTTCAAAAATTAAAAAGGAACCTAAGTGGATGTTGGACTGGAGGCTAAAAGCATTTAATCGACTTAAAGCCCTTAAAGAGCCTAATTGGCAAAAACCTAAATATCCCAAAATTGATTACCAAAATTTATACTATTACTCAGCTCCTAAAAGCTTGAAGGAGAAACCAAAAAGTTTAGATGAGGTAGATCCAAAACTTATTGAAACATATAATAAATTAGGTATTCCCCTTAATGAGCAAAAAAGATTAAGTGGTGTGGCAGTTGACGCTGTTTTTGATTCAGTTTCTGTCGCAACAACTTTTAAAGGTGAACTTGATAAAAAAGGAATTATATTTTGCCCAATCTCAGAAGCAATTCAAAAACATCCTGATCTGGTAAAAAAATATCTTGGCTCTGTGATCCCAATTACTGATCACTATTTTGCTACATTAAATTCAGCAGTATTCACAGATGGATCTTTTGTTTACATACCTCCTAATACTAGATGTCCGATGGAATTATCTACATACTTCAGAATAAATGCTTCTGAAACAGGTCAATTCGAAAGAACACTAATAATCGCTGATAAAGGAAGTTACGTGAGCTATTTAGAGGGATGCACAGCTCCAATGAGGGATGAAAATCAACTTCATGCAGCTAATGTAGAGTTGATTGCTTTAGACGATGCTGAAATTAAATATTCAACAGTACAGAACTGGTATCCTGGCGACAAAGAGGGTAGAGGGGGAATTTATAATTTTGTTACAAAAAGAGGCGTATGTAAAGGCAAGAACTCTAAAATTTCATGGACACAAGTTGAAACAGGATCAGCAATTACTTGGAAATATCCAAGTTGTATTTTGCAAGGTGATAATTCTGTAGGAGAATTCTATTCAATTGCAATTACAAATAATCACCAAAAAGCAGATACAGGTACAAAGATGATACACTTAGGAAAAAATACGAAAAGTAAAATTATCTCAAAAGGAATTTCAGCCGGTAAAGCTGACAACACTTATAGAGGACTTGTAGATATTGGATCAAGAGCATTTAATTCAAGAAATTACACTCAATGTGACTCTTTATTAATGGGGAATAAATGTGGTGCGCACACTATTCCTTACATAAAAAATAAAAATTCTTCCTCTACTATTGAGCACGAGGCAACAACATCAAAAATAAATGAAGATCAATTATTTTATTGTAATCAAAGGGGATTAAATCAAGAAGAGGCTGTAAGCCTTATTGTAAATGGTTTTTGTAAAGAAGTTTTGCAACAACTTCCTATGGAGTTTGCAGTCGAAGCACAAAAATTAGTTTCCATAAGTTTAGAAGGGAGCGTGGGTTAATGCTCTTAATACAAAATTTAAAAGTTTCGGTAAATAAAAAATCGATATTAAAAGGATTAAACCTAGATATTAAGCCTGGTGAAGTGCATGCAATTATGGGTCCAAATGGCTCAGGAAAAAGCACTCTAGCTAACATATTATCTGGAAAGAATGGTTACGAGGTTAGCGGAAGCTTAAAATTTGAGGGAATAAATCTTCAAGAAATACCTATAGAGGAGAGAGCGCAAAAAGGAATATTTTTGGCTTTCCAATATCCTTTGGAAATACCTGGAGTAAATACAATTAATTTTTTAAAAACTTCTTTAAATACAATTAGAAAAGCTAAAGGTGAAAAAGAACTTGATACATTGTCTCTTTTAAAATTTATAAAAGAGAAAGCTTTAGAACTTAATATTGACGAAAAGTTTTTGTCTAGACAATTAAACGTTGGATTTTCAGGTGGAGAAAAAAAGAAAAATGAAATACTTCAAATGAAACTTTTGATGCCAAAATTGGCTATTTTGGATGAAACAGACTCCGGTTTGGATATTGATGCACTTAGAATTGTTGCCGATGGTGTAAATTCTCAAAAAGATAAAAAAAACGCGTTTCTAATCATAACTCATTATCAAAGATTGCTTGATTATATAAAGCCAGACTTTGTTCATGTGTTATCTAATGGCAAAATAATTAAAACAGGTTCAGCTGAATTGGGCAAAGAATTAGAAAAAACAGGTTACAAGGACCTCGTATAATGCAAAAAATTTTTAAATTTGATTTAAAAAAAATACCTAACTTTAAAGAAAACGAAATTAAGGATAGAGAAAAAAATTTAAATTATTTTTTAAATAAAGGTTTTCCCAATAAAAAAGACGAAAACTGGAAGTTTACAGATTTGAATTCAATCATTGCTAAAAATTTTAATACAATAACTAACAATCAAAATTTTAAGTTAGATAAAAAGATTGAACAAATCAAAGACTTCGATCATAATAAAATTATTCTAGTAAATGGCTCTTTGAAATCCAGTGATATAAGTTTTGAGGAAAAAGATAAAATCAAAATTAATGTTCTAAATTCTATAGATGATTTAAATATTCAATTAAATGATAATCTTTTTTACTTGAATAAAGCTCTGTCCACAGGCGGATTAAATATAGAGATAGAAGAAAATTATAAATGTAAAAGACCCATTGTAATTTATAATTATTTTACATCTGGTCTTGATGGCAATATCATCAATAATTCCAATAAAGTAAAACTAAATCAAAATTCAGAGCTTACATTAATAGAATATAATATTTGTGAAAATAGTAAATTTATTAAAAACACCTTTGAAAAAGTTGATATTGCTAAGAGCTCAGTGTTCAAAAATATTTTAATCCAAAAAACTAAGAGCAATGGTTACTTTTATAAAAATATATTTGGATCTCAGGAGTATAACTCAAGTTATCAAAATTTTGCAATTACGTCAGGACTAAAATTTAATAAAATAGAGTTCAATATTAATTTAAATAAAGAAAATAGTAATTGCTTTATTTTATCAGGATTAAATTTGAGTAATAAGGAACATCAAGAAATAAAAAGTAGAATAAATCACAACGCACCAAATTGTAAAAGTTATCAAAAAATTAAAAATGTTTTAGAGAGTAACAGCACAGGTGTTTTTCAAGGTAAAATATATGTTAAAAATATTGCTCAAAAAACAGATGCATATCAATTAAGCAATGCATTAATTTTAAACGACTCAGCAGAGTTTAATGCCAAACCAGAGTTAGAAATATATGCTGATGATGTAAAGTGTTCTCATGGATCTAGCTCGGGAAGTATAGATGAGGACTCCATTCATTATTTAATGACACGTGGTATTAAATTATCTGACGCAAAAAAACTTTTAATCAATGGTTTTTTGAGTGAAATCTTTGCAAACATACCCGACCAACAAATAAAAGCTTTTTTAGAAAAAAACATAAAAGATCAGATTGATGGGATTTAGTAATATAAAGTCAAAGTTTCCGATATTTAAACAAAAAATAAATGGTAAGCCTTTAATATACCTAGATAGTGCAAATTCTGCACAAAAACCAAAAGTAGTTATTGATGAGATATCTAGGTTTTATGAAACTGAATTCTCTAATGTTGGCAGAAGTGTTCATACATTAGCAGTAAAAGCTACCAATAAATTTGAAGAGACGAGAGATATAGTTAAAAACTATATTAACGCTAAACATAGAGAAGAAATTATCTTTACTAAAGGTGCTACTGAAGCAATTAATTTATCAGCCACAACTTTTGGTGAAAAATTTATTAAAGAAGGCGATGAAATTTTACTTACAGAGTTGGAACACCATTCAAATTATGTACCATGGCACTATTTAAGAAAAAAGAAAGGAGCAATAATTAAGTTTGCTTCAATAGATGAAAATGGAGAAATAGATATTGATGAATTTAAAAAACAAATTAATGAAAAAACAAAAATTATAGCGTTCACTCATATTTCAAACGTTACAGGTACAATTTTGCCAGTAAAAAAGATTATTGATTTAGCTAAGTCAAAAAATATACCTGTTCTTATAGATGGAACTCAGAGCGCTCAACACATAGGTTTAGATGTACAAGACTTAGATTGTGATTTCTATGCTATTTCCTGCCATAAAATGTATGGTCCAAATGGACTTGGTATTCTTTATGCAAAAAAGAAATGGTTAGATCAATTGCCACCTTATCAAGGAGGTGGCGGAATGATAAGTGAGGTAAAAAAAAATGAGATTACCTATGCAGACTCACCAACTAAATATGAAGCAGGAACATTGCAAACCGCAGAGGTTGTTGCTTTTGCAAAATCTATCAAGTTTATTGAGGAACTAGGTATTAAAAATATAGAGAACTATGAAAATCAGGTTCTTGAATATGGTTTAGAAAAATTAAGAAAAAATAATTCTGTAAATATAATAGGCAATCCAAAGAAAAGAGCTTCTATTATCTCATTTACAATGAAAGGAATTCATCCCCACGATATAGCTACAATATTAGATGATGACGGAGTTGCCATCAGAGCAGGCCATCATTGTTGCCAAATATTACATGAAAAGCTTGGGATACCTGCTTCAGCAAGAGCATCTTTAGGAGTTTACAATAGTAAAGACGACATTGATGTTTTAGTTGACTCTATTAATAAATGTAAAAAGGTTTTTCAGATTTAAATGGAACTAAAAGAATTATATCAAGAAATCATTTTAGATCATGCAAAAAATCCTAGAAACAAAGGAAAGTGTCAAGGATACAATCATGATGCAAAAGCACATAATCCCCTCTGTGGAGACAAAGTCCATATTTATTTAAAATTAGAAAAAGATAAAAATATTTCAGGTTTAAGTTTTGAAGGAGAAGGTTGTGCAATTTCTTTAGCATCTGCTTCAATTCTTACTGAAACACTTAAAGGAAAAGATTTAAATTTTTCTAAAAAGGTCACTGATGATTTTTTAAGAATGTTAAAAAATAAAACTAAAATTACTTTAAATAGCTTATCGGAAGATCAAATTACAACTATATCTTCTTTATCTGGTGTCCAAGAATTTCCAATGAGAATAAAATGTGCTACAATGGCTTGGCATACATTATTGTCAGCTTTAGAAAAAAAAATTAAATGAGCGAGATAAAAGAAAAAGTTATTTCTGAAATAAAGAAAATATATGATCCTGAGATACCGGTGAATATATATGAACTTGGTCTAATTTACAAAATAGAGATAAAAAATGATAATAAGGTATTGATAGAGATGACTTTAACCTCTCCTAATTGTCCAGTAGCTGAAAGTTTACCTAACTCTGTAAGGAACAATATATTAAAGATAGAAGAGATTAATGATGTAGATCTAAAGGTGGTATGGGACCCTCCTTGGACTAAAGACAAAATGTCAGAAACAGCTAAATTAGAACTAAATTTATGAAAGAAAAAATAATAAGAATAAGTGACAATGCTGCGGAAAGAATAAAAGAAATTATGTCAAACGCTGGAAACTCTGCTGTTGGTATTAGAATAGGAGTAAAATCTGGAGGATGTGCAGGCATGTCATATGTAATGGAGTATGCAAAAGAAGCAAAACCAAATGAGGAGATTATCGTGGATAAAGGCGTAAAGGTATTGATAGATCCATCGGCAATAATCTATCTCTTAGGTACAGTAATGGATTATAAAAAAGAAAAATTCTCATCACAATTTGTATTTAAAAATCCCAATGAAACTGAGCGTTGTGGTTGTGGAGAGTCTTTTAAAATTTAACCACTGTAATACATCTGAAACTCGATAGGGTGTGGTGTATGTTCAAAGTTATAAATTTCTTGAAATTTTAGTTCAATGTAAGCGTCAATTTGATCATCAGTAAATACTCCACCTTCT
>MDSZ01003408.1_pt1 | contig 13553 bp, 19 predicted proteins | sample 811201 | NCBI WGS metagenome assembly MDSZ01 (sample SAMN05326647, study PRJNA326480) | marine metagenome | isolation source: seawater | place: Indian Ocean: North | collected 2010
CCGGGATCCGCGCCACCCCGCCGTACTCGACGCATCCCTCGGTGTACGTGAACGCGGGGAAGGCAGTGTCGAACGCAGACGGGCAGACGGGGTGGTCGACTTCGTTCTGGGCGGCAAAGTACAGCGAGCTGGTTGTGAGGACCCCCGGGACGCCTTCCCTGATCATCCAGCTGCGGTCGAGGTCGGTTGCGGACGACACGACCCCCGAGGACAGCTGGATCTTGACGCCGCCGTACGCCACGGGCAAGAACTTGATCATGCCGGGCCGGTCGTCGATGCCGCGGTACCGCACCACGCTGATGACGGGCGGCGGCGAGAAGATGTCGATCGCGGTTGACGGTCCCTCGAGCCGCTCGAACCGGCCGTACGGCGCCCACCCACTTTCGTACGGCTCGACGCAGGCGGTCCCGGTAGCCAGCACCCAGACCATCGAGGAGGTGTTGATCATCGCCCGCCGCCTATATGGGTCCCGTATATATGAGGCACCTGCGAAGACCACCAAGCCGATGGAGCGGGCCATTGAGGACGCGTTCTGGTCGTCTGTGCCCGCGCAAACCGCCTTTGACGTGATTGTCACCGAGATCCTGCGCGGCGGCCTGGAGCACGAGGACGGCACCGACGTGGAGCGGAAGTATTATGTCTTTGTGCGGGAGCTGCTGCTGAGCCTGAACCTTTTTGGGTACGCCGTGTACCGGAAGGTGAGCACCCCGCGCGGCATGCTTAATTGATCGCCCGGGCTGACTTGTTCCCAGGGGCCGGAGGTAGCGTTCGGGGTGTCGCTGACGTACGACGAGCGGCGGAAGCTGTGGAAGCCAACGACCACCGAGGCGACGTCCAGCGCCAAAGGGAGCCGGGGGTGGCGGCTGGTGATCATCAACCCGCCGCGGCGCTACCGGAACCACCCCGACTCGGCCGGCTTCAAGGCGATGAACTTTTGTAATATGCACACGGAGCTGGTCGAGAACATCAACCTGCGGGACCGCCAGAACAGCACGCCGACCATCTTCACCACCGTGTCGAAGAGGCTCGAGACGGGGGCGACCGGGAAGCCGTGGTTCCACAGCGTCACCCAGGACCAGTCCGCGCTGCTCGGAGTCCACAGCGGCGCCACCGACATGAGCCAGCTGGTGGAGGACCGCCTGGACGCCATCAAGGAGCTGGACGGGCTGAGCGAGCAGGTGCGGGGCGGCTAACTCCACTGTTGCGGGTGCTCTGCGCTAACGCTGCCGGTCCAGGCGAGGCTCTTCGCGCTCCAGCGGAACCAGGGGCCGTCCGGGGTGAACGCGGCGGCGATCATGGCCAAACCGCGGGCGATGGAGCACACCGAGCACATGGTGACCGACGGCCGCGACCTGGTAGCCGCACCGTTTCTGCGTGGACCGGAAGACGCGCGAGCGGCGATTGAGAGCCTGGCGAACAGCATCAGCTTTGCGTGGGGAGTTCCGCCGCAGGTTCTCGGTGAGTCCCCCCGCCATGCCCGAACAAAGGCGCTTGCTGACCATTTTTCCAGGCAAGAATGTCAACAGCGAGCGACTCGCGGGATCCGTCGAAATCCAGCGCCGCGCGGTCGAAGGTAAGGGTTCATTTACGCAACTGGAGCACCCCCGAGCTTTCGGCTAACCGGACCCAGGTTTTGAGCACCTTTGTGCCGCGCAGAAGAAGCTGGTGGTGATTGCGCTCGAGAACGTAGCCCCCGGCATCAAGTTCGGGAAGTGCTGGCCGGTTCACGTGGTCCAGAGGTGAGGCGTGCTTAGTTCAGGTGGATTCCGACGCCGCTCGCTGACTTGTGCCCCAGGCTAGCGCCGATCCTGAAACCCGAGGCCGCCGTCAGGCTCTACAGCTGCGCCTACGGAATCCCGGAATCGGACTTCAACACGGAGATGGTCTCGGGGGTCCCGGCAGAAAAGAAGCCGCGGCGCGCAAAGACGACCGACGAGAGAGCAGAGCTGGCGGAGAAGAAGGCCACACCGAACACATAAAATGCAGCACTTTTTTATTGGTAGAGCCGGGGTTACTTGGGGCTGCGACCACTTCATTCATATGGCACGTACAGGATTGGAGACGCCGGGGGGCTGTCGGCGTATGAGGGGCTGTCGCAAGAATAAGGAGGGGTCCCGTTTGAGTCGGCGGCGCCATCATCATCCGAAGCTTCATCGACTTCTGGCTCTCCCCTCAGTTGCCTGAGCAGCATATTGGCTTCACGGATCTGGTCGTCATTCAGAACGCAAGCAGCTGTGTTTATCTTTGAGCCCCACTCAATGGCATAATCCATTGCACGCTGCTTTGCGCTGGGGTTGACGGAATTTGCAGCCGATAGCTCATCACGTTCAACTTTGCGCTTGCTACGCGGCTCATTGACGACAAGTTCTCCAGATGCTGTGCGCTTAATGCGGTGGGGTTTGGTCTTGCCAGAGGGCGGGGTCGACTCAGGGTCGGCGGCGGACATGGCGGTGGCAGGGGAATCGGTTATGACCCCCCGACCCGTCCCCAGAGGCACTTGTACTACTATACGATTCATACGTACTATACAGTTCATACTATAGTACGGGCTCTTAGACTACCAACAAAAGGGCGTTTTTTTAAATGAAAAAAGTACATATTATGTTAAGGGTTCCGTAGCACACTACCAACGGAATTTGGGGGGCGCACAGAGCCGCGCGGTGTAGACCGGGGCAACGCGGCATTTCCGACGATGGTCCGGGGTCCCTTAGGAGCGAAGAAGGCGTCGCGCAAAGAGCAGTCGGTTATTGCGAAGCTGTCCACTCCAGAAGAGATAGCGGCACTCCGCGAGCTCATGGCGAACGGCCCCTGCAACATGGCGCCCAGCTACATCATTGCCCCGAACGAAGACATGGTTGACACTGAGCACGAGGTGGACTTCTTCGTAGAGCCCGGCGTGACGTGTCGGCTCGGAGGGCATACCTGCATTGTGACCACAAGGCGCTCGGGTCGCGTTTGGAATTCGAAGTGGGCCCCTCATGGACAGCTCTACGATAGGGCCATGACAAGCCTCCATAGCCGAAAGAAGCCCATCATTGACATGCTTCTGAAGACCGACCTGAACTGGCGCCTTGTCGCGGATGAGCTGACAGAAGAATTTGTGCCACGGGGTGACGCTGAGTTCGTGGCGCTCTTGTGGCAAGTTCGCCGGTTTGTGTGCCAACTCATGGCTGATAGCGAGGAGCTTTTTACGGCACATTAAAAGAACCGCTCCAACTCGATCTCGTCCTCCTCCTTTGTCAAGCTGGCTTTGGTGGGCGTGGTTGCCGGGCTGCGCTGGGTTAGCCGGGCGGCCTGGGCGATCAGCGGGGCGACAATGACCACGTATGCGCCAGCGCCGATGGTCGGGCTGTGGTTGATGGTGTGCGCGCTCTCGGCGGTGTGGTGGTTCACGGCGTCCACAACGTAGTGAAAGAACGCCAGCCCGAGCCCCGATCCGATCCCGAGCAGCGTTGGCACCACCCGGGTCCTCCGGATTTTGTCGGTGTACTTTTCGGCCGCACCGAGCCCCGCCGCCAGCAGCTCGACGACGAGGATCGCGGTGTACAGGCTGTCGATGTAGAGGCTCAGCTCGTCCAGCTCCTGCGGTTGGGCCCAGTTTGACTGCGGGCGGTGGTCAGCAATGCTCTTCACAGGGCGCGGGAAAGAAAATCTACATTGGCGCTGGCGACGTCAAAGCACGCCCCGAAGCCGGACTCCTTCTTGCCGTCAAGCTCGCCGCGGTAGAGAAGGCAGGTGAGCGTCAACTCTTCCGTTTCGAAGGCTGCGGAGGTGGACGAAGCTCTTCACGGGTGTCAAATTTGAGCCACGGTTTCGGCGTCCCCGCATTCGACTCACCGCACGCTGTACATATTTCCGACGGTGGCGAACACCAGCATGAGCGGAGCGATGGCGAGGGCGAGCCGGTATTTTTTGAAAACGTCGGCCCCCTTCTTGAAGAACTCTGCGGCCTTCATCGCGGTGGTTGTGGCCAGCACTTCGCAAATAGGGGCTGTTGAATTTGCGTTGACCACAGCGTCTCGGAACTTCATCAGCGGCACCACGCCCGAGTCGAACCTGCTGGGGGGGCGGGTGTGCAGGGACCGGTGCGGCTACGGGTGCGCCGCGTTTGGTGCGTAGAATTTACTCCCCGCGCCCCGCCTGCCATCCGCTGACTGTTTTCCCGCAGCAACCGACAACGCGTTCTGCTGGTTCTTCAACTCGACCGACTTTGACACGTACCGGGAAAATGTGACCACGTTCGAGCACGTCCCAGTGGCGAAGGGATCCGGGGTAAGCTGCAACCACATAGCGAAGGAGTGCCTGGCGTGCCCCGGAGGCAGCACCGAGCCGGCCACGATCCCCGCCGGCTACACGGTCCACCTGAGCTCGGTGTGCCGGGACGTGGCGGGGGACGGCGGGGATGCCAGCCTGACCCAGCTGAAAACGCGGGGAAACGTGGTGGTGAGCGGCAACAACGTGCGGGTGACCGCGAAGTGCCCGTTCATTGCCGCGTCCGGCTCGGTGGTGCTCGGCGACTTTGCGGTGACGTGCCTTTCCGGGATCCACGGCGTGACGATCATCAGCGAGACGGCGGTGGTCACGGCCCGGAACATCCAGCTCCGGCACACGGCGACTCACTTCCGATCGCGGGCGGCGGTCGCTGTGCTGGGGATGGCGGGGAACAACGGCCGGAACGACCAGATCGACATCTCGGGGTCGGTCTTCCGGAACATCACGGCCGACGGAGACGCTGCGGCGGTGGTGCTCGGGCATGCGGTGGGCCCGGCGGAGGTGCTCGACAGCGGGTTGACGGTCATCCAGCCGATCAAGCCGTCGGAAATCCGGGTCACACCGCCAAAGCTGATCAATGTGTCCGCGCTGACGAACGTGTTTGGCCGGGTAAGCCCCGCCCGCCAAGCGCTCCCTCCGCACCCGCTAACCGATGCGCTGGACAGGCGTACGAGGTCGAGTTTTACGAGGGCGCGGAGAACGACGGGCGCGCGCAGTGGCTCCGCGGGGTGACCGAGATCGGGCTCCAGATCATCGCCTTTGTGACCATCCTGATTGTGATCAACCACGGCGACAAGGCGAAGCGGGCGGTGGGGCGGGCGATCGGGCGGCGGCGGTGGTGGCGGCGGCGGAAGGAAGCCAATCCCCCGGCCTACACCCCGGTCAAGGCTAGCCTTTCGCCCTCGTTCTTCGGGACAATGTAGCAGTCGTTCACATCGTACCGCGTCGCCAGCACCCGGAAGATGACCTCGGGGTGGCTCGTCGCGCTCACCGCCACCGGCCCCTCGATCTCCAGCGCCTCCTTCGGCTTGGTCACAACCGGGACGCTCGGGGGCGCCGTTCGGTGGAACCAGTACAGGACCGCGGCTTCCAGGTACGCCTGCGAGCGCTGAATCAGCACCGGGGGCGGGCGACGGCGGCGGCGGGGGGGGTGCGGCTGACCTTGCGACTGGCCCCCACGGCGTCGCCCCGGAGCTCGTCCCGCATGATTTCGAGGATGTAGCCGAGGTCGGTCTGCGGCGGCGGCAGCTTGACGGTGGCGGACGGCTTGACGTGGGTTGACACACAGCTGGCGACGACGTGCCGCGGGTGCCTGTAGACCGCCGCCCGGACGCCATCGCGGACCGAGTCCCAGTTGTCAACGAGAATGACGCTGGCGACCGGCACCTTCGACCCCGCCATGATCTGCGCGTCGACGCCTTTCGACTGGAGCTTTGCGCACAGCGCCTCGAGCAGCTCGGTTTTGCCGCACCCGGGGCAGCCCGTGAGTTCGACCGCGAAGGTCCTGCCCGACGTACCGGCCAACAGCTCCTCCATGGGTTCTGTACTGTAGCGCCCCACACTACAGACTGAGTATAAGCGCGGACCGATGGCCACCTTGATTGAGCGCGATGGCGACCAACGAAGACATCAAGAACCTCAACGATATGCCCGGCGTATACTATGCCCAAAAGTTCTTGGGATCGATGGTCATGATTCCGTCGATGGTCATCTTTGCCGCATTCACGGTGGTTTCGTCGAAAGAGCTGGGCGAAGCAAAGTGCAAATTAGGCGATGACATGATGGACGGCACAGACAGCCTTAAAAATGCTTCAAATTGGCTCTTTTTCTTGCTGTTTGTTATGATTGGCGTAGTAAGCTGGGGAACAGACTCTATTAACAGGGGGCTGAGCCGGGTACTTGGCACAGAAAATGATACGGTGAATGGCATAGTCTGGGTTTCATTTCGGATTATTTTCAATGAGTTGCCTCTTCTCGCGGTTGCGATCATCTTCTCCATGACCCTCGTGTCACGGTGCCCGATTTCGAGCGGAGCCTCAACTAGCTCTGAAGAAGACGCCACCTTCATCGACGAAGCTGGCTACTTTCAGGGGATGCTCTTGACATTGATGGTTTTTGTCGGCCTTGGTCAGCTTCTTGTCATTTTTATTCGGGAAGCCCGTCGATGGAACAAGGCTGGTAACACAAAGCGGAAGCAGTACGAGTACGTGATGATGATGATTACATTCATTATACTCGCTGCGGGTGGACTTCAGGCAAACAGCAATTTTGGCCACACCTCGTACGTCGACATCACGGTGCGCGACTCGAACAATGCCTCTATTGACGGGGCCGCACTCGAGCAAAGTTGCACCAACAGCACCAACGATCTCTACGATGGCCCTTTCGGCGCCGACACCGACAGCGACCGCATCAAGTCGTACTTCATGGTTGTTGGTATTCTGGCGATTGTTCACATTGTTGAACTTCTTGCTGTAGAGCTCGGTCTGATGCGGGACGAAGAAAAATGGGTCAGATTTGCGCGCGTTATTGTTGAGCCAATCGTGCAAGCCATTATCTTGATTCTGGGCCTGTTTTGCATCGCTCCGTTCGCGTACTTGCTGCAAAACCCGCCGTGCAACTACCAGTACACCGAGCTTTTGCACAGTGAGGACGGCGCGAACGGCATTATGCTCTTTGTGGTTGGCTACACGCTGATGCTGGGATCCCAGACGCTCAAGATCTACCGCCACTACGCCGCAGATGAAACGACGGCAGGGTCATTTGGCCGCGAGAGTTTACTGGGTTAGAAATCGGCGTCGAGCACAAACTGGTGGGAGTCGGTTTCGGCGACGACCCCCGCCTTCTGATACTCGCCGACGCGCCTCTCGAAGAAGTTTGTTTTCCCCTGTCAGAGCCCCCCTGCGTTAGAAGAGATTCCCGCCCCCCTCCCCCAGCTCGACTTACCTCCATTGAGATGTTCTCCATAAAAGCAAACGGATTCTCTGTGTTGTAGTGCTTCTGAAGGCCCAGCGCCACAAGCAAGCGGTCGGCGACCATCTCGATGTAGGCTCCCATCTTGGCGCTGTTCATCCCGAGCAAGCCGACCGGCAGCGACTCGCACACAAACTTTTTCTCGATCGAGACGGCGTCGGCGATGATCTCGAGCACGTCGGCGTCGGGCGGGCGGTCGTCGAGCTTGGCGAACATCAGGCACGCAAAGTCGGTGTGCAGGCCTTCGTCGCGGGAGATGAGCTCGTTCGAGAAGCAGAGTCCGGGCAGGAGACCGCGCTGCTTGAGCCAGAAGATGCTACAGAAGCTGCCCGAGAAGAAGATGCCCTCGACGGCCGCAAAGGCGACCAGGCGGTGACCGTAGCTCCTGTCGTCGGCGGCCCACTTGAGCGCCCAGTTGGCCTTCTCCTTGATCGCGGGGAAGTTCTCGACGGCGCTGAAGAGCTTCTGCTGCTCGGCCGGGTCCGACACGTACTGCTCGATCAGCCGGCTGTACATCTCCGAGTGTATGTTCTCCATGGCGATCTGGAAGCCGTAGAAGCACCGCGCTTCGGTCATGGTGACCTCCGCCAAGAACCGCTCGGCGAGATTCTCATTGACGATGCCGTCGGACGCCGCAAAGAACGCCAGCACGTGCTTGATAAAAAACTGCTCGTTCGGCTTGAGCTGGTCGAACTTGTCTTTGGACAGATCCACCTCTTCGACGGTCCAGAACGAGGCCACCTGCTTCTTGTACATGGCCCACACATCCGGCACCTGGATAGGAAGGATCACGAAGCTGCGGCGGCGGTGAGCGCGTGGCCTGGCCGGGGTTCGACGGCTGCCCTACCGGTCCATCAACACGCACAAAACAACCCGCGCATATACTGCCATGTAGCGAGGCCGAGAGTATAAGCGCACAGTCAGCATTATGCCGCAGATGACGGAACGATTAATTGACAGGGTTCACGATCCGATAACAAAAAGCTTTGAAACATATGAAGAAGAAGAACTTCGTCGGATTGCCGCAAAACGGGAAGAACAAGCAGACCTTGATCGAGCACTTATGGATAGCCTCATTTCGAACGAGCGTAATACGTTGGATGACATTTTTATGAACAGCGGAGGGAAGTACAAAGATTCCATCGATACACTTGTTAAAACCGGATACGGAGGAAAACCGGTCGAAATCGAAGAAAAAGAGTGCGACGAAAAATACCCGGGAGTCCACCAAACGCAGCAGCAAGACAAGTGCGGGAAGCATGCCTTGATGGCCCTTACGTCAACACCAGAAACTGAGGATATCGACGAAGAAATCCTCGACCAAGCCATCACTTGCACCGCCGCGGGCTCCGCCAATCACATGGAGTCGGATGCCCTGGTTGCAACAACTAAAAGAATAGGGTTTGATTGGTACACCCTAAAAAAAAGCCATAAATATCGAGAGGAAAGTCAGAATGCGCTTCACACAATAACCGCACTTTTAGAAATGATGCGCATTCCCGGCGACGACGTCATGGGTTTTATTGTGCACACCGCCAGTCACTGGGTAGCCGTCCGCCGCTTCACCGTACCGGGGCACCATCGTTTCTGCTGGTACTTGGTGGACTCACTAAAATCAAATGCAGAGCAACTCACCGAGGAAAAGGCACTGCGCTTCATTCTGGGGCACGGCAAAGACCCTCAGCTGGCGTTTGCGATAATTCGTCCGACGCAATTGGCCAATCTATTTATTAGTGAAAGGCGATTTCCCGGATCGGTGTGGGACCTATGGTCAAGCCCCACCGCAAATGCGATTTATTCTAAGCCTAATTTATAAACGTGTTGCAGAATCTCAATTATTCGACGATGTTCTACGCGGACATGACGCAGTACGGTCGCTTGTACCGCGAACGCTATTGGGGCTTATTCACGCGTGCGGTCGAGGGGCTGGACGAGATTGTGGCGAACCGCGACCGATTTGTGGACGACTTCAACATCAACGCCAACTCAAAAGCGCTGTACCCCCGGAAGGCCGTGCACGAACGGGTGCGCGCCGAGCTGGGACCGTGGGCCGACCATCTGGAGTACTACCGGACGCACGGAAAGCCGCGGTGGTTGGCGGTGGCCAGTCCGTACAGCCCCAGTACCCCCGTGCCCCCCGGCTGGACCCCGATCTACGCGCTGTACATGCCCCACGCCGTGACCATCGTGAAGAAAGTATAGGCAAAAAAAAATCGGTGGAAGCCATCAGCGGGCGGGTTGTGGTATGCGTAACGACAAAGTTTCTGGTATGCGTTACGGCAAAGTTTCCGTACTGTACTCCGCTTCTTAGCTACTACATTCTAGTGTAAAATTGCCGAGTACTTTTATTTCAAATTTAAATGAAAATAAATCAAAAGTCGAGTTTTAAATGCATTGTCTGTGGTCACACCCCCCGATGGCCGACTGCCCCCCCAACGTGGCTGACCTGTACGCGCGGCTGATCCCGGCGCTCGACTGTCGGCACTGCGGCGACGTGTGCATCATGTTCGGGATGGACGACCTGGCCCTTCCGAAGCACTGGTCGGACGGCGAGCCAGTTTGGGTACCCACCGAGGTTGCCGACCGCCACCGCGAGATCGCCGCGATGGCCCAGGCGAAGACCCTGACGGCCGACGCGATCCGGTACGTGCAGGCGACGCTCGAAATTAGCCATTAAATAGACTCTCCAAACGATTCGGCCCGGACGTAGCCCTGCGCATTCGCCGCGTTCCGCCTGAGCACGACCTTTTCGAGAACCCGGTGGCGCTCGGTAGAAAGGTCGACCACCTCGTAGTTGTCCCGCAGCGCCACCCTCCGCTCGAACGAGTACAGCCGCGGCTCGGTGAACGGGGATGGCCTGCCGATCGTCATGCTGCACCGGGTGTTTCGGGGCCTGTGCACGCGCTCGCAGCCGTCGCACTGCCCCTCCATCTGGTAGTCGGTCGGGTACTTTCGCCAGCAGCTGATGAACCCGGCCGGCAGCTTTGCGGTCTCCGCTTCGTCGATGGTGTACCGGGCCAGCGTGATCCCCTCGATGAAGTCCACCCGCTCGATGTCGTAGAACCGGAGCGACGGGATCAGAGGCATGCCAGCACAGTGAGGATCAGCTCGTCCGGCAAGAACGGTCGCAGCGCCGCAAATACTTCGGCCTGGATCATCCGCCCGGCCCTGCACTCTGACACCCCAATCCTGCTGAACTGGCCCTGGGCGTACCGCTGGAGTTTGGTCGCCGACTCAAAGGCCTCGACGTCGTAGATTGAGTCCACCTGGATGTGCTTTGGCACCCGGATCACCCCAGCGAGCGCGATCTCGGTGTACAGCCGCGCGCCGATCGGGCTCCGCAGCTCTACCTCCAGCCGCTCAACCGCCAGCGGGCTCTCTTTGACAAAGGCTTTTAAGTCGCGCACCCACCCCAGCCCCCGCGGCAGCTCGAACGGCTCGGGGGGGAAGCTGCGGCGGGCCACGGACTCGAACAGGCTGTCGAGGTCTTTCTCCCAGCTCTGGCGCTTCCGGAGCTTCGGGGCCACCGCGGACACGATGCTGGCGATCTGCGGGGTGGTCAGCGGGATCGGCTTGCTGAAGGCTCGTCGGCAGTGGGCGGTGTGGCTCGGCGCGGTGCACTGGAACGCGAACCACCCCGCGAGCTGATCGAGCCTGACGTCGCCGCTCTTGAGCCCGTCCTGAATGATGCGGTGCCCCTTCTGGCAGACGTCGCCCCGCAGCTTCACGAGCCCCTCGAACGGCGGCCTCAGCGGCACCGTGGCGGACACAAAGCGGAGGCTGCGGCGCATCTTGGGCATGACGACCGCCGCACCGCACCGCCTAATACGGACCGCAGCGCAATCCCGTTTTCGGCACCGCAGGTCAGCAACTGAGGTCCTCCTTCAGCAGCGCAATGACCTCCTTCCGAAACGAGGGGCCGCTGGTGACCACCTTCATCGCGAGCGGGTCGAGCCAGGCTTTGGCGCGGCTCTTGTTGGCCTTCATGGCGGAAGCGAGCCGGTTCCAGTGGCGCCCGACCGAGCTCTTGTAGTAGTAGTGCTCGTAGTTGAACGCCGGGAACTCCGAGTGGTGGAGCGTCGCGAGGGTGGCGTAGACCGCGTTGAGCACCGCCCCGTCGTCCGTCTTGTCGTTCAAATCGCAGGCGTACGTGCCGTGGCACAGGACTTCCGAGTCGACCCCGAGGATCCGGTAGTCCTCGACGTCCGTGAGCCGAAACTCGCCGCCCGGGAAGACGAGCAAATTTGACGGGGAGACGTCCGTCGGCGCGATCATGTTCTCGAGGGCGGCCACCAGCATCTTCCGCAGCCAGCGCCACAGCGAGTCGAGGTCGATCTTTGGCCGGCTGCTCAGGCTTGCCCCGCGCTCCATCAGCAGCATGTAGCCGCGCCGCCGGTTCCTGTACAGCTCCGACCGCACCACAAACTCGGTGAACCGGGTGCCCGCCACCAGGTCCCAGGTCGCGCGGTGGTCGGCGTCCGGCAGCTTGTTCTTGTACTTGTCGCGCCACACCTTGACCGCGAGCCCTTTGCCGCCTTTGTTGGGGTTGACCGCGTACGCCACCGCGCTGCTGCCGGAGCCGAGCCGGTCGCCAATGGTGTAGTCGGCGTTGTTGACCGTGACAAAGTTGCCAATGATGACCGCGCCGCCGAGCGAAGGCACGTTCACGCCGTTTCCGAACCGGGTGGTCATAGGTAGCACCGCGGGGGCGACGGGCACGCCTCCGGCTTCTCCGGGAGAATGTTGTAGCGAATGCTGAGATGGACAGCAGCAACGGCCACAATACATACTATACTGTACGAACCGAAGAGAGCCCCAACCGCCGCGCCCGCGCTCACGATGCCGCCCCGGGTCGCGAGGTCTCCGTGCTCGGCTGTGAGGGTGGCCGCGACGACTGCAAATACTGCGCTCAGCGGATCCAGCGCTCCGATCGCCAGCCCGGTCACCGCCGCCGACGCCCACATCCCGCCGAACCCCCGCCGACCCTAAATCTGCGACCGCGCTCAATCACACAGTATATGCGACTCACTGTACTTGATCTGATCATGCCAAAAGGACGCCTTGACACCGACCAACCTGGGGTATCAGAAATATTTGAAACCGACGACGAAACCCAATCGCTGCCAGACGCTGGCGAGGAATCAAGTACACGGAACCCGTCATCGGAGAATAGTAAAAAAAGAAAAGTAGAATCGGAATCACTTTCTTATGATCCAGCCCGAGCAGTGGACCACTCAATGCCATCAACGCCAACCCCGGAGAGCGAAACAGAATCACCGAAATCTCCAGATTTAGGCGCACCCGCACCAGACAACCAAGGTACAACCGGTTTTATGAGGGATACAGCAACCAACCAATTTCTCGCACCTGTGTTTTGGGGCGAAAAAACACACAAATTGTATAGGGAAGATGCATCGACAGAAAGATGGATTGAACTGTCTGGAATATTTATTTAATTACACCGAAGATGAAAGCACTCGCCAAACGGTAGCGTATAAGCGAGAGACTCGACTCGGATAGGCTATGGACGACGACTCCAACATACGTTCGACACGACAAATTCTTGCTCCAGATACGCCGCGGGGAGATCAAGGTCAGATATTTCGAGGTGGTTACATCAATGAACCAAGTACGCCTCAGAGCGGACAAAACACTGTTGTGCCAGAATCACCGCAAAATCAACTTGGTTCTGCATCTGTCTCGAACAGTCCAGACATGTCGCTTAACCAGGATTCACCTCTTCGAGTTCTTGATTTTGAAAGCCCCCAAAGCAATGGCAACGATGGCAGCCCTGCTTTATACCAAAGAGAAGACAACAGCCCTGCGCAAAACAGAGGCGACTATGGCAGCCCTGAGGCAGATGGAGAATATGATTTAGTAGACAACAGCCCTGTGCAAAACAATGGAGATGGTATCGAGTGGGGACCAGAGATGGCATCAAACAACCGGTACGGCGAAGAAGGCGATTCCGAGAAAAGTACCGCGGCTTTGTACGACAAGGTGTACCGGAGACGGCGCGATGGTAACCTGTTCTACAATGAGGATGGCGATTGGAAACCCGTACTTAACCCCGGATTTTGATATATGCCTCCATCTGCATCTCAATAAATCATGCTTCTGTTGCTTGTGTCGGCGGTGGTAGTGTCGGTAATCGCGCTCTTTGCGGCCGGGATCCAGCTGTGGGCCCCGAAGGCGACCTCGGACGCGCTCCGGCTGCGCAAAATCAACGCGATTGTCGGGGCGGTCCACCTGGCGTCGAGCGTGGCGCTGTCGTGGCTGAGCGTGGCGGAGGAGCCTTGGTCAGCGCC
>MDSZ01125846.1_pt1 | contig 13553 bp, 11 predicted proteins | sample 811201 | NCBI WGS metagenome assembly MDSZ01 (sample SAMN05326647, study PRJNA326480) | marine metagenome | isolation source: seawater | place: Indian Ocean: North | collected 2010
AAATAAGTTCTTTTTTGGTAATCACACCAATACGTGTAATTTTTGTTCTATGTTTTTTTGAGATTAACGATATTCTCTCTCTATATTTTTTATGTGCCGTGAAGCATAGTTCGTAATCCTCACCACCGCCTAGTAGCGCTTCGTAAATTTCTGTTTGTGTAAGATTCTTTAATAAATAATTAGATGTAGGAATCTCATCAAAATTTATAGTAGCCCCTTTTTTACTAGGTACAAGTATGTTATTCAAATCTTTCGATAATCCATCAGAGATATCAATGCAACTTGATGCAATATTTGAGATATCAATACCAATAGCTACCCTAGGATTTGGATGATATAAATTTTTTTTGAAACGTAGATAGTTACGGTTTTGCCTCTTTCGCTTAAATATTAATGCTGCGCGTGCAAGTCCTAATTGACCAGTGACATAAATATCATCATTATCTTTTGCAGTATCTCTAAAGAGAACTTTGTGCTTATTTTCGCCAATGACTTGATATGATATACTCATTGGTCCTTTGTTAGTATCACCTCCAATTAATGTCAAATTATATTTCTTCATTAATATATTTAAGCCTTTATAAAAATCTCTTATCCAGTCATCACTTAAAAATGGTATTGTTATCGCCGTAAGTATGTATTTTGGTGTACAGCCCATAGATGCAATATCGCTGAGATTTGATGCCAGTGATTTATACGCAATTTCATTGGGTTCGTAATCTTTAGAAAAATGAGGCCCAAGAAGAGAAGTGTCAGTTGTTATTACAAAATACTTTTGTTTTGATAACTTTATTACTGCACAGTCATCACCGATTGATTTCACTACATTCTTTGATTCTGTTTTTAAATTTCTCTTAATAAAGACTAATAGATCATTTTCATTTTTCATCATTTCTTACCTTTTTAGATATTTTATCAAGAATTTTATTGATGAATTTAAATGAATCTTCAGATGAAAATTTTTTAGCTAATAAAATTGACTCATTTATAATTACTTTTTTCGGTATATCTTCTAAATACAAAAATTCTAAAATGGCAAGATACAGAATTGAGCAATCAATTTTTGTGATTTGCTTTACATCAATGTCTGTGTACTTGGATAAAGTAAATTTTATGGATTGCGATTTTTTATCAAATATCTCAATGATTCTATTTAAATAATCTCTATTGTATGATCTTTTATCCTTAAAGTTCTTATATATGCTTTTGTTTGATTCATCTGTGATTAAATGCTGATATATAATCTTAATCCCGCATTCTCTAGCTAATGATATCTCTTTATTTTTGAGCTTCACTTACTAGATCCAATTTTATCAATTATTTCAACTAGTGAGTTCAATGCATTAGCTAGATCAGATCCTTTGCTATATTTTGTGCCAGCTCTATCAATAGCTTGTTTTTTATTAAGCGTTGTAATTATTCCATTTAAAATAGGTATTTTATATTCTAAGCTAAGATTTCTTATAGCATTGATAACTGTCGATGAGATATACTCATCATGCTTGGTCTCACCTTTTATAACACAACCAACTGCAATAATTATCAGTGGGTTAATACTTTTCCTTTTTGCATATTTATCTAGTATAAGTTTGATACAAAAAGGTAATTCAAATGTCCCAGGAACATTTATAATCGCTAAAACTTTTTTTTGTTTTGAAGATAGATTATTTACTACATCATAGACTATGCTATCAGTAATATTATTATGATAATCACTTTTACAAATTATTATTTCTTTACCTTTTAATGATCTTGCAGTATATGAATTGAGTGATACACTATCCTTCAATGAAGTATAGAGACGAGATTTACTTATAGTTGTTTTTTTCATTTGCTCAAATACTCTATAACATTTAGACCGAAAGCATTTATACCGCGATATTTTATTGGTCTACTTAATAAAATCATATCTTTTACTCCGATATCATTAAGTATCTGTGCGCCAATCCCTACAGTTCTATAATCATAAAATAAAGAGTTCTTAGATTTATTTATGTTGCTTGACCTTACATTTTCTAATTGAATCTCGTCAAACGGATATGAAATAAAAACAAGTGCTCCTTGTTCTGATTTTGCTATTTTTTTCATTGCATTTTCAAACGACCAGCTGTTATGAGGTTTAACTCTAACAATATCTGTCAAGACATTTTGGACATGAACCCTTACAGTTGTAGCTTTATTTTTATCAATTTTATTATTTGTAAGAACAAAGTGAACTTGATTAGTGATAGTATCTTTATAGTAAATAGCATTAAAAATACCATATTCAGTCTTAAGTTTTTTTTCATTAATTCTTTTGATAGTTTTTTCTTTAGCTGTTTTATATTTTATCAAATCTTCAATTGTGCCTATCTTTAAATTATATTTTTTTGCAAAATCAACAAGATATTTTTTTCTAGCCATGCTTCCATCTTCTTTTAAGATTTCCACTATCACAGATGATGGTTCTAAACCTGCTAATTTTGCTAGATCACACCCTGCTTCTGTGTGACCAGCACGAACTAACACGCCTCCATCTTTAGCCATTAAAGGAAACACATGCCCAGGCTGCACTAAATCGCTTTGCCGACAATTTTTTTTAATAGCTTGTCTTATTGTTTTAGCTCTATCAGAAGCAGATATTCCAGTAGTAATGCCAGTGGCCGCATCTACGGATACAGTAAAGTTTGTCTCTCGAGCGCTCTCACCTGAGTTTTTCATGAGAGGTAAGCCTAATTTTTTACATTTTTCTCTTGTTAGTGTCATGCAGATCAATCCACGACCTTTTGAGGCCATGAAATTAATGTCTTTTGGTTTCACAAATTCTGAAGCTATAACAAGATCACCTTCATTCTCACGATTCTCATCATCCATAATAATAACCATCTTTCCTCTCTTAAGGGAATCAATTATCTCTTGTGTGGTGTTAATCATTTGAGTTTCTCTAAGTGCTTTGCGATATAGTCTACCTCAATATTCACATGAAATCCTACTTTATAATGCTTGATTATAGTATTTTCATATGTATGAGGAATGATCGTAATACTGACTCTGTTTTCATTAATACTATTTACCGTAAGACTTACACCATCTACACATATTGACCCTTTAGAGACAATATATTTTTTAGCATTATCTGGAAGATCAATGATAAGCTCCCATGACTTTTCTCGCTTACTAAATGAATAAATACTGGCATTCCCATCGACATGACCTGTGGTTATATGACCACTTATAAATTTATTGAGTGTCAGAGGATACTCCACATTGACTGCGTAGCCCTCTTTTAAATATTTAAAACTAGTCTTTGTAAGGGTTTCAGATGAAATGTAAAAAAAATGACTAGTGTTATCAATATTTTCAAGTGTTAGACATGCACCGTTAATAGCTACACTTGTTCCAATCGCCAGTTTATAAGGTGAATCAATAAGGAGAACAAGAGACATTCCTTGATTTTCTATATTGATATTTTTAATCTTACCTAAGTTTTCGATTATTCCTGAAAACATTATTTGACCAGCCTTATTTTTAAATCATTTTTTATTGGTAGTATATCATGTACTTTAAAGTTAATCTTATCATTGAGTTCGGTAATATTATCTATGCCTGAGAATGACTTTGATAAATGACCCAATAGCTTTGGAGATACATACAATAATAACTCATTGACAAGTTGTTTTTTTAATAAATGAGATATTAATGTAGATCCTGATTCGACGAATATTTTATAATGACCTCTCTCTAACAATAAATCAAAAACTTGTCTTAGAATATCATTATCTTTAGATAATCGTATTATCTCCACATCATTACCAAAATTTTTTTTCGCATTATGTTGTGTGAATAGTAGTATTTTTCTTTTAGGAATGTTAAAGATTTTGAGATTCTCGTCAAGAGTAAGTTTATTATCTATGATAGCAAGATCTGGTTGTTTGGTTAATTGTTTTAAGTAAAAAGGTTCTCTAACATTTAACAAAGGATTATCTTTTAAAATTGTTTTGGAGGTTGATAAAATCACAGAGGATTTGGCACGTTCTATCTGAACATCTTTCCTGGATTCAGCCGATGTAATCCATTTACTTATCCCATTGCTTAGTGATATCTTTCCGTCCAATGATAGACCCACTTTAACCGTTACATGAGGCATTCTAGTTTGATGCATATGATAAAATTCTTTATTTAGCAAGATTGCTTTTTCTTTTAAAACGCCTGTCGATACGCTTATACCTGCGCGCCTCAGTTTATTGATACTTTTTTTATTAACAAGAGGATTAGGATCATAATTACCAATTACAACTCTTTTAATTTTATGTTTTATGATCAAATCTACACATGGTGGTGTCTTTCCAAAATGTGAGCAAGGTTCTAAGTTTACATAAAGAGTCGAATTTTCTGTTTTTGATCCAGCTTTTTTGATAGCTATAGCTTCAGCATGCAAAGATCCAGATGATTTATGATAACCACTCCCAACAATCTTGTTGTCTTTTACGATAATTGCGCCTACTTTAGGGTTAGGATATACGGTAAACTCACCTTGTTTAGCAAGTTTTAAAGTCATATCCAAATAATATTTATCTATATCACTGTTCATCTTCAAGAAGATTACTCTGTCTTTTCTTCATTTCAGGTGAAAGATTATTTTCAAGATTTTTGATCAGTTGACTAAATGATTCTGTATCATTAAAGTTAAAATAGACAGATGCGAACCTTATATATGCTACATGATCTAATCTAAGTAATTCAATCATTACAATTTTACCTATCTCACTGGATTTTATCTCTTTACCGGAGTATTTTATGCATTGGTTAAAGATGTTTTCCAGTGCATCTTCAATATCTGATTGACTAATATGTCTTTTTTCTAATGCTAATTGTAAGCCATTTTTTATTTTTTCTTTAGAGAATAATTCAGATGATTGATCTGATTTAATAACGCGTGGATATGATAATTCTGATGACTCAAGTGTATTGAATCTACTATTACATTTATTGCACTCTCTTCGACGGCGTATAGAGTTAGATTCAACATTAAGCCTCGAGTCAATAACGCTCGTGTTTGTATCACCACAAAATGGGCAACGCATGGTACCTGCTAAGCTACAGCTTTTTTGTTAGAAGAATATACAGGAAATTGTGAAGTTAAATTAACAACTTTTTCTCTTACTGACTTAATATTAGCTTCGCTTTCTATATCATCTAGAACATCACAGATTAAATTACCTAACAACTTAGTTTCGTTTTCTTTGAAACCTCTAGTTGTTATCGCAGCCGTCCCGAGTCTTATTCCAGATGTTACGAATGGACTTTGTGGATCATTAGGTACAGAATTTTTATTGACAGTAATGTTAGCACTGTGAAGAGCTGCATCAGCAGCTTTCCCAGTTAAACCCTGTTTTACAAGGCTAACCAGCATTAAGTGATTCTTTGTGCCACCTGAAACAATATCATAACCTCTATCAATTAGAGTCGACGCAAGTATATTTGCATTTGTGATAACTTGTTGCATATAGATTTTGAAAGCTGGCTCTAATGCTTCTTTAAAAGCAACAGCTTTCGCAGCGATTACATGCATTAAAGGACCACCTTGCGTACCTGGAAAAACTAATGAATTAAATTTCTTTTCTAAATCAGGATTAGATTTACAGATGATTATTCCACCGCGTGGACCTCGTAGAGTTTTATGCGTTGTTGAAGTTACAACATCTGCAAAAGGTACTGGTGATGGATAAACACCACCTGCAACGAGACCAGATACATGCGCCATATCAACTAAGAAATATGCTCCTACTTTTTTTGCAATTTCAGACATTCTCTCCCAATCTACAATTTGCGAGTAAGCGGAGAATCCACCGATAAGCATTTTTGGTTTACTTTCTTTTGCAAGTTTTTCGATTTCATCATAATCGAGGAGACCATTATCATCAATTCCATATTGAACTGCGTTGAACAGTTTACCAGAGAAATTGACTTTAGAGCCATGCGTTAAATGCCCACCTGCATCTAAACTCATACCTAGTATAGTATCGCCTGGGCTTAATAGCGCAAGATATACTGCCGCATTAGCTTGAGAACCAGAATGAGGCTGTACATTTGCATAATCACATTTATATAGTTCTTTGAGTCTATCAATTGCTAACTGCTCTGCAACGTCAACATTTTCACAACCACCATAATATCTTTTTGCTGGATACCCTTCAGCGTATTTATTTGTTAAAACAGATCCTTGCGCCTCTAAAACTCTTGGGCTAGCGTAATTCTCAGATGCTATTAACTCAACATGTTCTTCTTGTCTTTTTATTTCCTTTTTTATTGCCTCATTTAACTCATCATCAAAGCCAGCAATCTTAGTATCCAAATTAAACATATATGTCTCCTAATTCACTCGATAGAAAATTAAATATTAACAAATTTGTAACTATGTTTCTATGCCAATATTATCTGATTCACCTTTAATTTTTGGTTGTTTCAGTGAATCTTCTTCATAGATTTTTATATTTTGCAGATATTCTCTCATAATTTCCCATATTGGCTTCCCTTCTTCTATTTGATTAACACTTGCCCAACCAGAAACCATATATTTTTTGTGGAACTCTATATGTTTGCCATTCTTATCACGAAGGTTACTTATTCTTTGACCAATTTTATTTTGAGGAGTAATTGTGTAAGATAATCCAGTTGTTCTTACCATGTCACCACCTTGTTGCATGTATGGATCAGGATTAAATATGTTATCTGCAACATCTTCAAGAATATTCTTAATTGTCTCACCAGTAAATTCTCGTCTGTATGTATTTGGATATGTGATTGCTGTCTGATTGTAAATATCATTCATAGTAATATCATCATTTGCAAGAACACTCGGGCCCCATCTAAAACCAGGAGACAGTGATATATCGCTACCTAACACGTTTACCATAGACTCGCAGATTAATTGGTCAAATGAACCATTAAAAGTTCCTCTGCGATATAAGTCCATATTAGTTTTTCCAATTACTTGGCTTAACTCTTTTTTATATGGTTGATAAGATTTTTCAATATGATTACTCATAATTTCTGATGGTGTTATAAAATCCGATAGTATTGGAAGAAGTTTATATCTGTATTCAAAACCACTTCTTCCTATATCCAAATCCAAAACAGAGATGAATTTACCATTACAGCCTGAATTTATCACGAGTGTTTTTGAATTAGCATTCTGAACTATCACCGGTAAAGGAAGGACGTCATGAGTATGACCACCAAGTATAACATCGATGCCACTAACATCTTTTGCTAATTTTTTATCAACGTCCACTCCATTATGAGATAAAAGTATTATAAGAGATACATTCTCGGTAGATTTAATTTTTTCGACTAAATCTTGTAATTCATTTTGTTGGATTCCGAAAGTGAAATTTGATACAAAATATCTAGGATTAGCAATTGGAGTATATGGGAATGCTTGCCCTATTACGGCAATCCTCACATTGTTGATCTCCTTGATGGTATAAGGCTTATGAAAATAATTGCCATCAAATGATTCGATTTCATCAAAAATTGCTTCTTCAGTGAGTTTTACGTTATGTGCGATGAAGTCACCTGAAAAGTTATTAATATTTTTTCTAAGTTGCTGCTCACCGTATGTATATTCCCAGTGACCAGTCATAATGTCTACACCTAGAATATTTGATGCTTCTACCATATCATTGCCTTTTTCAAACAAAGAAATGGCGCTACCTTGCCAAGCATCACCTCCATCGAGTAGAAGCGAATTTCCATTTGCTGAACTTCTTAAATTATCTATAACAGTTTTCAGATAAGCGTAGCCACCAAATTTTCCATATCTTCTTGCTAATTTATTAAAATTCTTTGCTGTAAAAGCATATTTTAATAATTCTGAATCAACTGAATAATACTTGAGAAATTCATCTCCAACTATATGTGGTGGTTGGTTTTTATTAGTCCCTACGCCGATATTAAAATTTGGCTCTCTAAAATAAACCGGATTCAACTGACTATGTGTATCAGTGAGATGAATAAGACGAATGTTACCAAAAGATGGGATTTCATAATCTACCTTTGGCTGTGCAAATGATGGTTTAATAAAGCCATAGGTATAACCTATTATTAGAAGCTGTAAAAATTCTCTACGATCCATGTTTTTGTATATTACTACTTTTAACAAGAACAAACAAAGATAATAATAGGTAAAAGTACATGTAAATAAAATCTGCTTTTATAACTTGATAATAATGTATTAACGATAGCGCCACAATCAGATATATTATTTTATGAATTGACGACCATAAGTCACCTAGAATAATTTTGGCTTTTAAGCTTGATGAAAATACCAGTGGCAAGAATAAAAATAAAGCGAAATAGCCAATTTGTATAAAACTGAGATTTATCAAATCATCAATCATATATGAAAGGATGAAATTATTATCAAAGAAATAAAATAGGATATGAATCATCAGATAGAAGAAACTTGTTAAGCCAAGAATTCTTCTATCCAAATTTTTTTTGAGATAGATAATTCTTGAACTAAATAGAGTGATAAATAAAAAGATGATAGAGGCATGTCCAGATGCATTAATCAGATATGAAATAGGGTTTACCACGACATCGAATGAAAAGAAAAGAAATATAAGAAGGAATATAGGTAATTGTGCAAGTAATAATGTAATTGATGCTTTTCTAGCCATAAGTTAAAAGAATTTTTTCAAATCCATATTACTATACAAATGACTCACAAAATTAGCATAGCCATTAAACATTTCTGTGTCTCTTTTTCTAAATTCTCCAATTCTTCTCTCTCTTTTTTGACTCCATCGTGGGTGACTAACATAAGGATTAACATTAGAGTAAAAACCATATTCATTTGGTGATTGTTCATTCCAGGATGTTCTAGGCTCTTCAGATACTAGAGATATTTTAACTATAGATTTTATGCTTTTAAAGCCGTATTTCCATGGCACAACCAATCTTATAGGTGATCCATTCTGATTCGGCAAGATGCGTCCATATAAACCTAAGGAGATTATAGTAAGCGGGTTCATTGCTTCATCTAATCTTAACCCTTCGCGATACGGCCAGTTCAACGTGTTTCTTCTTTGTCCGGGTAAATTGTCTTTATCTAAGATAGATTCGAATGCAACATATTTTGCAGAGGATAATGGTTTAGATTTTTTAATTAATTGATTTAATTCAAAACCAATCCATGGAATTACCATTGACCACGCTTCGACACATCTAAGTCTATAAATTCTCTCCTCCAAAGCATACTTTTTTATAAGGTCCTCTACGTCCAATGTAAATGGATTTTCTACCAAACCGTCAACTGTAAGCTTCCAGTTTTCAGTTTTTAGTTTATCAGCATTTATCATTGGGTCTCTTTTTCCGCTCCCTAATTCATAAAAATTATTATATGAGGTAATCTGTTTGATAGTATTAGTTTGCTCATTGGTGCTAAATTCCATATCTTTTTTAAATGGCAAATATTTATCTTCTTTAGCAAATAGATTTGATGAATTTAGCACAAAAGGTGCTGATAATATTCCTGCTATAATTTCCCTTCTTCTTGTAAAAAGTCTTTGATCTGTAATTTTATTTTCTCTATCTAAACTGTATTTTCCTTTCATTACTCTAACCACTCTCTGGCATTATCAAAGAACTGTTTCCATGGTGAGCTAATCCAATTATCTGGCTTAGATGAATATGTTGTTAAATGATACAATCTCTCTGGATGTGGCATCATTATAGTTACTCTCCCGTCAGTGTTACTAAAACCAGTTGCGCCCTCTTTTGATCCATTAGGATTAAAAGGATAAGAATTAGTTTTCTTATTTGTTAAATCAACATAATTAATTATAGCATTATTTATATCTTTTTTATTCTTGAATGTAGCTTTGCCCTCTCCATGAGAGACAATTAATGGCAGAACGCTGCCTCCCATATTTCTTAGGAAAATTGAATTAGATTTCTTAATCATAACTCGTGATAGTCTTGCTTCAAATTGTCTAGATGTATTTTGAGAGAACGATGGCCATAGATTACTACCGGGAATTAAGTCGGTCAGATACGATAGCATCTGACAACCATTACATACCCCTAATGCGAACTTAGTTGTATCAGTGAAGAAATTCTCTAATACATCTCTGTATTGATTATTCTGAAGTATTTTTTGTGACCAGCCTCTGCCGGCTCCTAAAACATCTCCATATGAGAAACCTCCACATGCAATAAGCCCGCTATATCCACTAAGAGAATCAGACAAATCGTTAGTTGTAATATCGTGACATTCGAACCCAGAATTAACAAATGCGTTTGCCATTTCCTTATGTCCATTGACACCCTGCTCTCTGAAAATAGCAACTTTTGGTTTTCTGCTTTTAAAAACTTTTTTTATAACTGTACGACTATATTTAAATTTTGGCTTTGTTTTGCTTTTATGCATCTCGATTTTAGTCTTATATTCCTCTAATGCTGTTTTAGGATTATCTCTCAAGCGTTGGATATTATATGAAAGCTTACTCCATGACCTTCGTAAATCACTTAGCGGAAAAGAAATTGGATAATATGATTTTATATCAATAGTTTGATTTTTTCTGGATAGGCTATTTCCAAGATGAATAAGAGAACTTTTTACTAAATACTTGCTACAAATCTTATCAAACATGTTTTTCTTTTTCTTCGGAACTTCAACTACGACCCCTAACTCCTCATTAAAGAAAAATTTATTTAATTTTTCATCAGTATTAATATAAGATAATATTTTATCTATTTTAAGTGATTTATTACCAGAAAAAGCCATCTCTGCAAGTGTTGCAAACAAACCACCATCCGATTTATCATGATATGCAGAGATTATCTTTTTACTTATTAATATTTGACTCAATTTAAAAAATTTTTTAATTATGTTAATATTATCTATTTTAGGAACATCAGATGATATAGATGACTTTATTTGTTCAAATGCTGATCCGCCCATTCTTTGATTGTTATTACCTAAATCAATTAAATAAATTTCTCCATTGCCTTGTAAATCTGGTGTTACAATATCATCAGTATTTCTAATTTTTGAAAAAGCTGACAAGACCAAACTAACTGGACTCTCCACCTCAAAATCTTTCTTACCTATTTTCCAAGATGTTTTCATTGATAAAGAGTCTTTACCAACTGGTATTGTTAAATTTAGCTCTTTGCATAATTCTGATAAACGTCTTACTCCAAAAAAAAGTTTACTCATCTCATATTTATTTGAAGAGGATGCCATCCAATTTGCTGATAACTTGATGTTCTCGAGCTTTTTTATATTACAACAAGAGATATTAGTTATGATTTCGCCTAAGCTTAAATCTATAGACGAACTAACGTTATATATGCTTGGTATAGGTCTCTCTCCAATTGTTATAACCTCGCCTGACTTTGAATTCATATCGGTTAATGTCGCAGCAACATTTGAGACAGGCACCTGATAATCGCCTATCATTTGATCCCTGGAAACTAGGCCAGAAACAGACCTATCGCCTATTGTTATTAGAAAGCTTTTATCTGACACGCTCGGTAGTTCGAGAATATGTTTAGCAGTTTTATTGAAATCTTTTATGTGCTTATATTTTGCAGTTTCATATTGTGATATCTCTCTAATGTCTATATCAGGTATAGGTGGTTTTCCTAGTAAATTGTCCATTCTAAGGTTTACCACTTTATTTGAATCACTATCAAATACACGTAAGATTTTTGATTTTGTAACTTTTCCTATATCTGCAAATGGGCAGTTTTCTCTAATACATATTTTTTTGAAAGTGTCATAGTTATTTTTAGATAATACTAATACATATCGCTCTTGTGATTCATTACACCATATTTCGAGTGGACTCATACCTCCTTGTCCTTGGGGGATCTTCTCTAGGTAAATATCAGCACCCATATTCGACTCGTTGACTATTTCTGGGACAGCGTTACTCAAGCCTCCAGCTCCAACATCATGGATACTTTTAATTGGATTCAAATTATCTAGATAGATGCATTGGTTTATAACCTCTTGGCATCTTCTCTCCATTTCAGGGTTATCTCGTTGAACAGATGCATAATCCAAGTCCTCACTACTGAGACCAGATGAAACAGATGATGCTGCCCCACCTCCAATTCCAATCAAATAAGATGGCCCTCCTATAACAATAATCTTATCGTCATGACTAAGTTTTCTCTTAAAAGCATGGTTTTTATGAAGGCTTCCTATGCCTCCAGCAATCATAATTGGTTTATGGTAGCCGAAGGTTTTGATGTCTTTGGCATCTTTGTGCTTCTTATATTCAAAAGTCCTAAAATAACCAAAAATATTTGGCCTACCAAATTCATTATTATATCTAGCAGAACCAATAGGCCCATTGATAATTATCTCAAGCGGTGTCTTGATTCTGCCTGGTACCGGTACAGATAATTTTTCCCAAACCTTTAAGTCATTTTTTATATTCAGATTAGATAAAGTAAAACCGGAAAAACCTGCTTTAGGAATTGATCCCACTCCTGTTGCACCCTCATCTCTTAACTCTCCACCCGCGCCAGTTGCAGCTCCTTCAAATGGAGCTATTGCGGTCGGATGATTATGTGTTTCAGCTTTTATAATATAACAACTATCAACATATTTAGTTTTGTACACTCTGTCTTTTACATAAAGAAATTGTCTTTTAAATGATGATATCGCAGAGCAGTTATCTATGTATGCAGAAACAATTTCTTTTTTATAATTCAAATATGTATCCTTAATCATCTGAAATAGAGTTTTATGATATCGTTTGTTATATATTAAAGGGGAATTAAATATTTTATGTCTACAGTGTTCTGAATTTATTTGAGAGAACATCATCATCTCAATATCTGTAGGATTTCTTTTGACTTTATTATAGATATTACTTAAAAATTTTATCTCAAAAGTGTTCAAAGCTAGCCCCATTTTTTTATTATAAATATCAATATTTTTTAGGGGCACATCAGTATATTTTTTTTGTTTCGTTTTTTTAGTAATTCCCTCTAGATATATTTTAATCTTTTTTGGATGACTTATTATAGATTGTGTCATTTTATCTATGAGAGAATATTTACTTTTTATAAAATCCTTGTAAAGCTTGATTTTATTAAATTTAATGAAACTTATTTTTTCTATTAATATGTCTTTTTTAAAACCACATGATATGAGAATTTGACTAGCCTTTTCAGACCATGGAGATAGATGGGCAGTCCTTTGAACAATAATAATGCTATTTGAATATTTATCAATTTGGTCAGAAATAGACACTGCATTTAAAATTGTGCATAATTTATTTATTTCGATTTCAGTAAAACTCTCAGAAGATTCGACCGCATATATCTCAAAGAAAGAAGCTGTGTCGCTATTCCTATTAGTATAATCTGCTATTAAGCTGTCTTGATTTGTTATTTTTGATCTGAAAATATAGCGATTTTTTATCATTTTCTATATACATGATAATACATTATGATTGATAATAGTATCACTTAGGGATACACTCATTGGACATATATCGGGGGCGACCTGGTTTCGACGTTGGTTGCAGAACTTGAGGAGCATGTCG
>MDSZ01089378.1_pt1 | contig 13552 bp, 15 predicted proteins | sample 811201 | NCBI WGS metagenome assembly MDSZ01 (sample SAMN05326647, study PRJNA326480) | marine metagenome | isolation source: seawater | place: Indian Ocean: North | collected 2010
CTTCTTCTTCTTCTAGCTTTTTTCTTAGCTTTTTTCTTAGTTTTCTTTTTAGCAGCTTTTTTTCTTCTTTTAGCCATTTTTAGCTCCCTTTTTTTAACGAATCATTATTGATTCGCATTTACTTATTTTTTATTTTTTTTGCATAGTGTTGTCAAACATTAATTTAAAAACAAAAAAGTAAAATAAAATATTTTTAATTAAAAAATAAATTAAAAAAAAAGTTAAGTATTTTGCGACTAATTTACTGAATTTTATTAATTTTAATTAATTATGTGTTTATTTATTTAATAATAATTTTTTTTTTTTAAAATAATTTTGTTGTTTATTTAATTAAAGAATTAATTTTTAGTCTTAAAAGTTTATTTGTTACAACTAAAATTGGTAAATAAGTGTAAAAAATTTCAAAGATTCTCTCTTTTAAGTTGTTTTTAAAAAAATTGGGCAATATTACAAATTTTTTTGTGTTTATCAGCTTTTGTGTAAAATTTTTTTTTGGAGTTAATGCAAATGTTATTAACAATCTTGGGAACTTAGTATTATTTTTAGTACCTCTGTGCCATAAAGAATGTTTTCTAATGAATATATCACCCTTTTTCATTAATAATTTTGTAATTTTTTTTTGTGAAAAATAAAACTCCCAAAAATTAATTCTTTTTAAATTTGATCCCACACAAATTTCTGTTGCTCCATTTTCTGAAGTTATGTCCTGTGTCGCTACTGTTATTAAATACATTTCCTTTTTATATGATCCATCGGTATGAAAAATTTGATTTCCCTTATTTGGTAAACAAATATTCCCTCCAAAAAATATATCATAATTACTCAGTTTATTTTCAATAACTTCCTCAATTTTCGATATGAAATCAGGTGTAAAAAGTAATTTAAATAATAAATCTCCTAGATAACCTTGTTGCAAACTTAGATTTCCCATAATAAATCCACCTAAATTTTTCACATTTTTTTTTTCTAACTCACTTTTAAGTAATAAATCAAATTTATTTGATAGAAACGAAAATCTTTGGCTATAACCAATTTTAGTGTCTATTTTAATATATCCATCTCTATTAAATTTATTTTTTAATTTCATATTATTTACTAACATTTTTGTTATTTCATTTAATACAAATCTTCAAAATTGTTCCTGTATTTTTCAATTATTTTAAACCTTTTAAGTTTCATAGTTGGGGTCATAAATCCATTTTCAATGGAAAAGCTTTCGTCGATTACGAAATATTTTTTAATTTTTTCTATTTTCGTTAAATTATTATTAATAATCTCTAGTTCACCATTTAATAAATTTTCATCTTTTTTTATTTCTTTATTTAGAATTAATAAAGCAACAAGGTAGGGTTTGTTATCTCCATACACAACAGCTTGTTCTATCAAATTTGAGTTTGTAAGCATATTCTCAATCTTTAAAGGTGAAATATTATCCCCACCCGGTGTAATAATAATGTCTTTTTTTCTATCTGTTATTTTTAAATATTCATTTTTAAACATTCCAATGTCACCTGTATGTAGCCATTCATTTACTATGACCTTTTTTGTTTCCTTTTCATTGTTCCAATATCCTAACATTACATTTTCACCCTTAACAAGTATTTCTCCATCTTCTGCAATTTTTACCTCATTACATTTAAATGGTATTCCAACAGTATCAATTCTAATATCGTTAATTGGATTACAACTTACTACTGGGGAAGCTTCGGTTAAACCATAGCCTTGTAATGTGGGAAGCCCTATTGAATTTAAAAAAATTCCAATTTCAGTGTCTAAGGCTCCTCCCCCAGAGACAAAAGTTTTTAAACTTCCTCCAAATTGTTTTTTTATTTTTTTTCTAACTAAATTTTCCATCAAAAAATTGATAAATATATCAGTGTAACTCATTTTCTCTTTATTTATTATTTTAGCTCCTAATCTTAAAGTCTGTTCAATAAATAATTTTTTAATTCCAGTTGCTTTTTTAAATGTAGAATTTATTTTTTGATATAAGTTTTGATAAAATCTAGGTACTGCTGTCATAATATGGGGGGAGCAATCAGACATATTTTTAACTAATTTATCAATACTCTCAGCATAAAAAACTCTTGCACCAACTGCTATCTGAATAAATTGAACTGCGTGTTCATATGAGTGTGATAGAGGTAGCCAAGTTAAAAATCTTGTTTCTTTTTCAAGTATTCTTTTTAATAATACATATCCCCCATCACAATTACTTAATATTCCTCCGTGACTTAGTACTACTCCTTTGGGATTACCCTGAGTTCCAGATGTATAAATGATACATGCTGGGTCACTTCTTTTAGCTTTTGGCTTAATAGGATCAATTGTGTAATCATGTAAATTGTTTATTAAATTTTCTGTGTTCAAATAATTATTTAAATTTGTAGATTCAAGTTTTTCAAAAGAGATTACTTTCTTGATTTTATCAAATTTCTCTAAAATATTTTTTACTTTGTTGAATTGTTCATTATTGGATACAATTAAAACACTTGGTAGACAATCGTTAATTATATATTCATAATCTCTATTTGTATAAGTTGTATAAGCTGGAACGGTAATGCCACCTGCTAACATTATGGCTAAATCCGAAATCATCCACTCTGGCCTATTTTCTGATATTAATAAACAACGATCTCCTGGATTGATAACTTTGGATATTTCATTTGATAATTTGATTACTAATGAATTAACTTCTTGCCAGCTGAAATTTTTATCTGATTTTTTAAGAGTGGATAAAAATATATTATCCTTATTCTGTTTATTATACTGATCAAAAAACAATTCCAGGAGGTTATTATAATTATTAAAATTCATATTATATTGGTGGGCAAAGAGAGAATCGAACTCTCACAGTATTGCTACTATTGGATTTTGAGTCCAACGCGTCTACCAGTTCCGCCATATGCCCACGAAACTATTTATTAATTATTAATAGTATAAAAATTATTAATATAATAAAAGTAAATATGTTTCGAAAACTATATAATAAAACAATAGAACTTGCTGGTAGTAAAAAATCAAAATTTTTTTTGGGGGGTATATCATTTATTGAAAGTTTCATATTTCCTATTCCTCCAGATGTTATTATTATACCAATGGCAATTGCTAAGCCGAACAAATGGATTCAAATTGCTTTAATAGCTACCTTAGGTTCCGTACTGGGAGCAATTTTAGGTTACTTTATTGGATATATTTTTTTCAATGAAATTGGAATAAAAATATTTGAACTTTATGGAGTTGATAATACCTCATTTTTAAAAGAAAAAGTTTCTTCTGATGGTGGTGTAATTGCTTGGATGACTTTACTTGCTATAGCTGGTTTTACTCCTGTTCCATTTAAATTACTAACTATTACAAGTGGCTTTGTAAATTTTAATATTTTTTATTTTATAATCGTTGCTATTTTAACAAGGGGTTCTAGGTTTTTTATAATTGCATTTCTAATTGGAAATTTTGGACCAACTATGAGAAAGATTATCGAAAAAAGATTAATTACATTCTCGATAATATTTTCTTTTATTATAATAATTATAGCTTATCTAGTTTATAATTTTCTAGTAAATTTTATTAGCTAGTATGATAAATAAAATATTTAATTTTTTCTATCCAATCATAATTTTAATAAGTATTTTCATAATTGGCTCAGCTTTGTACATTGAATACATTTTGTCCGTCCCACCTTGTAAACTATGTTTATATCAAAGAATTCCATACCTTATTTCTATTATTATATGTTTTTTTGGTTATTTTTTTCTAGAAAATAAATTTTGGATACATTTACTAATTGTTAATTTTTTATTTAGTATTGCTATTTCTGGATATCATGTTGGAATAGAAAATAACATTTTTATTGAGTTTTCAGGTTGCGTTAACGAAAATCTCAACATAACTAATAAGGCAGAATTATTAAAAAATTTGAATTCTTTTCTACCTGATTGTAAAGATATAAGTTTTACGATTTATGGTTTATCACTTGCGACTATTAATTTTATATTATCAATTGCTTTAACTGTATTAGCTATTAAGTATTATTTTTATGAAAAAAACAGATAGAAAAAAGCTAGAAGAGTTTATACGCGTAGATCATGCTGGTGAAAGAGGCGCCATAAAAATCTATGAGGGTCAACTACTTGCTTTAAGTACTTTCAATAAAGATCAAAAATTAAAAAAACTTATAGAGGATATGAAGGTTCATGAAGAAGAACATTCTGAATATTTTGAAAAAGAAATATCTAGAAGAAATATAAAACCAACTAGGTTTTTAAAAATTTGGGATATTTTAGGTGTCGGTCTTGGATTTGGGTCTACTCTTTTAGGAAAAAAGGCTGCAATGCTTTGTACGGCATCTGTTGAGGAAGTAATTGACAAGCATTATCAAAATCAAATTGATCAGATAGGTGATGATGAAATTGAGCTTAGGAAGAAAATTATTAAATTTAGAGAAGATGAATTACATCACAAAGATATAGCTTTTGAGGAAGGTGCTTCAAAAGATGGTTTTTATAAAATTCTTGATGGAATTATTAAAACAGGATCAAAAATTGCAATCAAAATATCTGAAAAATACTAAATTAATTTTCTAATTCTACATCCCAATATAAATAGTCCATCCAACTTTCGTGCAAAAAATTTGGAGGAAAATTTTTACCATTTTTGTGTAAATCTTCAGTTGTAGGTGCAAAGGGTAATATTTCTAATTTCATTCCAGACTTTTCTAACAACCTTCCACCTTTTTGGACATTACAACTCGAACAAGCCGTCACAACGTTTTCCCAATTTGTTTTTCCTCCTTTAGATCTTGGAAGTAAATGGTCAAATGTAAGTTCATTTTTGCTACCACAATATTGACATGAAAATTTATCTCTTAGAAAAACATTAAATCTTGTAAAGTTAGGGTTTCTTAATGGTTTAATATAATCTTTAAGAGCAATTACACTTGGTAACTTCATGCTAAAAGATGGACTTCTTACTACTCTATCATAATAATTTACAATAGAAACTCTATTTAAAAAAACTGATTTGATAGAATCTTGCCAGCTCCATAAAGATAGAGGATAATAGCTTAATGGCCTATAATCTGCATTCAATACCAGTGCAGGGCATTTTTCTAGTGAGATGTTATTGTTAATCATTAATTAATCTTAACTGATATAATTTTAAAATCAATATAACAAATAAGATTATAATTTTGAGCTCTGAATATTTTTTTTTAAATAACTAAGGGCTAGGCTTGATGCTTCAATTGGTATATTATGTCCACAATCTTTTATTAACTTAGTCTCAACATCAAATTTGTTTCTCTCAAAAAAATCTTTTGCCTCAAGGAAAAAATTTGAACTTACAATTTCATCTTGATCACCATGTATCAAAAGAATTTTAGTCTTGTTTTGAATTCTTTTTTCAAGATTATTTATATTAATAATTTTACCCGAAAATCCAATAATGCAATTAAATTTTTCTTTAGAGGTTACTCCTACATTGAGCGACATCATACACCCTTGGCTAAATCCACCAATAATAATATTTTTATTAGATAGCTGATATTTAATTTTCACTTCCTCTACAAACTTCATGATTATTTTTTCAGCCTGTATAGATTTCTCTAGTATATATGCATCATCATTTTTTGACAAATCGAACCATTGAAAGCCTATGGGATTTATTTCACATTTTTCGTGACCATTAGGACATAAAAAAACTGTATTTTTTAAAAATCTTTTCCAATTCAAAGTTAATAAGCTTATGTCTTTCCCGTCTCCCCCATATCCATGCAGAAGAATAACTGCATTCTCAATTGGCTGATCATTTTCAGGATTAATAATTACTGTATCAAGGCAAAATGTCATATTATTTTAGTTAAAATTTATAATATTAGTTTATATATCATATTATGATATCTGGAACTTTAATCAAAATCATCTCCATTATATTATTGATGTGTGTTGGTATCGTTCTTGTTCTGGGAATAGCGAATTTATTTAAAGGTGGATCAAACAAAAAATCAAATAAACTGATGCAGTTAAGAGTTATATTACAATTTATAGCAATTATTGCTCTTGTAGCTTTTGCATATTTTTTTAAGGATTAAAACTTAATCAATTGATAAAAATAAGCTAAACCAACTTGATATAATTAATTATTATGAATAAAAAAAGTAAATCTGTTTGGAGTACAAGAATTAGAGCCAAAACTTCTAATGTTTTTCAAAAAGTTTCTAACTCTATAGAAGTTGATCGTAGACTTTTTAAAGAAGACATAGAGGGATCAATTGCACATGTAGAAATGTTGAATAGACAAAAAATTATTAGTTTCAAAGTAAAAAATAAAATTATTTGGGGATTAAAAAAAATACATAATCAAATTATAAAAAAAAAATATGTTTTTGATCATAAAGATGAAGATATTCATATGAGTATAGAAAATAAACTTTTTGAAATCATAGGAGAAGATGCGGGATTTATACATACAGCAAGATCCAGAAATGATCAGGTTTTAGTAGATTTTAAAATTTGGATGAATAAATCAAATAATAGATTAATTAATATGTTGGATCAAACAATTAAAAACATTTTAAAAATAGCTGGTAAAAACATTTTTACAATTATGCCAGGTTTTACCCACTTAAAAATTGCTCAACCTATTTCTTTCGCTCATTATATGTTGGCTTATGTAGAAATGTTTAATAGAGATAAAAAAAGATTAAAAAATAATTTTGAAAACCTTAATGAAAACCCATTGGGCTCTGCAGCATTATCTGGAACATCGTTTAATATTGATAGAAATTTTACAACTAAAAAACTTGGGTTTAAAGTTCCAACTAAAAATTCAATTGATACTGTTTCTGATAGAGATTTTGTTTTAGATTTTCTGTATTCGTCCTCTGTCTGTGCAATGCATATATCTAGATTAGCTGAAGAATTTATTATTTGGAACTCAGATGCATTTAGACTCATTTCATTAAATGATTCTATTGTTACAGGTTCATCGATAATGCCACAAAAGAAAAATCCTGACCCTTTAGAATACTTAAGAGGAAAAGTTGGAAATGCATATGGTAATTTATTCTCAATGATGACAATCTTGAAGGGTCTTCCTTTGTCATATTTTAAAGATCTTCAAGATGATAAAAAATTAGTTTTTGAGACTTTTGATAATTTAGTTGACTCATTAAAAATATTAAATGAAGTATTAAAAAATTTTACTGTAAACAAAAATGAAATGTTAAGTCTCGCTCAGAAGGGACATATAACTGCAACTGATCTAGCTGATTACTTTGTAAAAAACCATAATTATACATTTAGAAAATCCTATCAAATCGTTGCATCGGTAGTTAATTATTGCGAAAAAAATAAAAAAAATCTTTCTGAATTAACATTAAAAGAACTGAAAAAGATAGAACCAAGCGTGAAGGAAGATGTAATAAAAGTTTTTGATCTCAAAAATTCAGTAAATTCAAAAAAATCTTTTGGTGGAACATCTTTTGATAACATCAAGAAAATGATAAACAAATATAAGAATGTGTAAAAAATTAATTATTTTATTATTTCTTTTTATACCAATTTTTTCTTGCGGAAAAAAAAGTGATCCAATTTATGAGAAAAAATCAGGGTTGATTAAAATGAAAGTCTATGGAACAAGTGATAGTTAGTATTTAACTATTAAAATAAACTCTTGATGCATTATATTAAAAATAAGCTTTTTATAGATGGAATATCGGTTGATAAAATTGTAAAACAATTTGGTACACCAACTTATTGCTATTCTTACAACCAGTTAAAAAAAAATGTATTAAAATTTCAGAAAAGTTTTAGTAAAATTAAGCCTCTTATATGCTTTGCTGTAAAGGCAAATAATAACACAAAATTATTAAATGAAATAGGTAAGTTAGGATTAGGAGCAGATGTAGTATCCAAAGGTGAATTAATGGCGGCTCTAAAGTCAAAAATTGATCCAAAAAAAATTGTTTTTTCAGGTGTAGGCAAAACTTATGATGAAATCAGATATGCTGCAAAAAATAAAATCCTTTTGATTAATGCTGAGTCAAAGAGTGAAATAGAAACAATTTTAAAAGTTGGAAGATCAATTGGAAAAAAAATTAACATTGGGTTTAGATTAAACCCAAATGTAGATGCTCGTACAATTAAAGAAATTACTACTGGGAAAAATTTGAATAAATTTGGTCTTAACGAAAAAGAAGTATTGCAATTAATTAATTTTTACAAAAAATCAAAATATATTAATATCAAATGCCTCAGTGTACATATAGGCAGTCAAATTACGAGTCATGTTCCATATCTGAAAATGCTTAAATCTATCCAGAAAATAATAGATAAATCTAAATTTATTTTTGAATATATTGATCTAGGTGGAGGAATGGGTATCGATTATAAAAATTCTAATAAAATTTTAGATTACAAAAAATATTCAAGAGAAATAGATAAATTTGTTAAAAAAAATAATGTCAAAATAATTTTTGAACCTGGCAGGTCAATTATTGGAGACGCTGGATACTTGTTATCAAAAATAATCTATATAAAAAAAACAAGTAAAATTAATTTTGTAATAATTGATTCTGGAATGAATGACCTGATGAGACCAGCACTCTATAAAGCTTTGCATAGAATTATACCTAGCAAAAAGTATAAGCAAAAAATTTTAAAAAAACATGATTTTGTTGGTCCTATCTGTGAAACAACAGATAAATTTTTATCGGTTAGTTCGTATCAAAAACTTTACGAGGGAGACAATATTGTTATTTGTGATGTAGGTGCTTATGGTAAAGTTTTAAGTTCGAATTACAATCTAAGAATAAGTTCAAAAGAAATCTTAATAAGGTCCTCAAAAGTTTTTAGTATTAGGAAAAAAGAAAGCCTTCAAAATATCATTTAATAAATGAACAAAGTATTAATTTTTAAAATTTTTTTTTATTTTGGTACTATACTTATTTGTATAATTTTTATACCTGCATTATTACTTCCAAAAAACATAATGTTAATAGGAGGTAAAATATTAGGGTACTGGGTTAAATTTTGTTTGCGTATATTTTTAAAAGTAAAAATTGAAGTTAGAGGAATTCAAAATATTCCTAAAAATGAACCGTTCTTTATTGCATCACTACATCAGTCATTGTTTGAAACCTTTTTTTTACAAACTATCTTTAATAATCCAATCTTTATTTTAAAAAAAGAATTGCTTAAAGTTCCTATTTTTGGTTGGCATTTAAAAAAAATTGGATCTATATCAATAGATAGAGATAAGGTTAGTAAAGAGAATTTGGGTTTTTATGATAAGATAATTGAAACAACTACCAAAAGTAAAAGGCCACTTATAATTTTTCCACAAGCAACAAGAACTGATGTTAATGATAAAGTGCCATTTAAAAAAGGAGTTTCAAAAATATATAATAAATTAAATTTTATTTGTCTACCTGTTGCATTAAATTCTGGAAGTGTTTGGCCTAAATCTGGAAAAATAACACCAAATAAAACTATTGTAATTAGTATACTTAATCATATACCTGCTGGTTTAGAACCTGAGATTTTTCAAAAAGAGGTGGAAGAAAATTTATACAGCGAGCTTGAAAATATTATTTAACCTTTCATTGGCATTATCACATAAATACTATCAAAATCAGCTGGATCTTTTATCAAAGCAGGAGATCCAGATTCTTTCAAATAAATTTCAATTTTGTCTCCATCCATGTTTGAAGCGACATCTATCAAATATCTTGGATTAAAACTTATCTCTAAATTGTGATCAAATTTTACAGACAAACTCTCCTTTCCATCTCCACTGTTACTATTGTTTACAGAGAGATTAAGTGTATTATCAGCTAAATCCATTCTTAAACCATCTTTTTTATCTAAAGAAACAGATGCAACTCTATCAACAGATGTTAAAAATGGCTTTAATTCAATTTCTAATTTTTTTTGATTATCCTTTGGAATTACTTGAAAATAATTCGGAAATTTTCCATCTATCAATTTTGAGATTAAAATTGATTTATTAAATTCAAATTTAATTTTTGATTTTACGTTTGAAATTTTAACATCTCCATTATAATCATCAAGCAAAGAGCATAATTGAAAAATTGTTTTCTTTGGAAGAATTATTGGTTCAAATTTCAATTCATCTGAAATTAAGGTTTTAGATATTGCCATTCTATGACTATCGGTGGCTACTGCCGTAAGATATTTTTTTTCGTCATTTTCTACACAGTGTAAAAAAATTCCACTGAGATAGTGTCTAGTTTCATCGTTTGATACTGAAAACTTACATTTATTTAACAATTTTAATAATTTTTTTGAATTGAGTATAAATTCATTTTCATTAAAATTTTCTTCCGTAATTGGAAATTCTGAAGCCTTGAGACAATTCAGGTTAAATGTAGATTTATCAGACTCAAGATTTATTTTATTTTCATTTACCAAATTAAAATTGATTTTTTTTTCATTATTGAATTTTCTAACAATATCGTACATTATTGAACAAGAGGTAGTAGTTTGTCCTTCATCTGCTATTTCTATGTTTGAAATATTTTGAACAAAAATTAAATCTAAATCTGTGGCTGTAATTTTAAGATTCGCATCTTTAGCCTCTAGCAACACGTTAGATAATATAGGTAAAGTGCTTCTCTTCTCTATTACACCTTGGCAATAATTTAAAGAGTTTTGCAAATCTTTTTGATTTACACTAAATTTCATCTTGTTTGTTATATAAAATTTTATTCTTTAAACTGTCAATTTTCATATTTAATTCACTGTCTTCTTTTTTTAATTTTTCAATTGTTTTTACAGAATGTATGACGGTTGTATGATCCCTATTAGAAAAAGCCCTGCCGATTTCTGGTAGAGATTTTGATGTTAATAGTTTTGCTAAATATATTGCAGCTTGTCTTGGTCTAACCAAATATCTAGATCTACGTGATGAAAGCATCTCGTTTTTACTTATCTTGAAATATTTACAAACTATTGTTTGAATACTATCGATGGTTACTTTATTTTCATAAATATTTAATAGATCTTTCAAAATAATTCGTGTCTCAGATAAACTAGGAACCCTGTTATATATTCTAGAAAAGGATACAATCCTATTGAGTGCTCCAACTAACTCTCTGACACTCGATTTAATCTCTGAACAAACGAATTTTTGTATTTCTTCAGAAATTGAAACACTATTGTTGTTCAAAGAAGTTAGATCTAAAAGTTTTTTTTTGATTATTTGTGATCTTAAAGAAAAGTCTGGATTTTGAATATCTACAACCAGTCCACCAGAAAATCTAGATTTAATTCTTTCTTGTATTCTTATTAGTTTATTTGGTGGTCTATCCGCGGTTAAAACAATTTGAGAACCTTTATCTAACAAAGCAGTAAAAGTGTGGAAAAATTCCTCTTGTAAAGCTTCTTTTCCATTCATGAACTGAATATCATCTATTAATAAAACATCTGTGTTTCTAAAATAATCCTTAAACTTAATCATTTCGTTAGATTTAATTGATTTTACAAAATGATACATAAATCTTTCAGCTGATATGAACATTACCTTCTTACTTTCTTTGAGCTTAAGCCCGATAGCATTTAACAAATGAGTTTTTCCCATTCCAACACCGGAATACAAATATAAAGGGTTATAATTTGAAAAATTTTCTGTTATTTTTTTTGATGCTTCATAAGCTAAACTGTTGCTTGATCCCACAACAAAGTTATCGAAATTTTTGTTTGGATCAATTCTATTATACTGAATAAAAGTGTCTTTGATAAATGTAATATTGTTATCGTTTGAGTAACTTTGATTTAATTTACTTTCTTTATCTAAAACTTTAGATGAAGAATTTATTTTAAATTCAATTCTACATAAGTTTTTATTATGTGATTTGATTATTTGAATAACATTATCAAGATACCTTGATGTAATCCAATCTCTAATAAATCGCGTAGGAACAGCAATTAATAAATGATCAGAATTTGTTTCAATAAGCTGCATTTTTTTTAACCAACTTTCACAAATTTCTTTTCCAAACTTAGTCTTAAAATCCTCTTGTACTAAATCCCAATTTAAATTTTCTGAATTTTGCTGATTTATATTTTGATTTAATGAATTATTCATTAATCTTGTTAAATATGAAATACTAATTTTATGCAATTGATAAATTTTATTTTTAAAAAAAAAATGTAATCCTTAATTGAAATTTTTTTTAAAAAAAATAAAATCTAAGATTGAATCACGTAAGAAAATTTTCAACTTTAAAATAAAAAGTATAAATAAAATTTATATCAACTTTGTTTACTTAATTTCTTTTCGTAGATTTAGTATTTATTTTAATAAATGAGTACAATTAGTTGATTCAATTACAGAGAGTTTATTCTCTTGGTAATTCTTGAAACATTTCTGGCTGCATTTTGTTTTTTAATTACACCAGTTTTTGCAACTTTCATCAACTCAGAATTTAATTTCGGTAAATATCCGAGCGCACCTTTTTTGTCTTTTTTTTCAATTAATAAGTTAATTTTTTTAATTGCGCTTTTATATCTGCTTTTTCTAGACTTATTAACTAATGTTTGTCTTTGAATTCTTCTGTTTGTTTTAATTGCTGATTTAGTATTAGCCATTTGCGCGCTTATATAGCTTGGTTATTTTACATGGTCAATTAATTTTTTTAACTATTTTTGGCATATATTACACATGTATGTTGATCTATTAGATATATTTATTTTTAAGATAGTTCCTGGACAAAATTTATTTTTACATCTTTTTTTCTCTCTATCATATGCTCTAAATTCTTTCTGGTAAGACCCCGTTTTGCCTTTTATCGAATGAAAGTTATTAATAGTTGTTCCACCTATTTTTATTGAGCGCTTTAATACTTTTTTGGTGAAAAAAATAATTTGAATAATTTCGTCATTAGTAATTTTACCTGAGGGTTTTAGGGGATTTATTTTAGAATAGTTAAGAATTTCACTTGCATATATATTGCCTATGCCGGATAGAAATTTTTGATCTATCAAAATATTTTTGATGTTCTTTACTTTTTTAAAGAGATAATTTTTAACATACTTAAAATTAAATTCTTTTTTGAAAGGATCGGGTCCAAGTTTTCTAAAATATTTGTATAAATTTTTTTCACCATTTATTAATTTTATAAATCCAAATCTTCTTGGATCATTAAAAACTATTGAAAAATTCCCGAAATAAAAAAAAATATGGTTATGTTTTTTTGGGAGGGTTTTGGACTGATAAAAACTTAAGTTTGAATTCATTAACTTATTTTTCTTTCTTATTAAATGTAATGTTCCTGTCATGCCTAAATGTATTATCAAGAAAAAATGATTTGCAAATTTAATTACTATATATTTTGATACTCTTTTTACTTTAACTGCTCTTAAACAAGATAATCTTTGTGAAATATTTTGAGGAACAGGAAATCTTAATTTTTTATTTTTAACTATAATTCTTAACAATTTTTTATTTAATATATATTTTTTAAGTGACTGTTTTACTACTTCTACTTCTGGTAATTCTGGCATATCAGACTATATTATTAAAAAGTAAA
>MDSZ01219931.1_pt1 | contig 13550 bp, 11 predicted proteins | sample 811201 | NCBI WGS metagenome assembly MDSZ01 (sample SAMN05326647, study PRJNA326480) | marine metagenome | isolation source: seawater | place: Indian Ocean: North | collected 2010
AGAATAAAATTTATATAATGTTGAAGTGTGTACGACAAATTTTGGTAACCTTAACCGTCCACACTTCTCTTCTTAATTTTTACTTTTTAAATAGCTAATTGAGCCAAAAACTCAATATTCTCGTTTAAATTTGTTGTATTACTTACAATTTTTAGAGAAAGTCTGATGCTTATAGGCTAAAATTATAGGAAATCAAGTCTATATGAATAAAAATAGATGAAAAAAACCCTCATTTTTAAGGGTTTTTTTTGATTTTTGTCTAATGCTCGAATAATAATAAAAAAATTAAAAAATTAATGATTAATATTTTAAAGAATAAAATAAAAAAAAATGCTGAGATTTTTGCACTTTTTATATTAATTTTAGTAACCATAATATCTACATCATATTACAATTTTAATAAAAAAAAAATTTACAATAATTATAAAACAATAATTAACAATGTATATCTTAAAAAAACTTTAAATTATACTTTTAATCAACTCGAACCAAGATTTAAAAAAGTTGAACATAAAATATCGTCAGGTGAAACATTTGATAATATACTAAAAAATTATGAGATAGGAAAAGATGAAATTGCAGAAATTAAAAAAAAGATTTCAAAAAAAATAAACTTAAATAAATTAAATACCAGCCATAAAATCCAGTTCATAATAGATCAATCAAACTCTTTAATTAAAGAATTTGTTTTTCAAATCTCTAACACTGAGAAAATTTATTTAACAAGAAATACAGGAACTAAAAAATTTGACCAAAAAATTTTAGTTACAAAACTTAATAAAAGTGTTCTCTATAAAGAAAACGTAATTTTACAAAGTCTTTATAGGGCAGCTTCAGAACAAAAAATTCCCGCTAGCATAATTATAGAGTTTGCAAGAGTTTATGGATTTCAAGTAGATTTTCAAAGAGACATAAGAAAAAAGGATAGTTTCCAGATAATGTACGAGGTTTTTATGAATGATAATGAAAAAATTATTGAAACTGGAAATATTCTTTTTGCTAATCTAAAATTAAGTGGCCAGGACAACTCGTTATATTTTTTTGATAAAGCTGGAAGTGAGGGTCATTATGATAAAAATGGGAAGAGTGTTAAAAAAGCTTTAATGAAAACTCCAATCAATGGTGCAAGGCTTTCTTCACCCTTTGGGATGAGAAAACATCCCATAGATGGATTTAATAAAATGCACCGAGGAACTGATTTTGCTGCACCGATGGGAACTCCAATTATGGCTTCAGGTGATGGTGTGGTTAAAAAAGCTGGATGGTGTGGAGGAGGAGGAAACTGCGTTATGATAAAACATAACTCAACATATCAAACTGTGTATGCACATATGTCTAAATTTGCAAAAGGAGTACGTAAGGGATTAAGAGTAAAACAAGGGCAAGTCATTGGTTATGTTGGATCAACTGGAAAATCGACAGGGCCTCACCTTCATTATGAGGTAATCGTTAACGGAAAAAGAATAAATTCACAAACTTTAAAATTACCTTCTGGTAAAATATTAAAAGGAAAAGACAGAGAATTATTTGAAACCAAAAAAATTAAACTTGATGTTTTAAAATCTGAAAAAATTATTGGTCTGAACTAATTTGCTTCAGTTTGAATATTATTAGTATCTTCATTCTCTTTTTCAGAGAATTTGTTTACTTTTTCATTTTCTTTATTTTTTTTATTGACGTCTGAATTATTTTCAGAAAATTTAATTCTTTTAAAATTTTCTTGTTCACTTAAAATTCTTGTAAAATGATCAGCATGTTGAAAATAATTTTCAGATAAAATTTTATCTCCACTTGACAAAGCCTCTCTTGCTAAATTGTTATACTTTTCAATTAATTTAGAGGCATTGTGATTATTTCTTCCAGGAATTTTTCTTTGAAAATTATCGTTATTAGAAAAATTTGAACCATATTTAGGTCTATCTGAATTTTGTTTAAAATTTCTATCATTTCTTCTAAAATTACTTCTTCTACTATTATTATTTCTAAATGTTACCATAAATGAAGTTTATTATTTTTTCGTACTAACAATACATCTGTCGTTTTTAGCTAAATCTTTCAAAACTTTATTAATATAAAATCCTCTATTTTGTAATAAGTTTTTCACTTTTTCTTTTTGGTCAAAACCAATTTCTAAAACAAGTTTTCCGCCTTTTTTTATCAGATCAGATGACTTATTAATTACTTTTCTGATTTCTGACAAACCGTCTAATCCACCATCTAATGCTAATTTTGGTTCAAAATCAATTACATCCCTTTCCAAATATTTTAAGTATAGTTTACTAATATAAGGAGGATTAGATATAATTAAATCATATTTGCCAATTGAGAAATTGTCAATATCAGATTTAAAAAATTTTACTCTATTATTTACACCAAGTTTTAATGCATTAGTTTTACTTAAAGATATACATTTATTGCTTATATCAACTCCAGTGCCATTTAAATCTTTTTTTTCTTTTAAAATAGAGAGCAATATACATCCTGAGCCAACCCCAATATCTAAAATCTTAAGTTTTTTTTTATTTTTTGTTAATTCTAAAACCTGTTCAATAATAATTTCTGTATCAGGTCTGGGTATTAAACAATCTTTCTTGATCTCAAATTCATACTTCCAAAAATCTTTTTTATTAGTCAAATACGCTATTGGACTCCCTTTTAATCTCAATTTTACAAGTTTTTTGAATCTACTTAATTTATCTTTATCAAGTTCTTCACAATTATTTAGAATAACATATTTTCTATCCTGATTGATTGCCTTAGACATCAAAATTTCACAATCTAATTCTAATGAATTTGAATTATTTACTTTTAAAATATTTCTTGCTTCAATTAATGCAGTATTAATATTCATTTATTTATTTTAAATTACTGAGGCTTTCTTCCTGAGCTTGAAGTGTTAGTGACTCAATCATTTCATCAAAAGCTTCTCCCTCTAAAAATTCTTCTAATTTATGAAGAGTTAAATTTATTCTATGGTCTGTCACCCTGCCTTGAGGAAAATTATAAGTTCTTATTCTTTCTGATCTATCTCCTGTTCCTATCTTACTTTTTCTATCCTGTGATCTTTCTTTATCAATTCTAGATCTTTCCAACTCGTAAAGTCTAGACCTTAAAATTTTCATGCCCTTAGCTTTATTTTTATGTTGAGATTTTTCGTCTTGTTGAGATACAGAAAGACCAGTTGGAATATGCGTAATTCTTACTGCACTATCAGTTGTATTTACTGATTGCCCTCCTGGACCACCTGATCTAAAAACATCTATTCTTAAATCTGACTCATTAATTTTTAAATCGACCTCCTCAGCTTCAGGTAAAACTGCAACCGTCGCTGCTGATGTATGAACTCTACCCTGTGTTTCTGTGTCAGGAACTCTTTGAACTCTATGAACTCCACTTTCATACTTTAAAGTTGAATAAATATTATTACCTTTTATTGATGCAATTACTTCTTTAAGACCACCAGCTTCACTTTTTGAAATTGAAATTAGCTCCAAAGACCATCTTTTTTTATGACTTACTTTTTCATACATTTTAAATAGATCCCCTGCAAATAAACTTGCTTCTAAACCTCCTGTGCCAGCTCTAATTTCAATAATTGCATTTTTTTTATCAGCTTCATCTTTTGGTAATAAAAATAGTTTTAATTTTTTTTCATTTTTTTCATATTCAAATTTTAGATCATTAAGTTCTGTTTCAGCCATTTTTTTTAATTCTTCATCATTTATCTTTTCATCTAAAATTTTTTCTAATTCTTTCTTGTTTTTTTGAAAAGATAAATATTGTTTTGCAGGTTCAATAATTTCACTTAAATTAGAATATTCTTTAGATTTTTCTGCAAAATGACTTTTGTCTAAATCAGTGGAAGATAAATCTTTTTCTAAATTAGAATGTTTTGTAATTAAATCTTCAATTGTTTTTTGGGGTATCATTTTGATTACTTTTCTAATTCTGATGCTTTTTTTTCAACTTCACTAACTACTTTATTAATCATATCTTCTGTCATCACTTTCTCTGATTGAATTCCAGATAAATAAAGCATGTTATTGCCATTTCTACCTCCAGTAATTCCAACATCTGTTAATGCTGCTTCGCCAGGGCCATTTACAACACAACCAATTATGGACAATGTTACAGGTGTTTTAATATGAGATAATTTTTCTTCTAATATTTTTACAGTATCAATAACTTGAAAACCTTGTCTTGCACACGATGGGCAAGAAATGATTTTAACTCCCCGGTGACGTAAATTTAATGATTTTAATATTTCATTACCAATTTGAACCTCTTTTACAGGATCGTCAGATAATGAAATTCTTATTGTGTCACCAATCCCATCTAAAAGTAAAGAACCAATGCCAATTGAGGATTTTACACTTCCTGATATGAAGCTTCCTGCTTCTGTAATTCCTAAATGAAGAGGATAATCAGTTAATTTTGATAGTTGACGATAAGCTTTAATAGTCAAAAAAACATCAGATGACTTAACACTTAACTTAAAATTAAAAAAATCTTGATCTTCTAAAATTTTTATATTTCTTAAAGCACTTTCAACCAAAGCTTCAGGACAAGGTTCTTTAAATTTTTCAAGAATATCTTTTTCTAACGACCCAGCATTTACCCCAATCCTTATTGAACAATTATTATTTTTTGCTGCTGATAAAACTTCGTTAATTTTCTTTTTCTCTCCAATATTTCCAGGATTTATTCTCAGGCAACTTGCTCCATTTTCAGCTGCCTCAATTGCTCTTTTATAATGAAAATGGATATCTGCTATTAAAGGTACATCAATATGTTTAACAATCTCTTTAAGAGCTTTAGTAGAAGGCTCATCAGGACAAGAAACTCTCACTAGGTCAGCACCTTCTCCGTGGATTTCATTTATTTGATTTATAGTTGCTTTTATATTGGTTGTAAGAGTATTTGTCATTGATTGAACAGAAATAGGATTGTCTCCGCCAATTTTTACATTTCCTACATTTATTACTTTTGTTTTTTTTCTTTCAATATCTCTAAACGGTCTAATACTCATTTTTTATTTTTCCAATCTAAATTCTTTATGTAATGCATATAAAGCTTTTTTTGTATTTTTTTTATTAATTAATACTGAGATTTTAATTTCAGATGTAGAAATAACTTGAATGTTTATTCTATTTTTTGCTAAAGTCTGAAACATTCTATAAGTTACTCCAGGAGTAGTAATCATCCCAACACCAATAATAGAAATTTTGGAAACTCCTTTTTCAAATAATAATTTTCTAAATTTAATACTTGTGTTTTCTTTTATTATTTTTTTAGTTTTATTCAAATCTTCGCTTTTTATTGTAAAAGTTAAGTCTGTTTCTTTTCCATTAGGTGAAATATTTTGAACAACCATATCAACATTTATCGAGTTTATTGATAGTGGTTTAAAAATTGATGCTGCAACACCTGGTCTATCTTTTACTCCTATTAAAGTGACCTTTGCATCATTAAGTGTGGATGAAATTCCAGTCACAATCTTGTTATTAATAATATTTGATCTCTTAGTTATCAATGTGCCAGGTCTTTTTTTAAAAGAGGATTTAACTTCTATATCAATTCGATTTAACCTTGCATCTTGTATAGAAACTGGTTGCATTACTTTAGCTCCCAATGAAGCCATCTCTAACATTTCTTCATATGAAATTTCTTTGATCTTTTTTGCTTTTTTTAATTTATTCGGATCTGTTGTGTAAATACCTTCAACATCAGTATAAATTACACATCTTTTAGCTTTAAAAAATTTAGCTACCATTATAGCTGTTGCATCAGATCCTCCTCTACCGATTGTTGTAATTCTTTCTGCATTATTAATTCCTTGAAATCCTGTTATAATTGGAACACCACCCTTTTTGAGAAATTTAATAATTTTATTTTTACTAATTTGATTAATTCTTGAGTTTTTATGTAGTCCCTTTGTTAATATAGGAATTTGCCATGCTAACCAAGATCTTGATTTAATTCCATTATGAATTAATCTTCCTGCAATCAAAGAGCACGCTACTTGTTCACCTGACGAAACAAGAACATCATATTCAGAGTCTGAAAAATTGTCACTAATCTGCTTGGATTTTTTTATTAGATCATTAGTCACACCACTCATTGCTGATGATACAACAATTACTTTATAATTTTTTTTTCTATAATTTTTTACAATTTCTGCTACTTTTTTAATTTTTTTAATTGTGCCGACCGATGTTCCTCCAAATTTTAAAACTACAATTTTCATGATAAATATTTACTACACTATTTAGATATTGATAAAATACATGTTGAATATAAAGTCAACTTACTAATGAAAAATAACACAATAAACAAAGAAGAAATAGAGAAATTTTCCAAAATTGCAGAGGAATGGTGGAATCCTGATGGAAAATTTAAACCTTTGCACAAATTTAATCCAATTAGAATTTCATATATTAAGGAAAACATAATTGAGAGCTTAAAACTTAAAAATAAAACAAAACCTTTGGAAAACATCAGAGTTTTAGATATTGGCTGTGGGGGAGGTTTATTATCTGAACCAATGAGTAGATTAGGAGCAAAAGTATTAGGGATTGATGCTTCGATTAAGAATATAAAAGTAGCTAAATTACATGCAAAAAAAAATAATCTAAAAATTGAATATCTTTGTGCATCTCCAGAAAATTTAAAAGTAGATACGAAATTTGATGTGATACTAAATATGGAAATAATTGAACACGTTGAAAATGTCGACTATTTTTTAAAATCATGTTCAAAGCTTTTAAAGAAAAATGGCATCATGTTTGTTGCAACTTTGAACAAAACTTTAAAATCATATTTATTTGCTATTATTGGTGCAGAATATATTTTACGTTGGCTTCCCATAGGAACTCATGATTGGGAAAAATTCATCAAACCACAAGAATTAATTGACATCTTAAAAAAATATGATTTTAGATTAGATTCATTAGATGGCATGAAATTTGATTTAATAAAAAATAACTGGTCCTTAAGCTCAGATAAATCAATAAATTATATTGGTAAATTTATTAAAAATTAATTATTTTTATCTTCTATCCAAGGGATCATTTCTGTTTCTATACCTTCTTCTTTAAGGTCTTTAATATCCTTCTTAGATGCACTTCCATAAATTCCTTTATTTTTTTTTTTATTATTATAGTGAATAGATCTGGCTTCATATGCAAAATTTTCACCAACATATTCGAAATTATTTTTTATAAAATTTTGATACTCTTTAATTTTCTTGTTTATCTCTAAATATTTTGAACTTCTTAGTTCCGGGTTAATTGAAGATTGCTTGTTAATTAATTTAGGTGCCATAAGAGATTTTTCAACTTTATTTGAATTACAATTATGACAACTTAAAAAATTTTTTTTCTTTAAATTTTCGTATTCTTTTGACGACGCAAACCAACTATCAAAAACTAATTCGCAATTTTTACAAGTTAATTTATACTTAATCATAATAAGGGTTTAATAATTTATGAAAAAAATTCAAGAATTTTTAACTTCTATAATCTGCATTAATTTCTATATATTTTTTGGTCAAATCCATTGTAAATGCTGTAAAGTTTTTTGATCCACTTAGAATGTCTACTTCAATGTCAATATTATCATTTTTCATATACTCCAAAACATCAGACTCATTATAATTAATATTTAACTTTCCATTTTGAATAATAAATATTTCTCCAAACTTTATAGAAAGTTTCTCGTAATCTATAAATGCTCCTGCTTTACCAATAGCCATTACAATTCTTCCCCAATTAGGATCCTCCCCAGCAATAGCAGTTTTGACTAATGGTGAGTTTGCAATTGAAAAAGCAATTTTTTTTGCATCAATATCAGTTTTACAATTTTGTACTTTAATAGTTATAAACTTAGAGGCTCCTTCTCCATCAGCAACTACTCTTTTTGCCAAGTTTAATAAAACTTTATTTAATGCTTCGTCAAACTCTTTTATTCTTTCATCATTGATATTGTTTATTTTTGAATGTTTTGCTTTTCCTGTTGAAAAAATAGTAACCATATCATTAGTACTTGTATCTCCATCACAAGTAATTGCATGAAAAGTGTTTGATATATTTTTTTTGAGAAGTTTTTTTAAAATATCATTTGGAATATCTGCATCAGTAAATACATAGCCCAAAGTAGTAGCCATATTAGGTTGTATCATTCCAGAACCTTTTGCTACCCCAAAAATTTTAATCTCACTATTTCCTATTGAACAATATTCCATTGCCATTTTAGGTTGAGTATCTGTAGTCATTATTCCAAGTGCTGCTTTCATCCAAATATATTTATTTTGTGTGTATTTTATATTATTAACTAAATCTGGTATTTTACTCTTAATTTTTTCTTCTGGAAAATTTTCTCCAATAGTACCCGTACACCCAAAAATTATTTCTTTAGGCTTAATTTTTTTTGGCTGGTCTTCATCTTCTTTTTGCTTTTCTGACAACTGCAAGGAAATTAATTCTGCAATTTTTTCCAAGCTTTTGTATCCTTGTTTTCCTGTAAAACAATTTGCATTTCTTGTATTAACAACAAGTGAAAATACTTTTTTAATTTTATTATTTAAATTCCATTTTATATTTTCAGAAATAATTTTTGATTGGGTGTAAAGTGATGCATAATTAGCTCCATCTCTAAAATAAAACATAACTAAATCATCTCTTGGGTTTTGATATAAATCGGCACAAACTGTTGAAATTGAGACTCCATCAAGATGATCTAAATCTTGAAACTCCATCATTTTCTTATTTTTAGATTTTGATGATAAAAAATTGCTTAAATTAATGCCCATAGTATTTAAAATAATTATTTAATAATTATATTAAAGGATATAAGTAAATAATAAATCAAAAACTAATGCTAAATCCCATTAAATTTTTATCTAAATTTATCAAATCCAACAATCAAAAAGAGTTAGATAGAATTTCAAAAATTGTTGAAAAAATAAACTCTTTTGAGGAAACAATTAAAAATTTATCTGATTCTGATTTTCCAAAAAAAACACTAGAGTTTAAAGAAAAAATTGAAAGTGGAGCAACTTTAGATGAAATATTGCCAGAGGCGTTTGCTATTGTAAGAGAAGCCTCAAAAAGAAAAAGGAAAGAACGTCATTTTGATGTCCAGTTAGTAGGTGGGATTGTTCTGCATGAATCTAAGATTGCTGAAATGAAAACAGGTGAAGGAAAAACACTTACGATTGCTCTGGCTGCATATTTAAATGCATTAAAAAATAAAGGGGTTCATGTTGTAACAGTAAATGATTATCTTGCAAAAAGGGATTCTCAAGAGATGGGTGAAATATATAATTTTTTGGGCTTAAGATCTGGATATATAAATAATGATCAAAACGACTATGAAAGAAAAAAAAATTACGATTGTGACATTACTTATGCAACTAATAGTGAATTGGGTTTTGATTATCTCAGAGATAATATGAAATACTCCAGCAATGAGAAAGTTCAAAGAGAACATTTTTTTTCAATTGTTGATGAGATAGACTCCTGTCTAATAGATGAGGCTAGAACTCCTCTTATCATTTCAGGTTCTGCAGAAGATAAGTCTAATCAATATCTTTCTGTAGACCGATTGATAAAAAAATTAGATAAAAAGGATTATGAAATTGACGAAAAAGAAAAAAATATTCTTTTAACAAATGATGGAATAAATAATATTGAAAAAATTTTTTCAAGTGCAGGGATTTTAAAAAATAATAATTTTTATGATCCTGAAAATCTTAGTTTAGTTCATTTTGTTAACCAAGCATTAAGAGCAAATCATTTATTTAAAAATGGTAAAGATTATATTATTCAAGATGGAAGTTTAAAAATAATTGATGAACTTACTGGAAGAATTTTAGAGGGAAGAAGATTTGGTGATGGTTTACACCAGGCATTAGAGGCAAAAGAAAAAGTTGATATTCAAGTAGAAAATCAAACTTTAGCATCTATTACTTATCAAAATTATTTTAAACTATACAAAAAAATTGCTGGTTGTACAGGTACCGCTGAAACAGAATCTGAAGAATTTTTTGAAATATATAATTTACCTGTTGTAGTAATTCCAACTAATAAAGAAATGGTAAGAAAGGATTATAATGATCAAATTTTCAGAACAGAAAAAGAAAAAAATATTGCAATTATAGAAAAAATAAAAGAACATCATAAACTAGGTCAACCACTTTTAATTTTTACTTCTAGTATAAATAAGTCAGAAATATATTCGGAACTTTTAAAAAAAGAAAAAATTAAACATCTAGTTTTAAATGCAAAGAACCATGAGAACGAAGCAGAAATAATTGCTAATGCTGGAAAAAAAGGTTCTCTAATAATCACGACAAGCATTTCTGGTAGAGGGGTAGATATTCAGCTTGGAGGAAAAAAAGGTTCAATTGAGGAAAGTGAGCTTAAAAAGAATAAAGATATTATTAAATCGCTTGGTGGTTTATTTGTAATTGGCACAGAAAGAATGGAGTCAAGAAGGGTCGATAATCAAGCAAGAGGTAGAGCTGGACGTCAAGGAGATGAAGGTAGTTCTATATTTTATGTAAGTCTTGAAGATGACTTAATGAGAATTTTTGGATCTGAGTCTATGAATAATATTTTACAAAAATTAGGTTTAAAAGATGGTGAAAGTATAGATCATCCATGGATTAATAAAGCTCTAGAAAGAGCTCAACAAAAAGTTGAGGCCAGAAATTTTGATATAAGAAAAACATTAATCAAGTTCGATAATGTTCTTAACGACCAAAGATATGTAATTTTTTCACAACGAAATAATGCAATGGATAGTGATCAAATTTTTGAATATTCAGATGATTTTTTAAGCCAAATTATTGAAGATTTATTAATATTAAAAGAACAAAAAAAATCAAATCCAACAAATAATGATTTCGAAAATAAACTAAAATCAATTTTAGGTAAAAACTTTGAGGAACCAGAGTATAAAAATTTAATATCTTCTAGTGATAATACATTTAAAGAAAAAATGATCAAAATTTTTAATGACTCTCGAAATGAACGAATAAGTATCTTAGGTGTAGATCAGTCAAAAGAAATTGAAAAAAGAATTTTTTTACAAACAATTGATATGAATTGGAAATCTCATATTCAGTATTTAGAACAATTAAGACAAGTTATTGGATTAAGGTCATATGGTCAGAGAGATCCACTTATTGAATACAAAAAAGAGGCTTTTGAGTTATTTGAAAATTTATTAAATAAATTAAAGCTAGATTTTATTACTGTTTTAGTCAATCTTAAGGTCGTAGTATCAAATCCAGAAAAAAAAGTTGATGAAGAAACTAAAAAAATTAATCCAAAATATATCGGAAAAAAAATGAACAGAAATGAACCTTGTTTTTGTGGCTCAGGAAAAAAATATAAACGATGTTGTGGAGCTTTATAAAAATAAAAACGTCAGGAAAAAAACTATAAAAATTAATATTACACTCAACATAATCTTACGTTTATGTTCAAATACAAAATCTAAAGTATTGTTTTGCGTTTTAAGAGAACTAAGATCATCTAAATTACTCATAAAACCTTTATTTCTTCCTATTCTTAAATATTTATTTTTTCTATCATTAAATACTTCCTCCGATGACATAGTTTTGAAATAATCTAAATTTTTAGTAATTGATTCTTTAACATTCTGTAACATTAAATTTCTATCTCTATGGGCACCTCCTAAAGGTTCCTTAACGATTTCGTCTATAATTTGAAGTTCTAATAAATCTTTTGCAGAAAGTTTCATAGCTTTTGCTGCATCAAGCATCTTTTTTGGATCCCGCCATAAAATTGTAGCACATCCTTCTGGAGAAATTACAGAATATATTGCATTTTCAAACATTATAACTTTACTAGCTGATGCTAGAGCAATCGCCCCACCTGAGCCGCCCTCACCAATAATAATTGCTAAATTAGGAACTTTTAATTTCATGCAGCATTCAATTGATTTTGCAATTGCCTCTGCTTGACCTCTTTCTTCTGCTCCAACCCCTGGGTATGCACCAGGAGTATCAATAAATGAAATTATTGGTATTTCAAATTTATTTGCAAGTTCCATTAATCTTATACTTTTTCTATATCCCTCAGGTCTCATCATTCCAAAATTTCTCTCTATTCTACTATCTAGATCTTCACCTTTTTCTTGACCAATAACTAAAACTGATTGTCCATTAAATTTAGCAAAGCCTGTTAGTACTGATTTATCTTCACCATAATGTCTATCTCCGGAAAGCAAAATAAAATCATCGAATAGATTATCAATAAAAAATTTTGATTTAGGTCTATCCTCATGTCTAGCAACCATTGTCGTTTGCCAAGGGTCAAGATTTGAATATAAAGATTTTAGTTTTTTATCAATCTCATTTTGTGTTTGAGAAATTTTATTGGTGTCAACTTCGCTAAGTCCACTTTGATTATACGGATCTTTCAGCTTTTCAATTTCGCTTTCTAAATTTTTTACATCTGTTTCAAAATTAAGGTAATTTTTCATTAAGTTATTGAATATTACATATACATAAAAAATGACAACAAAATGTCGTACTTTCTATTAAATATTTGACTTAGTTTTATTAGGGTTTTAGAAATAATGTTATGTCTGATAATTATCAAAATGTAAATAATCTAAAAGTCTCAAAAGATTTACTGTCATTTGTAAATGAAGAATTATTAAAAGATTTAGAAATATCATCAGAAAAATTTTGGCTAGGTTTTGACAAAATGGTTCACGAATTAGCTATCAAAAATAAAAACTTAATCAAGAATAGAGAAATTTTACAAAAACAAATCGATGATTGGCACATTAAAAATAAGGGTAAAACAATTAATATAGATGAATATAAAAAATTTTTAAAAAAGATAGATTACTTAAGAGATGAAGGCCCTGACTTTAAGATTGAAACTAAAGATGTTGATTATGAGATAGCCAAAATTGCAGGTCCGCAATTGGTGGTCCCAATAATGAATGCAAGGTATACATTAAATGCAGCAAATGCACGATGGGTAAGTTTGTACGACAGCTTATACGGCACAGATATAATAGAGTCTGAAGAAGGTGGAAGTGAAAGATATGATCCTAATCGTGGCCAAGAAGTAATTAAATATGTAAGAGAATTCTTTGATAAACATATTCCAATTGATGGAACAAGTTGGAAAAATATAGCCAGTCTAAAAGTCAAAGAAAAAAATTTGATAATATTTAAAGATGATTATGAATATAAACTAAAAGACACAAATAAATTTATAGGTCATAGAGGAGATGCAAATAAACCTAATGCAATTATTCTAAAAAATAACAACCTTCATTTTGAGATTATAATAAACCCAAGAGCTTTTAGTGCAGCTCATGATATAGCGGGTATAAGCGATGTTATAGCGGAGTCTGCTATTTCAACCATTTGTGATAATGAAGATAGTGTGGCAGCAGTTGATGCTGAAGACAAAATTATTTGTTATAGAAATTGGTTAGGTTTAATGAAAGGTGATTTAAAAATTCAATTTGAAAAAAATGGTAAAAATTTAGAAAGAAAA
>MDSZ01173618.1_pt1 | contig 13549 bp, 4 predicted proteins | sample 811201 | NCBI WGS metagenome assembly MDSZ01 (sample SAMN05326647, study PRJNA326480) | marine metagenome | isolation source: seawater | place: Indian Ocean: North | collected 2010
CAAGGAGGTCAACCAACTGTAGCAGTATCAGTTATAAACGACTATACTGACTCACCTCACTTATGGGATGATAGAATGCCTACAGGAAAATCACTTGTAAAATATGTGGTAGATTTAGATAATTTTACTGTTGCGACTGTACCTACTGCACAACAATTACCAGTCGGAGCACAGGCACTAGGAAGTCAGATTACACCAGGAGCTATACAAGGTCTGGAAGACCCAGGAATTGTCGGTGCGGCCATTGTTAAAGAACCAGGGTCAACACTATACTACCTACTGGCAGGTGATGGTGAGAATCATGAAATGCCAAAAAGATATTCAGCTGCAATTACACATCCAGAGTTTGATTTCTTTGGTACAGAAAGAACACCAATTAATGTTGATACTACTTTTGGTACCGACGTACAGTACTATTTTTGGACCCAATCAATGGGTCAGCTACAAGACAAGTTTTGGTTGGATGGTTCGGTAAACCATCAATCACCAACTATGGAATGTACTGGGGGTAGCATGCTAATGTTTAATGGTGGTTCACAACCACCTGATTGTGTATACCCAAGTTCTTATACATATAATTGTACAATTAATGGTTGTCAATCAATATATTCATCTACCACTATACCAGCAGGACAATTTAGTACTATTGAGTCATGTACGGCAAGTTGTGTATCTTACTCATGTAATAGTGTTACTTTTGGTTGTTTAGAATTACCAGGTACGGGACAAACAGGTACCTTTACCGATGAAGATGATTGTGATGAACTTTGTATGCCACCATACTGGCTTTGTGGTGAAAACGGGTGTATAACAGGAACCTCAACAAACTTTACTTATACTTCACTAACCCAATGTCAAGAATCTCCTTGTGAAACTTGGAATTGTACAGCCAATGGTTGTTTACCACAAATAGGTTCTGGAGGAACATATGAAACAAAAGCCTTATGTACAGCATCTTGTTTTTCTTATGAAATATCTTGTGTGGGGGACACACCTACTTGTGAACCATTCAACATACCTTACTATGGTACTGGTGGTACGTTTACTGGTGTAACCCAAGCTGCAGCATTAACAGCATGTACAGCTGCAACAGCTAGTACTCCATGTATTTCCTGGGTTTGTAATGAACAAAGTGTAGCACAAAATACAGACATATACGTATATTACGACACAACATCTATGAGCTTTACTAATACAACAACAGCTCATGATGCCATAATGCAATGGACCACCACAATACCTGGGTGGACAGGTAATATTTACCATACACCAATTAATAATGAAAGATGGTTAGGTTGGGCAGGGATTCCATTCCAACAACCAACATCATACGGTTTAAGAACTCAAGCAGGTATAAACATTTATTCTCCTAATGGAGTATCGGGTGGTTGGAACGCTAATCTAGGTGGTTCATCATTCCCTAGATGGTTGAAAGTTATAGCTTGGGGTCAATCACAACCTAATGGTGCATATTGGTTTGATAATATGGACCCATCAGCATTCCCTACTGGATTTAACGTAAGTACTGCTGGTAATGGTATAAATACCGGATTATACTCATTTAGAGGGTTCCCACCTTATGCGGGTGGTAGTTTTACATCACCAGATTATAGTGTTCCAGTATTAAACGTAATTTTTGCTGATGAATCTGATGGTTGGCCTTCTGGACCACAATGGGCATATAATGAATTGGGTAATACAGGAATATACTATGATGTTGATAGAATAGCCAGTGATACACCTTCTTTTGCGGCGGTTGCTGCAAATCAAATAGAACCGACAGCACCATTCCAAAACGACTATAATAGATGGGTTTCAATATGGAATGATATACAAACTAACAATGGTAGTGTAGCTACTTTTGTGTACCCAACCAAACCAGTAAACTATTCATCTTGGGGTAGTGGTACAAAAATGGTATTCAAACACATGGCTTTATCTGTTTTAGCTACCATAAGTAGTGGTAATATGGACCAATACATTAATCCTGGTACTGGACAACCATATGCATTAAATGGTTTATGGTCAGCTGGTACGGCACCAAGAATGTCATCTGCGGGTGGAGCAAGTGGAAGTGTTCCAGGGTTATGTTCTATCGCAAACTTAACAGAATTAGAAACCACTAACCCTTATTGGGATGCAGGATATGGTGGACTAGACCAAATGGGATTCGGTACCAATGTAGAATTCCCAACATACACCTTTACACAATTCCAAACCGACTTAAATTCCTTTGTTCAAGGAGGAACAGTTACAGTTGCAACTGGTTGTACATCAGCAGCAACTTCTACATCTACTAGTTTCCCATACTCATCTCAAACCGACTGTTTAAATGTTTGTAGTCCTATGTATGAATGTACTTCTACTGGGTGTATATTAAACGCTACTGGTGGTACTTATGAAACTTATTCAGCTTGTACAGCATCATGTCAGTCATGGAGTTGTACTACACTTGGTTGTGATTCTTATAACTCACCATTAGGTGGTACCGGAGGTACTTACGTAGACCTTATAGATTGTCAAACAGGTTGTACATCATGGCAGTGTAGTTATGTACCACAAAACCTTATGTTTACACAAAATGGTTGTGTTGAATATATTGGTACTGGACAAACCTTTTCAGCGGAGAGTGCATGTACAGCTAGCTGTGTTTCTTGGGATTGTGGGCCTCAACAACCATGTACCTCTTATCCTAATACTGCACATACTTTTAGTAGTGAAGCTGCGTGTACTGCAGATACAACTTGTTCCTGGTTCCAATGTCAAGTGGCGGGTTGTGTACAACAATCCGGTAATTTTACAGCTGGACCTAATAACTATCTAACTGAACAATTATGTAAAGATGTTTGTGTTGGGTGGGGATGTCCTCAAAATAATGTAAGTTCTGATACCAACATATACGCTTTTTATGATACTTCTTCTTTAACTCTTAGTTGTGTTCAAAACGCACATAATTCTTTAGTAGCATGGATAAATACTATACCAGGATATACAGGAAATACTTATCATATAGCTATTGATGATGAACGTTGGTTAGATTGGGGTAGTTCGGTTTATAGTGGTTCTGTTAAGAATGGTTTACAAACACCTAATATAGTTAATAACTTACAAAATCTACAAGTTATACAATGGGCATCAACAACAGCACAAGCTAGTGATTGGTATGACAATATGGTACCAGGTACACAAAGTTTATTTGGTATCGGTAATGTAACAACCAAAGGATTACCACCAACAACATCAGTAACTGGAAAAACTTTAATAATTAACTTTATTGATGAAGCTGATGGTGTAGCATATATAGATAATGGTGCTGGTAGATATCACGGTGGAGCTGGTGTAGTGAGTAATATACCACCATTTTCTGGTGGAAGTAATATTTCACACTACCAACCAACGTCTGGATGGACAGAAGATTATACAGCTTGGACAAGTACTTACGCTGCAGTAACAGTGTCGGGGGGAAGTACACAAGGTTTTGTATATCCGATAGAATGTTCAAATATATTTAATCAAGGTCAACAAGACTCTAAAAAGACTTTTGCTTTACAAGTTGTAGCATCGATAACAGCTGGTGACCAAAGTTGGTTTATGGATGGTACGTTTTCAGCAACTACATATCCTAGAACAGCAGCTTCAGGAGGACTTCAAGGTGGTATACCACCATTATGTGGTATAGCAGACTTACAGATGTTAAGTGTTACAAACCCATATTTCTCTGCAGGTACAGGAAATTTAGGAGCCAAAGGTTGGGGTTATAACGTAGATTTTCTACCATTTAACTCGACACAATTCCAAAATGATTTGGGAGCATTTTTAACACAAACAAGTACAGCAGTAAATCCAGGACAATGTGTTTCAGCGGAAACATTATGGAATCAATCGCTAACATACCCATATTCTTGTGAAACTTGTACTAATCTAATTTTAGATTGTTGTAGTTGTAACTGTGCACCACCAGAACAATTATACCTTTGTACTGATACTGGGTGTACTTTATCCGCTTTAGGTACTTTAACTTGGGATGAATGTAATAATCCAGCAAATGAAGTTGGGGGTTGTATATCGTATAGTTGTTCTACTAATTCAGGGTGTCATGACTATAATTTCCCTAACCCACAAATGCTTGCACATAATAATTTAACATCAGCACCAACAGGTGCACTTTATCCTAATCCATTAGGTGGTACCGGAGGTACTTACACAGAAATTAGTGATTGTTATAGGTTATGTACATCATGGAATTGTGAAACTTACAACCAATCATATGGTACACTAGCCACTTGGAATGGTTGTATAGCACAGATAGGTACTGGTGGAACATATTACAATACACTATCACAAACCTTAGGTACTGACGCTTCTTATTCAGCTTGTACAGCAGATTGTAAATCATATGAATGTAATAATCCTTGTGGTACGATGGCATTCCCAACACCAATAGTTACACCAGCACCAGCACCACTTAATCCAGTTCCAGGATGTAGTGAATACCCTAATACTGGAGCAACTCACTTAACTGAAATAGCTTGTACAGCTTCTTGTGAAGAACATTGGTATTGTTTCACTGGTGATGGAATGACATTTGACGCTAATTGTTTAAACGCTTCATCTACAGGTATAATAAGTTCTGATACGGATGGTCAAATAGCAGCTATATCAAACAATGCTACATGGCAAACAACACAATTTGGTAACTTAAGATGGGATATGACAGGAAATTACTTTAACCCTAGTCCTACGATAGCAGCAACACAACCACTACCAAATAACTCTTGTGTAGCTACAGCGGGACATTGGGCAAGAATTAAATCAGTATCACACTCCATATTAGGTTCTGGGACACAATATTATACATGGGCAACATTTATAGACGCTTTAAATACGGTTCCTAGTGTATCACCACCATTAACATATAATAGTAATTGGCCAGATGTACTAAGTAACGCTGGTCCACACGCTTTTGTTGATTGGGAGTGGTGTGAATGTAGTACACAAGAATGTTTAATTGGTTGTATAGATGAGTTACCTCTTCCAGCACAAACACACGGTTCTTATACATCTTCTACCGCAGCAACTGAAGTTTGTTGTACAGGAGCTACAGCTACAACATGGAGTTGTCAAACTGCTACACAAGCAGATACCTGTGACGGTTTAAGTCTACTACCAATAGCATACCCAACAACAGCATTGGCATACGATTATATGGCAATTAATAATCCTACTGACACATTCAGTAATTACCAATATGAGTCTACTGCACCACCAGTGGGTACAAATGGTTGTGAGGGACCTAACGGAGGTCAATTATGGAAATTAACAGGAATAACATTAAATAATTCAGCTATACAAGGAAATAACTACACAAGTTGGGCAAGTTTTATCACAGCCCTACAAACTTATCCAGCACCAGATGGTCCTGTATTAGGTTTGATAGCTGGTATGTCATCAGCAGCTATAGAAGCACAAATACAATCTTATTCCGCTTTTTGTTCTTCTTACATAGAGTACGGTAAAACAGAATGTATTTGTACTAACACACCATGTAATTGTATAGAATTATTAGATGGTAGTGGTACATATACATCACAAACAGAATGTCAATTAATTTGTTGTAATTCTGGAACATCATGGAATTGTCAAAATGGCCTCCCTTACACCCCTATATGTGGAGACAGAGATTATTTAGGTATGTACAATGATAGTTTTAACGCTTTAGACCACTGGAGAGTTAATTCAGCTAACACACAATTTGGACTATCAAAATTAGTTATTGCTACACCTACTTTACCTGGTATTAACCCACTAACTTGGGCACAAGTACAAAGTAATATAGGTATGTCAGTAAATTGGACTGATTGTTATTGGAACGCACCAGGTACACAAGACTATTGGCCGTATCAATATATAGCAAATATATCACACCCTAATGTAAACGGGGGTCAAACTTATAATACTTGGCAAACTTTCTCTGGGGCAGCAACAACAGCTGGTGTAACATTTAATCCTTCGGATAGTGTACAAACTGTATGTAATAAAATAGACCAACAAATAGGTGGAACTGGATTGGGATGTATTATACAAACTTACGATTGTTGTAGTTCAGACCCATGTTATTGTTATGAGTTATTCTCTGGTGGAGGAACCTATCAAACACAACAAGCTTGTCAACCAATATGTTGTCCACCACCACCAATGGGATGGGAGTGTACACCACCAGTCTTCCCACAAACAATAGGTACTTGTTTATTTGTACCATACGGTCCACATCCTACATGGAATGACTGTATACAAAATTGTACTGGAGAGACTTCTTGGAACTGTGTTCCTGGTGTAACACAAGTTATAGGTATAGACTCAACTAATTGTGGAGCTGGAAAAACTGAAATGAATCCAGGTGTACCAATGAGTCAAATCGACGCTTTTGAATTTGCACTCATGAATCACCCAACTGTGGACTTTGATGATTTATATTTCTTACAAAACAGTGCTTTTGGGGTGGGAGCGAATGCCTGTATAGACCCACTAACCGGTTTCTTCTTTAGAATTCTAAAAGCACCAACATGGTTTGCACCAGGTGGTATATACGACCCAATGCAAGCTGGACCACCAGCCTCTAATAATTGGGTGGATGTTATAAACTATTTAAACGACGCTTATATAACTTCAGGAAATGGTTCTGTACCACCAAACCCGTTCCACCTTGGTATGACTTTACTTGATATCGCAGATATGATGGTAACTACAGACCCTAATTGGAGTATTACCTGGGACACACCTACAATTTCTTGGGCTGGAATAGGTTCAATAGTAGGTAATTGTGAATGTATCGTAACACCTTGTGATTGTGTTGAAGTAGCAGGTAATACAGGACAATACCCAACATACGCATCATGTATACCACCATGTTGTCAAGTACCAGACGAAACATTTGATTGTACAATAAATGGTTGTGTTGACCCGGGTGGTGGATACGGACACTTTACAGGTCCAACAGCTTTACAAGATTGTGAAGATGTTTGTTGGGAATGGGCTTGTAACCAAGTTAGTTCTACTAATTGTATGAGTACAATACCTTTAGAGTTTTATGGTAATTTACAGTACAATTACGGAGCGGGTGGGTATTTAAATATTCTACCACGTACTAATGTGAATATAGCAAATACTGGTGTACCACCAGCTAATGTATGGCAATGGGCACAAAAACAACAACCAGGTAATGTTATTATAGACTTTTTCGGTAATCCTGAAGACCAATACGCACCATATGATGTTTATCTAAATTCTGTTACTGGTAGGTATAATATGCAGGAACAATCTTTGGATAATTATAAAATGGATACAACAACTTTAGGTCCAGCATCATTACTAACTGGAAATGTTATAAACACTTATTGTACATCACCAAACGGTAGATGGTGGAAACCAACAGGTATTGGTGTTGTACACAGAACAACTGGGGCAGTAATAGTTTCACCACATACTACTTACGCGTCACTTGTAGGACAAATACTTACTGACTATCCTGAAGTTTGTGTACAACTTGGTGGAGGGACAGCAAATCCATCACCTAGTTTACAAAATCTTACTGGTTGTTTAGAAAATATGTTAAACACACAACCATATGAACTTAATTTTGCGATAGGACAAGCAACAGTAGGATTTACACAGTTAAATGGTGAATTTAGATTATATGGAGAAGGTTGCGTATGTTAATGAATAAAAATAAAACAAATATATAGATAATGGCTTGGAATGACATAAAAATAACAATACCTGGTGTAGGTGAAAGAGCTTACATATTTAGTTCACATGTAAATAATAATGGTAATTGTGTACCAAACCCATTAAATACTGGTAACCAGTGTTGTTACTTCGGTAGTACAAATTGGAATGTAGGAAATCCACTAAATGGGATATATCCAAATGTAGGAGATTGGTTTACATATGCTGATGATTTTGGGCCAACCAATCAATGTTGGAGGGTATTAGAGATTATAGATGAAACAATGTACAATAATGGTACTTGTACTGCTTGTCCACCAACTAGTAATTGTGGTAGTAGTTGTGTATATACTATAAATCAAGCAAGTGGAATACCAGTAGTTTACTATGCTACACCACCTCCTGGTGGTTCGTTTACAGCGGGTACAACAAATAACTGTAGTAATTGTTTAGTTGGAACTGTAGTAACGCCAACAACTGGAAATAATCCAGTTTGGGAAGAATGTTGTGGTCCACATGCCTTATTACACGCGGGTAGAACTACAGAAGTGTTTATACCAACAAGTGTTGGTAGTACTGGTTGGATACTACCTGACAATAATGTAATACCATTACTTCCAGATGATGTAGGTTTACCTTATTGTGCTTTTAGAGGTTTAAATGAACCTGTAAGTAACGGAAATTTAATTGTTTCACCTATTGATTTGTGGGACGACCCACAAGGGTGGAATCAAAGTCAAACATTAGCATTAACAACTAATTATGTAGACGTACATACATTTTCACAATATATATCACAATCCTATCCATACTATGATAAAATGGCAAGTCAACCACTTGCAGATTTTACGGATGGTATAATAGTTGTGCCTGTTACAGGACATTCATCGTTAACTTCAATTCACCCACATCCATTACAAACAAACACAACACCAACATATCAAGAAGAACTTAGAGGTACTGGTTGTGAATGTAGTGGAGAAAGTACTACAACAGTATTTACCTGCCCTTGTCTAATAGCTTCTCCAACCTATATACCACAGGCAGATATAACAACATATGGGTCTATTCAAAACGCAATAAATAACTTATATGGACCAACAGCCTATTTTAATACACATCACTATAGTACTAGTTTGTGTGTAACAAATGGTTGTCCAGACCCTAATGTACCAGGAAATTGTTTAAAAGTATCTTTAACAGCACGTATTTCAAACTTTGGTGACCCTACTAATACAGTTTATGGACCACTAGTGTGGAATGGTGGTAGTGGTTGGGTTTCACCGTATATTGATGGGAACGGTAATCAGGTAGGTTATAATTACCAACAAATCGTAGATTGGTTTAACTTAGTTGCTGCTACAGAAGGTTATGCTGGTGGATTTACAACTTCTATGTCTATAGCACAGTTGACAGCTCTTGCACAGTCTCAGAATACATACACAAATCAAGATTATTATAATGCTCAAGTAAATGCGGGTATATCTACCACACAATATCAACTGTACCCACAAGACAATAATATACCAACATCATTTGTGAATGCTGGTAGTAGTTTATGTACTGGTACTTACACAACAACAACTACAACACCAGAAACAGCTGATGTTATGTTTTTTGCTGGATTTGAATTAATAGAAAAATATATAACTAGTCCTGTAAGTGGTTTTGGTACAAGAACCACAAATGTCTTAGCTTCAGGAAGTTGGGACAATATACGAAATTTCTTATATAGTTGTGGAATGCCTAACACCATAACAAATTATGCTGATGCTAGACCTTGGTTTGAGGACAATGCCAATTCAGCAGCTATGGGATTACAAACAGTAGTTAACCCATTAGCATATCCAGATAATGCACCTAATAGAGTTAATATATTTAATGATGTTTATTTAATAAACAAAAGTTTAATAACTAGATGTCCTACAGGTTTAGTCGCGGGATGTACAGATGGTACAGCACTTAACTATGACCCAAACGCCACAGCAAATTGTGATGGTACTATTCTTGGAACTACAAATCCTGGTTGGAATAGTTGTTGTAATTACGTAGGACAAGGTTGTGGGCAATCAGTTTGTTGGGACTGTAATCCTGTCACATATACTTGTTTCGTAGACCCACTAGGCCCATACACCTCATACATCCAATGTGCAACAGCATGTACAGATTGTGAGTGTATAAAGGTTATTGGTACAGGTCACTCAGGAACTTACCACTATACACAACAAACTGATTGTGAAATAGATTGTTGTGGTGGACCAAGTGTTGGTGTTTGTGATGTTTTAATTGTTGGTGATGATGAAGGTGTTTTACATTACGATGTTCAAACAGATGTAGCAACTCATTTATTTAGTGACAATTCTTTTGATAGATACGACATAGCCGCAATATCGAATAAGATATGGGTTTACACTATAACTGGTGGTGGTACACAAATAAAAGAATATGATATGATTATGTCACCATTCTCAGTATCATATAATAGAACTATCACCATACCAGCATATGGTATTGGTAAAGGGTTAACCTATCACTCTCATAACACACTACTTTGTGCAAACACAAAAGTACAAACTATAGATATATCTACAAATGTTGGTACTGTAAGTACACTATTTACACTACCTGGTGGTACACACTGTACTGGAGATTTACTATATACCGGAAGTCAAGGTAGTTCAAATAGTATGTTTATAATATTATATGGAACAGCAAACACTAAAAAAGTAGGTAAGTTTACATCTACTGGTGTTTTAATACAAGACTCTGTAATTCCATCATCAATTCTTACGGGAACAACTTTCTTTGATTCTTTATTTATGGATACCGATACTAACGTAGTGTATGGTATAACTAATGACGCGAGAGTTTATGAGTTACTACAAACACCAATACTACAGTTTGCACCAACACCAGTACATAACACACCTATACAATTTACTAATAATGTAACAAAAAGAGTTTATGGTGCTGATAATATACAATGGCCAGCTAATATGGCAACTGAAAGGTCATGTGCTTCTGGTATGACAGTACCAGTAACATATAATTGTCAAATAAACCCACAATTAAATATAGCGGGATGTGTAGACCCAGGAAACGGTACTGGAACATATACTGGAGTTACTGCGTTAGCAGATTGTCAAAATCAAACTCCTGGTGCTGGTGGATGTATCATAACATGGAATTGTAACCCGGCTTCACAAGCTGACAATTGTAATAGTGTACAACATTATTTACCATGGCCTGGAGTTTATGATAAACTAACAGCTTTAGACTATATTTCAAACCCAACAAATAGTTTACAATACACACCATTTGACCAAATATCTTTTGAGGGTCTTAGTCCACAACCAGGTCAATGTTTTGTTAGTACCAATGGTGGTTCACATCCACAATGGAGAATAGCATACTTTAAGTGTGATATAGTTAGTCCACAACCTATGTATGTGTGGGCATACTTTATAAATCAATGTGTTAATGCCGGTGTAACTACAGTTAGTATAAATGACACTTTAGGTACAGTAATGACCAAAATAAATGTTCATTTTAATTTACCTAATACACCTATATCTAATCCTGTTATAAAGATTTACCAAGAACCATGTATTTGTGACCATGATATATGTCATTGTTATCCAGTAATAGGGTCTAGTGGTCAATACCCAACAGAAGCAGCTTGTGACCCAGTTTGTTGTCCTCCAGGTCCATGTATAAAATGTTGTGTAAATAAATTTGGTCATCAAATACAATTAATACCAACAGCAAATCCATGTAAATGTCCACTTGGATGGGCAGAAATACCATGTAATCCACATGGACCATGTCAACCAAATGTATCATGTGCACCAGGATATCATTGGAGTTATGTTTCATGTAGGTGTGTTTGTGACCAACAACCATGTCCTTGGGGATGGCATTGGGATGAAGTCAATTGTAATTGTTCACCTAACCATATGATTTCTACTGTACCGTCAGAATATTATTTGGATACAAAAGGTGAAGACATAACATTAGCTAGAGGTGATTTTAATGTGGAAGCTAGTGCTATAACAACAACAAAAACTTTATTTACAAAATCAAAAACTATTAGAGATGAGGTTATTGATACTAAAGAACGTGGAACAACTACTAGTAGCACAAAAAGATATAAATTAACAGAAGCTGGTTGTGTACAATGTGAACAAAATCAAAGTGAAGACTACTATACAAGTAATGATTGTATTTACACAAGTCCAAACTGTAATGTAGATAGTAAAGTAACATATTACCTTTGTTCTTCAGCAACCAACCCAGTTGATGGTTCAACTCAACGAGCTTGTATACCACAAGATAGTAAACCATCAAGTGGTACATACTACGATAGTTTAGAAGATTGTTTAAATAGTGGGTGTGCTGGATTTATGTGGTGTGAACCAGGACAATCAGTAAATGGTGTTCAGTGGGGTGTAGAAGAAGCTGAGTCTTATTCACCAATACCAATGTGTTGTTCTAGTGTAATATCAACAACACTAAGAGGAGAGTGGTCATATGAATATACTACTTCAGGCCCATTAACAGTAGAGGTATGTAAACAAGATTGTGCAGCTGGTGAAACTTGGTATCCACTATATAATATTTACGGAACCAATGTATATGAAGATAGTCCTTTAGCTTATTTAACTAGAGAATTATTATTACAAGTTAATATAGGTCAATGTACTACATCTAAAGATTCTTCATCATTTACCAAATTAGGGTATACTAAGAAAAACCCTTATTAAATAAAGTTGTAAAATATGGATAAAAATAAAAATATAGAAAAGATGACTTATAGTGAAATTAATAGTAGATTAGAAAAAATAATTAAAACTGTTAAGTCTTTATCTGAAAAAAAACAAAAAACTAAAAACCGAAAGGTATTGGTGTAATGACAAAAATTATACTATACTTTTTGGTCCTATTTCACCATTTAGGTATTATAGGATTTTTAGTAGCAGCTCCTTTATTAGTGATAAACGAACCTTTTTGGGTTTGGTTACCACTTAATACTTGGATTTTACACTTAATATTTTCACCTGTATTGGTTTGTCCTTTAACAATATGGGAAAATAAATTAAGAAAAAAATTAGGGTGGGAAAAGATAGACACCTTTTTTAAACATTATTATATTAGACCTTATAAAAAATGGCAAAAAAAATAATCATATCAGAAGAACAGTTAAAAAGAATCGTTAACAAAATTAATGAGGAGGATAACTGGTGGCAAAATGAAGGTCCAGATAAATGGGATTTACTAGAAAAAGATTTAAGATTTGTTGTAGATAAAATTATAGATAAACATAAATCTAACTGGGGTGAAGACCAATATGCCGTAATAGGTGCTATCGAAGAAATTTTTCAAGGAATGTTTTCTAAAGTAGGTCGTTAAACTAAAACAACCTCAACCCGACAGAAGGACTGTACAAAATCAACACTATCCGAATAATGTTCCCATAACATTTCTATAGTTTCCATTTGGTCTTCAGTATAATTTCTAAATGAACTTAATTTATTTCTTGCACTTTCTGGGAATAAAATCTGTATAAATGGTTCATCCCATCCAGCACCAGCTTCACCTCTAAACAAATCACCATCCTTATCGATAAGGACCCTGATATCCCAACAAGCGTAACCATGTTCACCAAAGTTGTCAGTTTCGTCAAACATATAATCATACCTAATAGGTTCTATTTTAAATTTTAAGTTATAAAACCCCATCTCACTAGTCCTAGAATAACCCAGTTTTCCAAATTCAGTATTTTCCACACCACCTACATACTCTATGTATAACAAAGGGTATATTA
>MDSZ01106752.1_pt1 | contig 13548 bp, 24 predicted proteins | sample 811201 | NCBI WGS metagenome assembly MDSZ01 (sample SAMN05326647, study PRJNA326480) | marine metagenome | isolation source: seawater | place: Indian Ocean: North | collected 2010
CCTGGATATCATGGTAAAAAGAAAAAAATGAAAAAGAAAGGAACCAAGAGAGTTAAGTCTGGATATGGTTCAATGAAGAAAAAAGTAAAAGCAGGTTACGGTAAACCTAAAAGAGTAAAAGCTAAAGCTAAGAAAAACGGTGGCAATGGCTTAACACCTGCTCAAAAGAAATTACCAGCAGCTTTACAAAAAGCAATCATGAAAAAGAAGAAGAAGAAATAATGAAGAAAGTTAAAAAAACTAAAAGGGTAACTGCTAAAGCCAAGAAAAAAGGTGGACATGGTAAATCCCTAGCTGGTGTTGCTAAAAAAACCGGTATACCTTTGGGTATATTAAGGCAAGTCTACAAAAGAGGACAAGCTGCATATAGAACTGGTCATAGACCTGGAGCTTCACAAGCTGCATGGGCAATGGCTAGAGTTCATAGTTTTGCAACTAAGTCACCTACTACTTGGGGCAAAGCTGATGCGGATTTAGCAAAGAAGGCTAGAGCTAGGATGAAAAAATAATGGCTGTCGGATCTAGTCAATTTCCAAAACGTAGGAAATATAAAACTACACCTATCAAAAAAAAGAAAAAAAAGGTAGGGCGTAAAAAGAAGAAATGAAGGAGCTACTTTGGACAAGAAACAGCAACTTAAGAATACCGTTAAAAAAGCGGGTCAGTTGGCTAAGTCTACTAAACCTAGTGTAGACAAAGTCAGTCCGTACGAAGTATATCTATTAGACGATAAAAATAAAAGAACAAGAAGAATCTGTGGTACACAACGTAATGATATGCCTGAGGGATATGTTTGTCTTAAACCCGCAGGCGATGGTACTGATCATCCAGGCTACGGACAATGTACTTTTCACGATCGTCAAATAACCAACCCAAATAATACTGGTTTATGGGAAGACCTAAATAGACAAGCTGGTCTTCCCGCTAACCTTATGGAATATTTTCAAAATGCTGATATGATAGAAGAAAAGCATCTTACATCAGTAGATGAAGATATTAAAGGCATGTATGCCCTCATGTCTTATGTAATGCAACGTAGGCGCGATGTAGATAATCCAGAAGAGGGCTATATTACTAATCAAGATATAGATCTGGTTATGAAAATAACCGATAAGATTATTAAGGCAAAAGAACTTAGACCTAAATTGAAAAAAGAGGTTAGCCTTGATACCACAACAGTTAAAGCATTTGTAGATCAGATATTTAAAATCATTATGCAAAATGCTGCTAAGAACGTAGGTAAAAGAATATTAACAGAAATAATGGATGAAGTAATTGTACCTTTTAAAACACAAGGTAGAATTGTAGGAAAGGAATTTGATTATCAAAAACAATCAGAAGTGTTGGAAGCAGAGGTAAAAGATGATTGATGAAAAAGACCCACTATTAAGTGAAGCGGAAAGATGGATAAGTGATTATGATAACCAAGAGGGTGGAGCTCTTTATGATTGGAATGATGAAACAATAAAACAATTCCAAGATGTACCTATTGAAACATTATTAAACGACCCTTATTTCTTAGGGTTAGAAGGCAGATTATTTGAATCTGTTTATAATGATGTTGTAGACTTATGGAATGATAGAAGAAATAGGGAAGTTAATCTTGCTATTTTTCTTGAAGCCATTGGAGCAGGTAAATCTTTTAAATCATCGATAATATTGTGGTTACTGTGGTTTGAAATGTGTATGCATAAAAATCCACAGCAAGCCTATGGGTTAGCAGATAACAGTGTTATTTGTATTATGTTGTTATCACGATCTGAAGTACAATCCCGAAGAGTTGTGTTTACGTATTGTTGGGAGCGCTTCCAGTCCGGTTTTAATAAGGACTATTTTCCCGCTAACCCTAGATTTAGTAGAGAGATAAGGATTGACAGGAATAATACTTGTATTTATGCAGGTACGAGTTCTGCTTTATCTGCATTAGGATATAATGTTTATTCAGCTGTAATTGATGAGGCTAATTTTCTTGAAGTTACAGAAGATTCTAAAAAATCAAATGATGAGATGTATGATGCGGGTGAAGAAATGTACAATGCAGTTATGAATCGTATGACTTCCCGTTTTATGAGACAAGGTAGTATACCTGGAGTTATTGTACTAATTAGCTCTCCTCGTTATCCTGATTCATTTCTTGAACGTAAAATAAAAGAAGGTAAAGCAGTAGGTATTGAAAAATTAAATATGTTTGTAAGAAGCCGAAGTTTATGGGAAGCTAAAGGGTCAAAATATTTTGATATGTCCAAGTACTTTGTAATTGATACAGATTCTTTAGAAATTATTAAGGAAGTAAAATAATGTATAATAAGTCTTTTGATAAGACTAAATATATTTCACCTATATTAATGGGAGGGTTTGGTAACAACCTTTTTCAAATTGCTACCACTATAAAACATTCAGAAGATAATGGCTATCCTATGGTTTTCGGCTATTGGACTAGTTATAATTCAAAACTTTGTTTACCTGATAGTCACCCTTCAAACGATGCGGGTAAACCAAATCCTTATTTTCAACCTTGGGGCGGTTGGCCTGGTACAGGTTGGGATGATTTTACTTGGCGTAATATGTTTCCTGATTTACCCTTTTTTGACAATAAAGATAATACAGTTGATGGTATTTATAATACGATTGAAGAGAGAGATGAATGGGCTTATAAAATGGACACAGGTGAGGGAGGTGAATATGTACCCTTAGATGTTATACCTGGTCAACAGTTTTGTGGATACTTTTTCAATCATAGGTATTGGCATTCAAGCCGAGGCTCGATATTAAAATATTTAAGTTTTCGTAATACATACTATATAGAGAATATCCAATATCTCTCCTATAATTTTTTAAAGCACATGAATACTGTATCTATTAATTTCAGAATACCCGATACTAGCTATGCAGGTGATAAAGAATTATTAGAAGGCTTAGAAAAAGATCTAGAATCATTACAATGGTTAGGTAAAGCTATGGATTGTTTTGATAATGCTTTATTTGTAGTTAGTAGTAATAATGTAGGTGAAGCCAAAAGGATTTTAAAATCAGAATTCCCTGATAAAAAGTTTTATTTTGTAATAGGTAGCCCAGGTTATCAAATGACTGCTTCTATTGCTTGTGCTCATCATATAATGACTTCTTCCACTTTTTCTTTTTGGTGTTGTTATTTAGATCCTAAACAACCAATGGGTAAAACTATTTACTCTCCTAATTTCATTCAAAGACATTCCGACAATATGATTCCCTTTACGGAATGGCAATGTATTGAATGATTGTCCTTGATTTAGAGACTACAGGGTTTAGCCACAAGAAAGATTATATTATTGAAGTATCCGCTGTAAAGCTATCAAGAATGAGGATAGTGGATGAATTCAATACTCTTGTAAAGCCTCCAAAAGCTATTCCCGCTAAGATAACATCTATCACAGGATTACAAGAAGAGGACTTTTTAGATGCTCCTACTTTTAAAGAAATAGCACCCGATTTATACGGTTTTGTACAGGGAAATCGTATTATTGGCTATAATGTTTCGTTTGATAAACGTTTTTTAGTCGCAAACTACCCGAGATTCTCTTGCTTACGTTACCAAGATTATTTAAAATATATAAAGAAAAAGAGACCGAATTTGAGGTCTTATGGCCTTGTTGCAGTAGCACGACACTTTGGGTTTAAAAAAGAAGGAGCTCATAGAGCAAGAACTGATACAGAGTTACTGATTAAACTTATAAGGACATTAGGATGTTAAAATTCACATTTTTAAAAGAGGAAAATAGTATGAGTACATTTGAAGATTGTATTGATAAGGTTTTAGAACACGAAGGTGGTTATGTAAATGACCCTAAAGACCTGGGCGGAGAAACAAACTTTGGTATAAGTAAAAGAGCTTATCCTGATGTAGATATAAAAGCATTGACTAAAGAAGATGCTAAAGCTATTTACAAAAAAGATTATTGGAATAGATATAAGATCGAGAAAATGCCCGAAAGATTACGCTATATTTATTTTGATATGGTATTGAACATGGGATCGGGTAATGCTGCAAAGGTAGTTCAAAGAGCTGCTAATGCTAAAAATCCTGCTTCTCAAAGAATTAAAGTTGATGGAGCAGTTGGCCCAATGACCCGTAAAGCATTGAAAAACGTAGAATTAGAAAGGGTAAGATCTGAAAGGGTTTTACACTATGCTAGATTAGTTATGAAAAAGCCTGAACAGCATAGATTTTGGTTTGGCTGGTTTAGGAGATCATTAGAGGTATAGGATGGAAATGTTTTGGCTTACGATACAAACTGTATTAGAAGAAAGACACTTCCCATTTATTGAGTTCTTTGTTTTGGGTAATCTGCTTATGCAGCTATTTATTTTAAAACATCTATATGAAATTAAAAGGATGATGAAAGACAAATGACAGTACCAGACCCTAAAGAATTATATACCTACGACCCCGAAGAATTAGGATTACGTTTAGATGAAATGATACAAGTCTTAAAGGAGTTTAGACAATCCTTACCAAAAGAGATAGGCAAATCGGGTAAAGTAACTAGAACAGAGGTAGCTTACATTCAAGCTATTTTAAATGTTATAGATTACGTAGAAGTTCCCGAATATATAAATCATGATATTAGTGGAGAAGCTTAATGGCCGTAAATGTTGTAAGAGATAAAAGGTATAAAAAATTAACTAAAGAAGATGTAGATAAATATCTAAGTGGGATTTTACATGGAGATGATATCCATAGGGATTGGTTAAAAGAAGCTACATACAATTATTTTTTAGAAGGCGAGCCTATGACTGCACCCCGTGGAGCAGGAACAAAAGCTGCTATGGAGTTAGCATTAAATAAAGCTAAAAATACTGTATCAGATTTAATAGGCCTTCTTAATCGATTAGATGAAGAAAATAAAGCAGATTTAGATAAGAATGTTCAATACGTTAGAAAACATAGTAATGAGGATGAATGGGTTGAAGTGGAATAAAAAACAAATATTATTTTATTTTAGTTACCTGGGATTTTTAGCTTTAATAGCTCTAATAGTAATGGTATTAGCGGGATGTAGTGATGATTCTTATTACAATATTTTAGGTTATGAGATTAATGAAGAACCTGAACCCGATTATTGGAAAGAAGATAGTTTATTTTTTTATGGCACATATCAAGATACCACTGGAACTTAAAGCTAATTACTTAAGAGATCCTGAAAATTTCTTAAGAGATATTGCTTGTGTGCCTACTGAATCAACTAGACCCTTTATTAAAAATAGGGCTAAAGTTGAAAAGGTAAATAACGAAGCACATAGAAACCCATTCCTTGAAGATAAAAGGGCTTTTGTCGAAGGATATGGACCTGCAGATGGTACAATGCAATTTGCCCGATATATGCATATTGACTTGGGATTAAAAAAAGATGCAGTTGGGATTTCAATGTGTCACGCTTCACATTTTGTTGATAGACAAAAAGTAGAAATTGAAGCGTTTGGTAATAGTATGAAAAATATAAGGTTACCTCATATAAAATTTGATTTTCTAGGTAGAGTTCAAGCAGCAAAGGGGGAAGAAATACTTTTAAGTGAAGTAAGGGAAATAATCTATACAATCCAACGTATGGGATTTTATTTAGGCTTAATTACATTTGATGGATTTCAATCTGTAGATTCTATACAGATATTAAGGAATCAAGGATTTAAAGTAGGTAGACTATCTATTGATAGGACTTCTACAAAATTAGTTTTAGACAAACGTTCTAAATCTGGTGATGGATTAAAAAGACTTAGTACTGAAGGTCAAACAATGGCGGCTATGCAAGGGTTAAAAGATGCTTTGTATGATGATCGCTTATCTATTCCGTATCATGAATATTGGAAACGTGAAGCGATTGGAGCGGAGATAGATTATAAAAAGAATAAGGTTGACCATAAACCAAGAGGCACTATTGACTTGCTACAGAGCATGGCAGGCAGTGTATACAATTTAATTAATAATGAAAAAGAATATACCACTGAGGAAGCAAACGTAAATCAAGGTCTTGGCGATGACTTTGGTGATGATTTAGGTTTTGACGATTCCTATATGTATAATTGATAAGAGGAAAAAAGATGAGCAGATTAAAAGATTTTTGGAATAACATTAGACCTTACAGTCGAAAGGAGGTTGAACAGGCCGCAGCAGCTGCAGCTGAAGATGGTATCCAAGAAGAAAAGAAATGGAGATTAAAAGATGTGAATACATCCCAACCATTTGAAGATAATTTTGTTGATGATCATCCTCAAGACAATTTCTTTTTATATGAGCACCAACAGCCTCAAGTAAAACCTAAAGAAGCTAAATCTCAAAGATTGCTTGAAAGATTTCTTGGGGGTTATACTTTCTTTGGTAGTTCATACCCAAATATGAGATACAGTCAAACTACTTCTGAGTTACATCAAATGCAAGAAGCTGTATTATACAAATATTTTAATGATCCACATTGTCGTTCAATTATTGAAAACTGGACTCATTATACTATCGGTGGTGGGCTAAAAGTTGAAGTGGATAATAAGAAAGTTGAAAATGTATTGAATGAGTTTAGGTATAATAATCAAATGGTTAAAAGGGAAAAAGACTTTGTTCGTATGGCTTTTACCGAAGGAGAATTATTTATTGGTTATTATATCAATCCAATATCGGGTGCAGTTAAAGTTAGAAGAATTAGACCTCAAGAAATTATGGATGTAGAAACACATCCCGAGGATATTGAAACTAAGTTAGCTTATCATTGGGATTATGATTATACTCCTACAGGAACCAAACAATCTTATAAAAAAGATATATGGGTAAAAGATATTGGCTATGATGATTTAGCTAATAGCCCTTTTGGTGAAGCTAGAGGCTATCGATCTAAACATACACTTTCAGATATGCCTTGTGTTCAATTTATTAAAATGGGTATTGATACTGAAATAAGAGGCAGAGTACCTTTACAACCCGTTATGAGACACCTTAAATATTATGAAGATTGGTTAATGGATAGAATAAGGTTAAACCATGAACGATCTAAAGTTGTATGGGTAAAAGAAATATCAGGTCGTATGCCTGAAACTACAGAAAGGAAACGTAGAGCACCTGCTGGCGGGGTTATGCTTGTTGAAACAGAAAACGTTAAATACAGAATTGAAAAACCTCAAATTAATGCTGATGATGCAAAAGAGGATGGATTGGGTATTTTATATACTATCGGGGCTGGTACAAGCTTACCAATTCATATCTTAAATCAGCGGGCTGATCAAAATGTATATGCTTCAATTAGAAAAGCAGATACACCTTTCAGTCAATATATAAGGGGTAAACAAGAATTTTTTGGAGAAGCCTTTGAAAATATGTATAGGCATGTCTTGAAGCAAGCGGTAAAAGCAGGTAAACTTCCTAAAACAGTAAGGGTACCTGAATATGCTCAAGAGTCTTTGGTTTCTATGCTTTCTGATATTAATCACATGGTTGTTGAAGGTAAAGATACAGATTATATCAAAGAGCAGGCTCAAAAAATGATAGCAGGTAAAAGGGTTGCTATGAAACCAGTTAACACGGTTGACATTCCAATGTCATTAGAGTTTCCTGAAATCATAAAGGAAGATATGGAAGCTCAAGCCAAAGTTATGCAAATTCATAAATCACTCGGGATTGTTTCTTCCGCTACGCTCGCAAAAAGGGCTGGGTATAATTGGAAACATGAAATGCAACACATGATGAGTGAACAACCTAATGAGCCTGCACCACAACCAAAGAAACCAGAGGAAGGACCAGAGAATGGACAAGATTAAAGGTTTTCATTTAACTCAAGAACAAGAAGAAGCATCGCAAGAGTTAGATACCGTAGTTGAAGAAATGTTAATAACGCTTAGGTTATCAGGGCAAAAACAATTATATTGTTTTGATGTTACTAATGACCCTGCTGTAAGGAATGCAGTACTGGCTTCATTAGGCGATGACTATGATGACCAAGCAGAAGAGGAGAACTAGTATGTTAACTAAATGTGAATGTGTTAATTGTGAGTGTAATAATTGCGGTTGGCAAAACCCCGAACAACTCATAGGTGAACAAGCTAAAAAAGCTATGGTTCATTCTTGGGATAAGAAATGGTTTTGTGAACCAAATTGTGACTGTTGTCCAGCAGAAAATAAGCCACTCGTTGAAGCGGCCCGAAAGAAAGAGGCCATGATTAAAGCGTAATGAGTAAGTTATTGGATTTATTAGGAGGAAGTATTGTTAAAGACATCGGTAATGTTATCGATGATTTACATACCTCTACTGAAGAAAAAGACGCAGCAAAACAAAAAATGCAAGAATTGCTCCAACAGGCGGAAGCTAATGCGCAAGCTGAAGTTTCTGCCCGTTGGGCATCTGATATGAAATATGGTACTTGGTTGGCAAAAAATATCCGACCTCTGACATTAATATTTTTAACTGTGGTCTTCGTATTATTAAGTTTCTTTGACGGTAATCTGGGGAATTTTACCATCAACGATGCTTATAAGCCTATTTACCAGACCTTGCTTATTACAGTCTACGGTGCTTATTTCGCTGGAAGATCTGTCGAGAAAATAAAGAAATCAGCTTAACTAAAATCATAGGAGTCTCAAATGGATTTTTTAGCAGTATATGGGGAAGCGGGCATGATCGGGGTAGTTGGAGCTATGTTTGTTTATCTCGTTGTTCAGATGTCAAATAAGGCAGCGAAACAGCAGGAAACATTAGAAAATTTGAAAGTGGAAAATAAAGGCCAATCAGAAACCTTGGAAAACATGGAAGGTATGATCATTAAATTGATTGATAGATGGAACAAGGCTGATGAACGGGCTGATAGAAGACATGAAAAACTAACAGGGGAAATTAATGATATGGATAATCAGCTTTCTGAAATTAAGGGAAGCTTGTCCAGAGTAAATGGTAAAAATCATTAATGAATAATAACTAGGACATATTATATTAAAGGAAATATATTATGAAGATAAAAGCACCAAAGGGATATCATTTCATGAAAGGTAAAAATGGAAAGATGTCCTTAATGAAACACAAAGGTACATTTAAAAAGCATAAAGGGGCTTCCCTTACTATGAATATGCCTGTTGTGAAAGTACATAAAGGTAAATAACATGGCAAAGAAAAAAGACCCAAGATTAGCAAGAGCGGGGGTATCAGGTTTTAATAAACCTAAACGTACACCTAATCATCCTAAAAAATCACACATCGTTGTGGCAAAAGTAGGGGATAAGGTCAAGACTATTCGCTTTGGTCAACAGGGAGCTAGCACTGCAGGTAAACCCAAGTCAGGTGAATCTAAGAGAATGAAGATGAAAAGAAAATCGTTCAAGGCTCGTCACCGTAGGAATATAGCAAAGGGTAAAATGAGCGCGGCTTACTGGGCAGACAAAGTTAAATGGTAGTAAATGCCTCGTAAGAAAAAATCACCGATGGCCCGTACGGGCAAATCCAACGGACGTTGGAAAGGTGGTGTAAGCAAGACTTACTATAGAAAAAAGGCTGGTGCCAAAAAGGGGGACGGTAAAATCGTCCATCACAAAGATCACAACAAAAAGAATTCTAGTAAAAAGAATCTGAAGCTAGTGACACCGGCTCAACATAATAAACTCCATCCAGAAAAGGGAGGAAACCATAGCCACAAGCGAAGAAAGAAGAGGCGAAGGAAAAAATAAAAGGTTAGTTGCATTATTAACCTCGGTAGAGTTCAACGACTATTTAGATTTTACACTTCCCCATAATAGATATATCTTTGATGAGATATATGTTATTACATCCCCTAAAGACGGTAATTCTGCGTTATCAGCTAATCATAATCAAGCTAAATGTATTGTAACCGATGAGTTTGGTGAATCCTTTAATAAAGGGGCCGCAATCAATGTAGCTTTAAAACAATTAAGGGAACAAGGGGAAGAATGGATAATGATTACAGATGCTGATATATTCTGGCCGCCTAAATTAAAAGATTATCTATTATATCAAGATTTAGACTCAGAGCGCTTATATGGCTTTTATAGACGCGTTTTATTAAAAGAAGATTTGGGAATATTCAATAAAGATAACGAGTGGCACGAATTATTAGATGATATAGACCCCTTATATTTAGGAGGCGATTATAAAAAATTTGCAACGATGAATGATTGCGCACAAATAATACCAAATGATTCAAGGGCTAGATTAAAAATTATGAACCCCTATTTTAAAATTGAACCGCCCGAGGTATTTAGTGCTATGGGTTGGAATTCAAATGTTGAAAGTACATTAGATAATCCCCTACCATTAGGATATGGTCAATTATTTAACTGTCAAGTTTGTAGTGATAAATGGTATCCAGAACAATTTGAAACAGCTGCAGGTTGTGATTCTTATTTTTCAAGTTTATGGGCTCAAGACTATAGGCATTTTATACCAAAGATAACTACCTTACATTTGGGGCCTAGAATGGTTCATTGGGATGGAAGGAAAATACTAGAATGAGCTTAGGTATAAAGAAAGAATGGATAGGTAAAACACCACCTATCCCTGATTTAATTGTGGTAGATGATTTTTTACCAGATCCACATGCTGCAAGACAAGAAGCTTTAGAGCAAGAGTATATACAACAAGGGTCTTACGGAGTCCGATCTAAAAAGAGATTTGATAAATCTTTTTTAAAAGATGCCTTCGAATCATTAATCAATCGAAAGATTAGATTATGGTCTCATGGAGTCAATGCTTGTTATCAATATTGTGAATCAGATACACCTTTGATTTGGCATAAAGATGACCAGGATTATGCTGGAGCTATATATTTATCACCCGATGCACCTTTACAAACAGGTACATCATTTTGGCGTTCAAAAGTTACAGGAGAGTTTGGACCAGAATGCGAAGATAATTCAAGATTATTTAATGCAAACGCAAAAGAAAGAGAATGGTTTTGGGATAGAACCAAATTTGAATTAGTTGACCGAGTAGCAAATAAGTTTAATCGATTAGCGATATGGAATGCTAAAAATATTCATTCTGCTACAGCTTATATGGGAAAAGGAATTGAAGAAGCTAGGTTATTTCAAGTGTTTTTCTTTGAAGTTGAAAGCCAATCCCCTATTAGGTCAGAATCAAGTAACGTATATCCCAGTAAATCATTTAAATTGAGGACATCATGAATATAACAGATTATACACCAGAACAAAGAGAAAAAATTAAAAACAGGGTTATGGAAGCTTTAGATAGGTCTTTTGACGTAAATAAGTTTGGAAAGGGTACACCTTTATGGATGAGCTTACTATTTATCCTGGAAAGATTTAATAAAGGGAACTATTACGGTAGTTTAGAGTTAAAGATATTAGGCACTTCAGCCAATGATATTAAAGAAAAGGAAAGAACTCATAAGCTACTGGAACAATACGTTGAACCCTAACTGGGTATCCCAGAATTACCTTGTAAGTCCTCGAACATCCTATTTATATTAATCACACACAGTTACGGTGTAACGAATATAACAACTAGGAAATTCGAGCATGAAAGATATTAACACACACAATGCTGCAGATGATGTAAATCCAGAATTGGGTCACATCCTTCCTACATCTGATAGGGTAACAGAAACTCTTGAAGTAAGGGCAATAGAAAGCAAGAAAGATGGCAAGAAGACAATGGCCGTCAAGCTTATAAGAGAAGGATGGTCTAAAAATGGTTACCATTATTCCAAAGAAGTAGCTGAATCCGTAGCAGATCATATTATGAAAAGACCTCAAATGTATATGGATCATTCCCAAGGGATGATGGCTGGTAGGTCATTTAAAGATTTAGTAGCAGTAGCCAAAGATTCTTATAAAAAAGATGGTGCTGCTTACGCGGTTGTTGAGATGGTAGATAATCCAGCAACCTCATGGCTATATGAATTAGCCAAAAGATTTCCGGGACAGGTCGGAGCTTCAATCGATGCAAGAGCAAAGATTAAACCTTATGAAGCAAAAGAAGGTGAAAAAGAAGCTAAGACTAACCAGAAATACGTAGTTGAGGAGATAGTCTTTCTCAATTCCGTAGACTTCGTAACCTATCCCTCAGCTGGGGGAGGCGTTGTTGAAATCCTTGCTTCACAAGTAATGGATGATGCAACTGCTAAGCTCAATCAACTGATGGAAAGCTATGGAGCCGAAGTCGCTAAACTCGTTAATAATAAACAAACAGCGGAGGACTCTAAAATGAGCGAAGACAACAACAAAACTGTTGAGTTCACAAAAGAATCCTTTTCAGCTCAATATCCAACACTTTTTGAAGAGATTCGTTTAGAAGCTCAAAAAGAAGTTGAGAACTCTATTGCCGATGCAGAAGCTCAAGCAACTAAGGTTGCCGAAGAAGAAGCAAAGGTAAAAGAATTGGAAGCAAAGCTGGAAGAGGCTTCTAAAGAAGCCAACGAACTCCGTACTAAGGTCGATGAATTCGAACTTAAGGAGCAAGTGGCTGCGAAACGTAACGAGGTCCAGAAGGCTATCGAGGATAGCGGCTTGGATTCAAAACACGTTTCCGAAGTCTTCGTTGCAGACCTAATGAAGGTTGAAGGCGAAGAAGAAGTTGCTGCACGTATCGCAGATCGTAAGCAACTTGTTGAATCAGTTTCAGGCGATGTAACCGGTAACGGTAACAGAGTTTCTGAGGATGAGGCTAACGAAGAAGTAGAACCAGAAGCAGAAGAAGTAAAAGAAGAAGAAGCACCAGCTACTCCTTCTTTTGACTTAGACGATCTGGTCAAGTCCATGAAAACATACTCACCTATTAATTAGTTGATTTGTTTTTTGGTAAATGAAGATAATGAAAACCGTAATCAAGGAGAATACAAATGGCTGATTTAAAAGCTAGTGCCATACTACAATATGGCGATCCTGTCTTTGGAAGATTAACTCTTCCTAAGAAAACGGCAGCCGATGATCTACAGGTTGGAGATTTCCTAAATTGGGATACTTCAGGCGTGGAGAAAATTGGAGCTGCTACTGATGATGCGAGTTTCATAGGTGTTTGCGGAACTTTATCCGAAGATGCTAACGGGCCAGATCAGATCTTAGTTTACCTCAACTGCATTGTTGAGGCTCCAACTGAGTCTGCTTCTTACCAACCCGGCGCAGGATTAAAGTTCAACACTAACGGAACTCTGGAAGCGGATGGTGGTGCTAATACTATCGCTAATTCGCTAGAATATAAAGGCTCTGCAACCTCATTGAAGGTATTGGTCGATGTAGTAAGCTTACAGAAACTATTTAGCGTAAGCGCTTAATAAAATAAGGAGATAAAAAGTCATGAAAAACGGACATATTAAAAACCTTGTTGAAGCCAAAGTTGAAGAACACGGTGGTAACCTTTATCAAGGTGCTAACGCTGCAGCTGACACTATTGGGGATTTAATTAGTGAAGGTAAACTTAAAACTAGTGATATTTCACTTAAGCAAGTTTATGAAGAACTAGTTGATTGCCCAATTTCAGAATCAGCCGCAAGAGTTTCTGAAGCTTTAAACTCTTCAGCATTCCCAAATGTTGCTCAGAAGATTATTCATTCTGACATCATTGATGAATA
>MDSZ01190967.1_pt1 | contig 13548 bp, 12 predicted proteins | sample 811201 | NCBI WGS metagenome assembly MDSZ01 (sample SAMN05326647, study PRJNA326480) | marine metagenome | isolation source: seawater | place: Indian Ocean: North | collected 2010
ATTTTTTAATTATGCCGGCAATGACCTACTCTTCCATGTCTTAAGACAAAGTACCATCGGCGCTGAGAGGCTTGACTTCCGAGTTCGGAATGGGATCGGGTATTACACTCTCGCAAAAATCACCAGGCAACGTCTTTTACTTAAAAAAAGTTAAAGAGTAAAGCACAAAAAGTTAGATATTTTAAGACAAATTTCATGTCTTAATGTATCCTCTGTTATTTATTAAAAATGGGATATATAGAACTAATAAAATATTTATCCAATTGTTAAATACATTGCCTGTAGGCGCAAAAGGCCAAAGGTAAATTGCAATTCCTGACATCAAACAAATTTCAAAATCATTAAAATAGGTTTTATTATTTAGTCTTGAAATCAGATGTCTTAAAGTATGCTTTAAAAAATAAATAAGTATAGTTAATAAAAATAAAAAACCAATTATGCCAGTTTCAACTAAAATCTGCAAGTATGTATTATGTGGATGAGAATCACAAGATAATTTATTTTTATAATATTTTTTATCTGAGCAAAATTTTCTAAAATTTTTTACTCCTACACCTATAATTTTATTATCTAAAAACATTTTATAAGCTGAAAGATAGATGTGATGATGATGATGTGAAAAAATATATTTTTCTTCATCATTATTCAAATTCATTTGTTTGATTGACTGATCAATAATTCTTTCTTTCGCAATAGGATTTATAAAAGTTATTATTAGTATTAAAAAAATGCTTGATAAAAGAATAAACAATCTAAGCTTTAATAATTTTTGAGAAAGGATAATTACAAATATAGTAGAAAGATTAATGTAAAAAAATGCAGTTCTATCTCCACTTAGAAAAATTAAAACCTCAGATAAAATAAATATCAAAATTAAAAATGAAAAAAGTTTATTTTTATTTTTGAAAATAATTACAGATAAACCAAAAAATAATGGCCACAATCTACTTAAATAACTTCCTAAGATCCACTCATCTTGAAAAAAACTTGAAATCCTAGATTTGCTTCCAGATGTCATGCCAAAAATATTTTCATTATTAAAGTATTGGTAGAATCCATCTAATATTAAAATTATGAAGGAAATTAAAATAGAATAAAAGAAATATCTTATAAACTTGTTGTCAACACTCAGTAATGCAACTATCGAAATAACAAAGATACCATACCTGAAATAAAAAAATGAAATTTTAAGGCTATCAACATTAAAATTATTTATTAGAGTATTTAAAATTAAATAAATCCAAAAAACCAAAAAAAAATAAAAATATTTGTTTTTAAAGTAAGAGAAATTTTTTTTTTTTACACAAAAAATCATGAACAACAAAGCAATGAGAGAAACTGACAAATCACTTAAAAAAGGACCAGTAATTAAAAATAAAGGAATACATATGAATAAGATAATTGGGAATTTATAAAATATTAACTTTTCAACAGAAGAATTAAAGTCCATAAGATAAAAATAAATTGCAAAACATTATAACTGTATTTAAATATAATTCTTTAAATAAAGTAAAATTAAATTTAAATTTACTTATTTAGAGAGATAACTTTATTATCATTATTTTTAGAATATTTTACTTCTTTTTTAGTTATACTTGATGAAAACTTTTCTAAATAAATATGATCAATAATTTTTGAATTGGATTTATACAATTTTAACAATTTATCTAATAAATCTTTAACTTCACTTATTTTATTATCATTAATTAGATTATTTAAACTTCTTAGACCTGAATCAAGTTCATCGTATGATATAGAAGGATCGCTTGCTTTGCTGATTTTTGGATGAATAGTTTTTTCTGGATTATCTCCTATTAATAGTTCCTCATACAATTTTTCACCTGGTCTTAAACCTATAATCTGAACTTCAATATCTCCATCAGGATTATTTTTATCTTTAATCTCAAATCCAGATAATTTAATCATTTTATAAATTAAATCCTTTATTTTAACGCTAGAACCCATATCAAGAACAAATACTTCAGAATTTTTTCCCATTGCACCTGCTTGAATAACAAGTTGAGCAGCCTCAGTTACAGTCATAAAATAACGAGTTACCTCTTCGTGAGTTAGGGTCACTGGGCCACCTTCTTTAATTTGTTTTTTAAATTTTGGAATAACTGAACCCGAGGACTCTAAAACATTTCCAAACCTCACTATTGAGAAATTTGTCACAATATTTCTATTATGTTTATGAATACACTGCATGCATAATTCAGCAAGTCTTTTTGAGGCTCCCATAATATTTGTAGGCCTTACTGCTTTATCGCTTGAAATTAAAACTAATGTGGGAACATCTTTGTTCACTGCAGCACTTGCAATTGCCCAGGTGCTAAAGACATTATTTTTAACACCTTCACAAATATTCTCTTCAACTAATGGAACATGTTTGTATGCGGCAGCATGATAAATTGTATCCACGCTGAAAGTATCAAAAATAGTTTCTAATTTTTGCTGATCTTGAACATTTACAAGTAATGAAATAATTTTAATATTTTTAGAATATTTTTTTAATTCTTCTGAAATTTTATATAGAGCAAATTCATTTAGCTCTAAGAGAATTATTTTTTTTGGATTTAATTTTAAAATCTGTCTGCTTAACTCAGAACCAATGGATCCACCAGCTCCTGTTATTGCTACAGTTTTGTATTCAATATTTTTCAATAGTAATTTCTTATCTGCCTCAACTTGTTCACGACTTAATAAATCATCTAAATTTAAATCTTTAATATCAGAAACAGTAATTCTTCCATCTGCAAGTTCTGATATGCTTGGTAAAGATTTTACTATTAATTTGAATTCACTAATTTTTCCTATAATTTGATTTCTTTTTTTTCTACTAATTGAAGGAAGAGCAAGAAAAACAATGCTTATATTGTGTATTTTAATCAAGTTACCAAGTTTATTTTGGGGATAAATTGTTTTACCTAAAATTACCTGTCTATGAATTTGTTTGTTATCATCCAGAAAACCAACTACCTTAAATTCTAAACTATTTTCCAGAGAAAGAGCCAATTGTCTTCCAGCATCTCCTGCTCCATAAATTAATATTTTTTTTTTTATTATTTTTCCTTTTTGTTAGATAACTTGTATCTAACAAAAATTTTGCTCCTAATCTCGAAAATATAATTAAAATAAACAATAAAATTGGTTGAATTATTCCAATTGATCTTGGAACCCCTTGGATACCATAGACTCCAATCACTAAAAAATATATTAAGCCATAAACGAAAGTTGAAATCATTAACGTAAAAATTATCGAAAAACTTGTGTATCTAAATATTGTTCTGTATAAACCGAATAACCAAAAAATTGGCGTTGCAATCAAAATTGCTATTAAAGCCGCATATAGATTAAAACTATTTAGTAAAATTAATTCATCTAATCTTAAACAAAAAGCTATCCAAGTGCATAGAACACCCAGACTAATATCAGTTAATAAAGCGATAGCTCTTTTGGCGTATCTATTTAAAGATAATAAGCTATTGGAAAAATCTTTAAAATAATTAATCATAAGTTATTAAATAATAAGATATACATCTATATATACAAATACCTAGATTAAATCTAATCGATAAATTAGGTAAGCAATTTACATCACTTTTTACTGATGAAAATTAATAACAAAGTTTTCAAAATATAATAAAAATAATAATACAAATTCATTTCCTTAATCATGTTTAAATCTGTTTTTGCAAGAAAAGTTGGAGTTTTCATATCAATACCAGAAACTTGAGCAAGACCTGTGATCCCTGGTTTTACTTTAAAAACTCCTCTCTTCTCTCGCTCATTGATTAATTTTTTTTGATTTGGCAAACAAGGTCTTGGTCCAACCAGACTCATGTCACCTGACAATACATTAAACAGCTGTGTTACTTCATCAAGTTTAGATCTACGTAAAAAATTTCCTAAAGTGGTTATCGCAGACTTATCAATTAAATGAGTTGCTACAGATTTAGTATCTTTTTTCATTGTTCTAAATTTTATTAGCAAAAATAATTGTTTATCTTTACCAACACGCTGTTGTTTAAAGAAAGGAGATCCATTTTCAAAAAAAACTAAAATCCAAATTAAAACTATTACTGGTGAAAAAATTAATAATCCCAAAATGGAGATCAATAGATCCATTAGACGAGTCATTTGTTTTCAAACATACGTTTCATACATTCTATTACATTCAAAGGTGGTTTCCAATTTAGCTTTTCTTTTGTATGATTAATATCTACTTTCAAAGATTTAATTAATCGATTAATTTCATTTTTTTTTCCAATTGCAATACTTAATTGTTTTAATATTTGAACTGGAAAAGGAAATAATTTTACATGAAATCCCATTGCATGGCTTATTGATTTTATTAAATCTGGAGTAGATAGATCACTATCATCTGAAACTAAAAATGTTTGCCCATGAGCATTTGGATGAGAGATACAAGTAAATATTAAATCTATTAAATTATCAATTCCAACTAACGACCTTTGGTTTCTAATTAAACTAAAGGGTAAAGGAATTCCAAATTTTATCAATTTTATTAAGCTCGCCAAATTTCCTTTAACGCCTTTTCCATAAACTAAAGGAGACCTAATAATTACAACTTCTAATCCTGTTTTCTGAGATATTTTTAATAATTCTTGCTCTGCCTCCCATTTAGAAATACCATAGGCATCTTCTGGTTTTGGTATATCCATATAGTTAAAACTAGTTGTATTTAAAGTTTCCTCCCCATTTACTTTGATTGAGCTTAAAAAAATTAAACGCTTTACTCCATAATGTGCTGATTGTTTTGCAAGATTAATTGTCCCTTCAACATTGACTTTGCGATAGCTATCTAACGAAGTATCATCTTTTTTTTTCATTACATGAGTTTTCCCTGCACAATGAATTACACAATCTACCTTGTTAGTCATATTTATCCAATCGGTTTCACTACCAAAATTAATTGTTTTATAAACAGTTATATCTTGAGAAATATTATTTTGTTTACTCCGTGAAGATATATTTACCAAGTAATTATTTGATAGCAATTTTTTACTCAGGGCTTTTCCTATAAAACCGGCACCACCGGTGATTAAAACTTTTTTCATTTTCTTGTATTAATTATTTTACCTTTATTCTGTAGTAAATTATTTTATGCATTAATTTTTTTTTATACTCATAAAAACCTTTAGCTTTTGAGATAATAAATTTTGATCAAAATCTTTTAATGCTCTTGCTCTAGCAAAAACTCCATATTTTCGAAAAATTTTCTTATTATTAAGAATATAAATCATTTTTTTTTTTATATCATTTTTAGAACCTACTTTATGAAAAATACCGGTTTTATTTGGGACAATTGAGTCGATAAGACCATATATTTTTGAACAAAGTGTAGGTATGCCACATGCAGCAGCTTCGATAACTACTGTTCCAAAACCCTCTCTATGACTAGGTAAACATAATATATCTGAAAATGAAAACCAACTCTCAGGTTTAGTAGTGTAAGTGAAATATAAAATTTTTTTATTTTTTTTTATTAAATCAATCAAACTATTATCCTCTAACGGTCCAACTAATATTAACATTACGTTACGATTTTTTTGAATTAAGTTAAATGCTTTAATAAGTTCAACTAAACCTTTATCTTTGTTAATCCTGCCTAAATAAAGAAAAACAAAAGTATTTTTTGAAATCGAAAATTTTTTTCTTAATTTAAATCTTTTTTTTTTATTAAACTTAAATTTTTTTATATTAACACCGCCTACAGATCCTTTGTGAAGGACTATCGATTTATCATCTGTGATCACTTTTTCTTTAATCAAAAAATGTTTTTGGGGATAACTATCAATTAATACATAGTTAGAACATAAAAAAATCAACTTATCTATAGATTTAAAAAAAATTTTTCTAATACCTTTTTTCCAAACCCAAATTTGTCCAGTAAACCAGTGTAGCCGTTTTGGTGTCCTTGCAATAAAACTTATAACTGCAACCATGAAACCTATTTTTGGAGTAAATGAAATTGAAACATTTGGTTTTTTTGTAAAGAAAAAAAATAACGTTTTAAAAAATGTAATGACATCGTTAAAAAAACTAATTCCTCTTTTAAAATTTATTTCTATTAGAGAAACATTTCTTGGGACTAAATTCTTTAATTGATTAGCATTATTGCAACAAACATAAACTTTATAACCTCTACTTAAAGTCTCAATATGTTTTAAAACATATATTCTTAAGAAACTTGAAGTATTTGCAATAAGAACTAATCTAGGTTTTTTTTTCATTCAACAGTGTTATTATTTTTTGTATAGAATATCTTGGTTTAAATTTTAGTTCTTTTATAATTTTTTGGTTATCATACAAAACTCTAGATGAAATAATGAAAATCAAATTTAAAATTTTTTTAGGCATAGGAATAAAATTAACTAAAAACTTAATTAACATAATAGGAATATGTATTTGTAAAAATCTTTTTTTATATTTTATCTTGTATCTTTTATATAAATCCTGCTGTTCGCAATCATCGGAAACAATATAAATTTTGTTTTTTGAAACTTTTAATTTCGAAATTACTAAGAATACTGCTTGGGCCACATCATTTACATTTACAAAATTAAATTGAACTTTTTGAAAGCTTTTTATCCAAATGCCAATTTTTAACGAAAAGAAAACATATTTAAATAGATTTGATTTTTTTTCTCCTCCAAACACATTCGAGATTCTTAAAATTGTAAATGTAAAGTTTTTATTAAATTTTTTTTTATTTAAATTTTGTATAAAAAGATCACTCTTAAGTTTATTTAAAGAATATAAGTTATTCTCAATAGTTTTAGTTTTTTCAGTTATAATTTTAAATTGCCCAAAGTAAGCTTTCATACCTCCGTAAACGGCAACACTACTTAAGTGAATAAATCTCAAATTAATTTTCTGATTTCTAATGTAATTTATTATCTTTTTTAAAAATATAAAATTTAAGTATTCAAGATCTTTATTGTTTTCATCTGTTTTACCGACACAGTTTATAAGTATATCTGCATTTTCTAAAAAGATTAAATTACGCTTGGTAAAAGATGAAAAATTCCACTTAAAATATTCTATTCTTGAATTATAGGAAGATATTTTTTCAATGTTTCTTCCTACGCAAATTAAATTGAATGAAGTATTTTTTAATAAATATTTTAAAATACTGTGACCAATCAATCCACTATAACCTAAAATAACAACTCTCATTATTTATTAAAATTAAATTAAAAAAATTTAAAGCCTTAAATCAACTTGATCTTTTGATAATAAATATTTTAAATCATAAATAACATGATTTTTTTTGCATAAGTTTAAAATTTTAACCTTACCCATATCCCTAAATATTTTATGAGCCACTGCAATTATTATGCCATCATAATAATTGCTCTTAAGTTTTTGTTTAGGAGATACACCATATATTTTTTTTATCTCCTGACTATCTGTCCAAGGATCATAAAGGTCTATGTTTTTAGTGTATTTCTTTAATCCTCGTACCACTTTACTAACTCCTGAATTTCGAATATCAGAACAATTCTCTTTAAATGTTAAGCCCATAATTAAAATTTTAGACTTTAATAATTTAATTTTTTTTTTTTTAATTTTTTTAATCATTTCAAAGACTACATGATTTCCCATATTGTCATTTATATCTCTTCCTGCTAAAATAATTTTAGGATTATAACCAATGCTTTCCGCTTTATAAGTCAAGTAATATGGATCCACTCCAATACAATGACCACCAACTAAACCTGGTTTAAAAGGTAAAAAATTCCATTTACTCTCTGCTGCATCTAAAACTTCTTTAGTATCAATATTTAGTTTAGTAAATATCATTGATAACTCATTCATTAAAGCTATATTCAAATCTCGCTGTGTATTTTCAATCACTTTTGCAGCTTCTGCTATTTTGATACTTGAAGCTTTATGGGTTCCAGCAATTATTATTTCACCATACAAATTATCAATTAAATCAGAAATCTTAGGTGTTGATCCAGAAGTAATTTTTCTAATTTTTGTAATAGTATGTTTTTTATCTCCAGGATTAATCCTTTCAGGACTATATCCACAAAAAAAATCTTTATTAAATTTCAAATTTGAAAATTTTTCCAATAATGGAACGCAAATCTCTTCTAAACACCCAGGATAAACAGTAGATTCATATATTACTATATCCTCTTTTTTAATTATTTTACCAACCATTTTGGTTGCCTTTAGCAATGGCCTAAGATCGGGTTTTTTAAATTTGTCTATTGGTGTAGGAACTGTAATTATAAAACAATTGAGATTTTCTAGATTTTCTATTTTAAAAGTAAACTTCAATTTTTTCGAAGCTTTGAGTTCTGTCTCACTAGACTCTAAATTTTTATCTATTCCTAAACATAATTCTTGGATTCTTTTTTTGTTTGTATCGAAACCTACTACATTTCTTTTTTTTGAAAATTCTAATGCAAGTGGTAAACCTACATAGCCCAATCCTATAATTCCCAACTTTATATCTCTTATTGAATTAATCATATTTTATAATATTCTTTATACCATTTCACAAAATTACAAATACCCTCTGAAATTGAGGTTGATGGTTTATAGTTAAATTTTTTTTGTAAATTATCTACACTGGCGTAAGTATTCGGTACATCTCCCGCTTGTAGAGGCAAATAATTTATATTTGCTTTTTTGCCTAAAGCATTCTCTAGAGCATGGATGTAATCCATAAGCTCTACTGGTTTATTATTTCCTATGTTGTAAATTTTCCAAGGAGCATTACTGCTTGCGGCATCTGGTTTATCACTATCCCAATTATCATTACTAATCGCAGGATTATCTAAAGTTTTTATTACACCTTTAACAATATCATCTATGTATGTAAAATCTCTAGTATGATTACCATTATTAAACACGTCAATAGGTTTGCCCTCTATTATAGCTTTTGTAAATTTAAATAATGCCATATCTGGTCTACCCCATGGTCCATAAACAGTAAAAAATCTCAAACCTGTTGTTGGTAAATTATAAAGATAACTGTAAGAATGTGACATTACCTCATTAGATTTTTTAGAAGCTGCATAAACTGATAATTGATGATTTGTACTATCATGTTCTGAAAATGGCATTTTTGTATTTGCGCCATAAACACTCGAAGTACTTGCATAAACCAAATGTTCAATATCATAATTACGACAATTCTCTAACATATTGGCAAAACCAACAATATTACTATTTATATATGCAAGTGGATTTTCGATAGAATATCTTACTCCAGCTTGAGCAGCTAAATTCACCACTTTATAAATATTGTTTTCTTCAAAGACCCTTTTCAAATTATGTTGATCACATAAGTCAATTTTTTCATGAATGTAATTTGAAAATTTATTTAATATTTTAACTCTAGATTCTTTTATTTTTGGATCATAATAATCGTTATGATTATCAACACCTACCACAAAATCTCCACGTTCTAAAAGTTTTGAGCACAGAGAATACCCAATAAATCCAGCCGATCCTGTTACAAGAATTTTTTTCATACTTTGGTTTTATTAACTTTAGCCCACTCTATTTTATAGGATTTTATCATTTTGCTTATACTAAATTTATCTTTAATTCTATCTCTTGCTGAATAAGAAATTTGTCTCCATTTTTTAGATTTTATAGTTTTAAAAGCTAAGTTGATCGCTTTTGCCAATTTAATGGGGTCATCAGGTGGCACAACCCATCCTGTCTTTCCAACAATATATGAAGAATCGCCTACATTGGTAACCACACAGGGAGTTCTATGTGCCATAGCTTCAGCTATAACATTTGGAAACCCCTCAGAAATACTGCTTTGGACATGTAAATCTAGTAAATTCATTATTTCAGATATATTTTTTGTCGGACCTTGCAACTTTACAATATTATTTAATTTTCGTCTTTTTATTTCATTAATTAACTCTTTATTTTTATTGATATTTGTCCCAACTAAAACACAGTAAAAATTAGTATTACATAATTTAAGTAAAGAAATAGATCTAAGCAGATTCATATGATCTTTTAGAGGATCATAACGTGCAACATATCCAATAATTGGAAATTTTTTCTTGATCTCTAACTTTTTTTTTAAATTTTTTTTTTGTTTTTTATCAATTTTGTAAATCGATAAATCGTATCCATTAGGAATAAATTTTAATTTGTTCTTAGCATATCCTTTAATTTCATAAAATCTCTTTGCATTTTTTGAAACAATTATAATTGATTTAGGTATAAAATGACTTATCTTAGCTAATATTTCAATTATAAAAATAGTTGTTAACTTTGCTTTGCCAATTTCAATCTTTGAATAACGAACATTCCAAACAATATTTTTTATTCCGGCCAGTCTTGCTGCAATACTACCAATAAAATCTGCATGTACAAGCCAGGTCTGAATAATATCAGGTTTTAATTTACGTAATAAAATAACAAAAGAAAAAAATTTAAAGATGAAAAAAAAATTTATATTTAAAAAATATAATTTTACATTTAATTTTCTTAATAAAGGTATGTATTTACCAGAATTTTTAAATGAGATGACAATATGATCATTTGATTTATCATATTTACATACTTTATATAGTGTATTTTCTGCACCTCCATCTCCTAATCCAGTGATAATATGAACAATTTTCATCTATTTTATGTTTTTAATAATCTTTTCTTTAATTAGAACAAGTTTTGGAATTAAAGGGGCAGCTAATAATATCATCCAAAAAACAAACTTAACTCTATGTCTTATAGCTGTTCCAAAATTTCCAACACCAAGCCCAAAGATAAAAAAATAAAAAAGCAGTATAATTAAAATTGTTTTCAACGCTCTATCATTTTTGATATTTTTCCAATTTCTAAATATTAAGAAAGTTAAAAAAACATATAATAAGCTATCAAATAAACCTGGTAAATGTCTCAGATTTTTAACATCCCATGGGAATGGAGATAAAACAAAATATATCATTCTAACAGGGGCTTTATATAAATATTCAATATTTGAGTTTAGTTTTGTCCACTCTGGGTATGCGGCACCTCCCTTCATTTTAACATTAACTATTTTATTTCTCGTGCGATCCAAATCCAGATATTCATTTGGAATTTTTAAATATGAAAATTTAAAAATAAAAAAAAATACAATAATAACCAATAAGTAATTCAAATTTACTTTCCCACGATATAATTTTTTTATTAAAAGTTTTATAAGTATAAAAAATAAAACCGCTAAAAAAGCTACTAAGCCATATATTGACGCATGATGAAAAAAAGCTCCACCAATAAAACTCAGGTGTACAAATAATAATGATTTTAAATTTTTGTTCTTAAAAAAATTTATAATATGAATGAAAGCTAACAATAAAAAAAAGGCAATATAAGTTTCTCGCATAACTAACACTGAATATAATGCTACAGAAGGAAATAGCGCCGCTAGCCACCCAGCTTTTATTGCAATTTGATTGTTCCATAATTTTCTTGCAATCAGACAAACCAACAAAATATTTATAACACCTAAAAATATTGAAAAAGATTGCGCCATCATCATACTTCTACCAAGTAAAGAATATGGAATAGCAATCAAAAAGCTTAAAAAATAAGTATCTGCTCCTTTGTAATGAGAAAAAACTTTATAAAATCCATCTTGAGACCATTGCCAAGCAAAAGCCTCAAAAGATAATGCATCCATATCACCATCTGGCAGATAAAAAATATTGTTGTTAATGAACAATAATAAAATACGGAATATCAATGCTACCAAAATAATTTTAGTAAAGCTTTTAAAGTATAATGATAAACTAAATAATATTAAACAAACTGTTGCTAAAAAAGCAATTCCAACTAGATCAAACATAATTTAAGTTACTAAAAATATTAATGATAAATTAACTTGGATCAATAAATTAAATTATTATTAACTATTATAATTTTTCATAATTATATTTGCTCTATTTTTCCAAGTAAAATTTTTAAAATCAATCAACGCTTGAGTGCTAAGTTTATATCTTATTTCTACATTTTTTAGTTTTTTAATTGCACTAATCCATAACTTAATATTATCACAATCAACCAGTAATGAATTATTTTTATTTAGTACTTCCTTGATGACTGACAAATCTGATGCAATAATTGGTTTTTTATGGGACATATATTCAAAAATTTTTATAGGTGACATATATTTACTTGTATCACCAAGCCCTTCAATCGACACTTTTTTTGAGTATGGCGCTAGAACAATATCAAAAGAGTTTCTATATCTGAGCGTTTTTAACGGTGATACGAAACCATAAAAAAATATATTTTTTAAATTAAGACTCTTTATGTAACTTTTCCAAAACCGAATGTCTTCATCCAATCCTCCCACTATATGGAATGACATATCATCTATATTCTTTGCACATTCGATGATTAATTCTATACCTCTACCCTTATAAAGATGACCAACATAACCAATTTTTAAATTTTTTTTTGGGCCTAAAAGTTTAATTTTATTTTTAAAATTTTTTACCTCATCTGCTCCGTCGTGGGCTACTTGTATTAATTTTTCATTTAAATAACCTTTTTTTAAATAAATCTTTTGAAGAGATTTGGAAATAACTACCAATTTTTTAAAAAATTTATTCTTTATAAGTTTATCAAAAATAAACAATTTGTGATTCTCTTTTTCAAAAAGAATCTCATGTGTTTCAAAAATTACATCTTTTTTCATTAAAGCTGCAAGATAACATCCATGTAAAAATCTCCCATATACTAAATTAAACTTAGTGTTAAAAATTAAGTAAAAAAAAATTTGAATTAAATATAATAAAGCTCCTCCTTTTATATTTGGGTGCCAAAGTTTTTTTATATGAAAATTTTTTTTTATTCCATAAAACTTAAAAACATTACTAACATCTTTTTCATACAAATTTTTTATGCTTGGAGCTAATAAAACTACTTCATGTCCATTAACTGAGAATGCTTGACACATTTTCATAACATGAATACTGTTTGCTGATCTCGAAGGTATAATTGATTTTGATATATATAATATTTTCATTATCTAAATAATTTTATTAACAAAGTTTTTATGTATAAATATTTTATTGTCATATTTATATTTGAGTTTTTGGGCATAAATCTATTAATCTGAGATGAAAAATTTTTACCATCTAAGCAATTATTGCTTTTTAATAAAACTTTATAATCTAAATCTCTTAAAATTGTAATTGTATCTTCATTAAAACTATTTTCTCCTCCAAAAGGAACTCCAAAAATTTTTGTTTTATTAACATTTAATTTATCTATAAAATTTTTACATTCATTTATTTCATTGTACTGTTCTTGTCTGCTAAGAGATGAAAGCATGTAATGATTTGCTGTATGATTTCCGTAACATATCAGATCATCTTTAATAAGATATTTTTTATCATCAAAACAAAGTTTTAATTCATTATTCAAATTAATATTTTTTTTGTATAGAAACTGATCTATTTCCTTTTCAACTTGAATACTATTAAATTTAGGGTTTTTAGTGATATGATAAAAATTATTAATTTTTTCTTTATTAAATAACTTTGA
>MDSZ01044382.1_pt1 | contig 13547 bp, 16 predicted proteins | sample 811201 | NCBI WGS metagenome assembly MDSZ01 (sample SAMN05326647, study PRJNA326480) | marine metagenome | isolation source: seawater | place: Indian Ocean: North | collected 2010
AGATAAAGTTTTAAAGTTCTGCTTTATATTATCAATCCTATTTTTTATATTTATACTCGGATTTTTAAGTAATGACCTTAAAATTAATAGAGTTTATGAGGGAATATCTTTTATTATCAATGATATAGAGACTCGTTTAAATATTAATTTACAAAAAAAGTTTGGAGATGCTGACGCAAGAAAAACCTTATCCCTGGATAATAAACAAACTTTAGACTCAAAATTCGACTTTAACAATAAACCAAAAAAAGCGTTCGATCATTACCTTCTTATTAAACACGATTTTACTCAACCTGTTTTAATGGATACTCCAGATAGAGTAATCTGGACTTGGAATTTGTCAAAATTTAGAAATAGTTCAAAATTGATAGCATTACACTTATTTAATAATGGAGATTTGCTGCTTGGTAAATTTCATTATAAAGGCATATATAGAATTAATAAATTTGGTGACATTTTATGGAGTAATCCAGGATTAAATCATCATTGGGTTGATGTAAAAAATGAAAAAATATTTATTCCATCGAGAAAATTTATGTCTCTGCCTGGTGATTTAAATTCTAACTTGATGAATAGTTAACTTCAAAATTGTAATAAAAAAAAGTCAGCATTTGATACTGTTTTAATTTTAGATAGCAAAAGTGGTAAAACATTAAAAAATTTAAGTTTAATGGAAGAATTAATAAAAGATCCTGAGTTTAAAAAAATTTTCAACGAGAAGTTAGCAAATGATACCAAAGGTGCGATATGTGCAGATCCACTACATTTAAATGATATACAAAAACTTAATAAAAATGAAATCAGTCTAATAAATAGTAAAATTTCTCTAACATCTAATAATATCGTTATTTTATCATTTAGAAATATAGATATGGTGGTGTTTTATGATTTAGATAACAATCTTGTAAATCATATTGTAGTTGATCTTTTTAAAAAACAGCATTCTCCTAGACTTCACAAAGATGGCTTTTTGTATGTATTTGATAATAATGAGTATAGTTCTATTAATTCAAAAATTGTAAAAATTGACTTACAAAATAATAAGATTATTAATTCATTTATGTCAGAAAAATTTGCAAGTCCTGTGCAGGGAAGAATTCAATTTTTAAATGATGAATTGTTTGTTCAAAGTTCCAGCCAAGGTGAAATATTTAAAATTAATTGCAAAAATGATTTTTTTGATGATTGTAAACCAGAATATCTTTATTCGTCTAATTTCAGCTTTTTTTATCCTTCAAATCATTTTGATAGCAGTTATTCATATAAAAAGGATCGAATTCACATAGGAGACTTTTATGAAAAAGATAAACTTAACTTCATTAATTAAAATATTTTTTTTAAATATTTTTTTAATTTTATTTCTGAGTTTTAAGGCTCATGCTTATATTGGACTAGGACCTTTGCTTCCTATGATCGGTAGCATAATTGCTTACATCTTTATTGCAATAATAACAATATTTGGTTTTATAGTTTATCCTTTTCGAATAATTTTAAAAAAAATAAAAAAAAAAAACAATAAAGATAATGAAATCAAAAAAAATTAATTTAGCGATTAGTGGGTGTAAGGGGCGCATGGGCCAACAATTAATCAAATCAATTAAACATGATAAGAATTTTAAATTAACTGCTATCACTGAAAACAAAAGCTCAAAAAAAAAAATAAGTGGACTTCAAATAAAATTAAATACTGAAAATACATTTAGAAAATCAGATTTAATAATTGATTTTACAATTCCAAAATGCACTTTTCAGATTTTAAGAATAGCCTCAAAACTAAAAAAAAAAGTTGTTATAGGTACTACTGGATTTAATAAAAAAGAGGAAAATTTAATCAAAAAATTTTCTAAAAAAATACCTATTTTAAAAGCAGGCAATATGAGTTTAGGTATAAATCTTTTAATGTACTTAACAGAAATTGCTTCAAGCTCTTTGGGTAAAAATTTTTTAAGTAAAATTTTTGAAATTCACCATAAACATAAAAAAGACTTTCCTTCTGGAACAGCTTTAATGCTAGGAAAAGGAATTGCGATCGGAAAGAATAAAAATTTTTATAACTTATTAGGAAAAAAATATTTAAATAGAAAAACGTTTCCATATGGAAAAAAAATAAACTTTAATTCTTTAAGAAAAGGTAAAATCATTGGTAAACACGAAGTTAAATTCTCAAGTGGTAAAGAAATTATTACTTTAAACCATGAAGCATTTGATAGAGCTCTTTATTCGGAAGGAGCTTTATCTGCTGCTAAGTGGTTAATGAAAAAAAAGCCAGGTCTTTATTCAATGAGAGATATTATGAATTTCAAGTAATGAATGAAATTCAAAGAGCTAAAATAGTTTTAAAAATTTTAAATAAGATTTATCCAGAAATAACTGTTCCTTTAAACAGCAGAAATGTTTTCACATTGTTAATTTCTGTATTACTTTCAGCACAATGTACCGATGTAAATGTTAACAATGTAACAAAAAATATTTACCCAAAATACTATCAACCAAAACATTATGTAAGATTGGGAAGAAAAAAAATTGAAAAATTTATTAAAAAAATAGGTATTTTTAGAATTAAAGCTAAAAGTATTTATAATTTATCAAAAATATTAATTTCTAAATATGGTGGTAAAGTTCCTCAAACCTTTGAAGAACTAGAAAAACTTCCCGGTGTTGGTCATAAAACTGCAAGTGTAGTCATGTCTCAGGGTTTTGGATTTCCTGCTTTCCCAGTAGATACACATATACATAGACTTGCTCAAAGGTGGGGGCTTACTAATGGAAAAAATGTAGTTCAAACCGAAAAAGATTTAAAAAAACTATTTCCAAAAAGAAGTTGGAATAAACTTCATCTTCAAATAATTTATTATGGAAGAGAGTATTGTAAAGCTAGAGAATGTTATGGAATAGCTTGTAAAATTTGTACTACTTGTTATCCTAAAAGAAAAAAACCTATTAAAACCAACAAAGCTTAATATGAAAATTCTTGGTATTGGAAATGCAATAGTGGATGTTATTTGCAAAGTGGATGAAAATTTTATCATTTCAAATGGGTTAAATAAAGGCACAATGAAATTAATTTTTGATGAAAATGAATTCAAAAATTTAATCAGTAATCTAAAAATTGAAAAAACTGTATCTGGTGGTTCAGTTGCTAATTCAATAGTTGGCCTATCTCAACTTAAAAATGAAGTTGGATTTATAGGAAAAATCTCCGATGATAATTTGGGAGCAAAATATGAAGAAGGACTTACAAGAGAAAATGTAAAGTATTTTTATTCAAAAAAAAAAGAGAAAATTCCTACTGGAACTTGCCTAATTTTAATCACACCTGACTCTGAAAGAACAATGTGCACCTATTTAGGAATAGCAGCAAAAATAAATGAAAATGATATTGAAATTAATGCTATCAAAGAAAGTAAAATAATTTTTCTTGAAGGTTATTTGTGGGATGAGGGTGAACCTAAAAATGCATTTGAAAAAGCAATTACTAACTCAAACAAAGCCGCTATGTCTCTTTCTGATCAATTTTGTGTAGAAAGACACAAAAAAAACTTTCTAAATTTAGTCAAAGAAAGATTAGATTTAACTTTTGCTAATGAAGGTGAAATAATGTCCTTAATTGATGCAAAGAATTTTAATGAAGTAATCACATTTGCTAAACAAATAAAAAAACATCTTATAATTACTCGAGGAGATAAAGGAGCCATATCTATTTTTAAAGATGAAATTACTGAAATAGACTCCAAAAAAAATTTAAAGATCAAAGATTTAACCGGTGCAGGAGATCTGTTTGCTGCAGGTTATTTACATGGGTTTATAAATAACTTATCAATAAAAAATTGTCTTGAAAAAGGAACAGAATTATCATCAAAGATAATTCAGCAGATTGGAGCTAGACTTTAATTTTTTTTCTTTTAAAACTTCCCTTACCTTTTTTAGGCTTAATCACTCTAGGTTTATATTTTTTAGTAAATAAATCTTGAGCAAATTTATTACTTTTTTTTAATTTTGTATCCATCCGTTTTGCTTAATATAAAATTTTCGTCTTTAAAAATATTCAAAATTTTTTTTCTTAACCTATAGATATGAGTTTCGACTGTATGAGTTTCTAGATCAGAATGATAACCCCAAACATTTGATTGTAATTCTTGAATTTTTACTGGTTGTTCAGATTTATTAAGATAAATAATTGAATTAATTTCTTTTTCTGTAAGTTTAAGTGTAAATTTATCATTACTCATTTCTCTTGAATTCAAATTAAAATTATATAGACCGATATTTATCTCAGATTGCTCATTAAAATTCTTTTTAAGAAATTCTACATTAATTTTTTCTAATAATTTAAAAATAGATATTGGAAATTTATTAAAAATAATTTGATTATCTAATCCTGGAATTTCTTTTGTAGTAAAGATCAAGCTTTCTGATTTAAAACTTAGCTTTGATACTTCATTTTTAGAGGCTTTTTCAAAATTTATATTTATATCTTTTTTAATTTCATTTAAGATCTTATATAATTCATCAAATTCAAAAATAATTAAATTTTGATTTTTCATATATTAATACAATATGACAATTCGTTTAAAAGATAAACATACTCTTCAGGTTGATGATTTTATTTTTAAATGTTGTATTGGAAAAAATGGGAAAACTAAAAATAAAATAGAGGGAGATAAAAAAACTCCTATAGGTTCTTTTAATATTGAATATCTATATTTTAGAAATGATAGATTAAAAAAACCTGAAACTAAATTGAAATGCATTAAAATTAAAAAAAAAATGGGATGGTGTGATGACCCTAATGCTCCAGAATATAATAGATTAATTAAAATTAAAAAAAATATCAAGTACGAAAAACTTTTTAGAAATGATACTAAATACGACTTAGTTTTACCAATAAAGTATAATTATACTAAACCTATAAAATTAAAAGGAAGCTGTATTTTTTTACATTTAACTAAAGACTACAAACCAACAGCCGGTTGTATAGCTTTAAGTAAAAAAGATTTTCTAATTATGTTAAAAATTATCAATAAAAAAACTAAAATTAATGTTTATTAAGATCTTTGCCCAAAAATACTAGATCCAATTCTTAAATAAGTTGCTGAATTTTGAACAGCTTCTAAATAATCAGCAGACATGCCCATGCTTAGATCTTTTAAGCCTAAATCTTTATTTAAATTATTCATTTCTTCAAAATAAAAATCTGGTGATTTTTTTAAAGGTGGAATACACATAAGACCAACTAAATCTAATTTCAAATTCATACAATAAGAATATAAATTGCGGAGGGAAGATTTATTTACACCAGATTTTTGTTTCTCATTTCCAATATTTACTTGAATAAATATTTTTACTTTTTTTTTTTGCTTAATCTGTTCTTCAAAAATTTTTTTTGCTAATTTTTCACTATCTACTGAATGAATATAGTCAAATAATTTAATTGCAAACTTTACTTTGTTTGTTTGTAAACCTCCAATCAGATGTAAATTTATATTTTTATTTACTGATTTTATATTGCTCCATTTATCGACAGCTTCTTGAACTTTATTTTCCCCAAAATCTAAATGTCCATATTCTATCAATGGAGTTATTTTTGGCATAGCAAAAGTCTTTGATACCGCAATAATTTTAGGTAATTTGCCTGTTTTAAAATTGACTAAATTAGAATTTATTTTTTTTTCAATATCTATTAGATTTAAAACAGTTTTATGCATTATAAATTAATCAAAAAATATTACTTTATAAACTCGCCTGATACAAACAATTTAAAAACTCAGGATAAAGAAACTGTCATAATTTACAGAAATTATGCTTCTTCTAAAATTGATATAAATAAGATCCTAAAATTAAAAAATTTTTTAAGAAAAAAAAAAAATCAAATTTTTATTAGCAAACAATATTAAATTAGCTTTAAAACTAGGACTTGATGGTGCTTACATACCCTCATTTAACAAAAAATTTAGTCATTTGTCATATTCAATTTATCCAAATTTTATTATACTTGGATCAGCACATAATCTAAAAGAAATTAGAATAAAAGAACTTCAAAAAGTTCAAAGTATTTTTATTTCTTCATTATTCAAAAAAAACAAAAATCACCTTGGCCTTAACAAATTTAAGATTATATCTAAATATTCTAGAAAAAAAATTGTAGCTCTGGGTGGTATTACAAAACAAAATTTAAAAAAACTGAGATTGATAAATATTTCAGAGTTTGCAGGGATCTCCTATTTCGAATAAAAAAAGGCCCCTTGAAAAGGGGCCTTTTATAAATTTGTCTTCTAAATTAAATTAGAATGCAAATGATAATGTAAACTCATAACCTTCGTGGTCTCTAGTATCTGTACCAGCGATGTTATCGATATCGTTAGAAGCACCAGCAAGTGTCATTCCACCCATTGTGTATGAAGCAGAAATACCTGTAGATTCTTGATCTACATCAGTAGTTAATTCTGTTTCTAACTCATGGTAGCTGTATCCGATTGAGAAGTCATCGTTTACTGCGTACGTAATACCATAAGCGATTGACTCTTGGTCAGAGTTTGCTGTTGTGTCGTCTAAGTCAGAAGCTTGAACACCAACAGTGAATGCACCTACTGCGTAAGTAGCAAACATAGTTGTTTCGTCTTGCTCTCTGTTACCAACAGTTGTAATAGTGTGGTCAGCAGATGCAAAACCTAGTGTTAAGCCATCGATACCTTCTGGTGACATAACTAAACTAAAGTCTGTGTAAGACTCAGCAGCGTCACTAGTGTGGTTTCTGTAAGCAGCAGAAAAAGTAGCTCCACCCATACTTGGAGAAGTATAGATGAACATATTTCCTCCACCACCACCATTAATTACAGTTGGAGAACCAGTTGTAGCTGTTCCATCTGTATCAACGATGTCCCATGCTTCTTCGTAAGCATTAGGAGTTTTATCATCGATTGCACCGAATGCAGATGAACCACCTGATCCAGCAAATTTTAATGATCCCCAGTCACCTGACATTGTCATGTCGTAGTCATCTAGTGCACCACCATCGATTTCGTAGTAAACAGCGATTCCTAAACCACCATCTGTTTCACCACTCATATTAAATTTAAGAGAATCGCCCATGTAGAAGCCGTTTCCTCTAGCACCTAGTCCTCTGTTAGTGTCGTCAAAAGAAATTGACGCGCCACCTGATACTGAAACATCAGCAGCATTTACAGAGAAAGTCGCTAAAGAACCAGCAAGAGCTGAAACTCCGATTTTCTTTAAATTGTTCATATTAATTACTCCTTTGTAATGTTTGATTATTAATAATAAACAGAGGAAAATTACCATTTTTTATATAAAAAACGCTTAAATTTAGTTCTTTTAAGTAATTTTTTTACTATTGTTGCAATTATGCAACATAATTTATACCTTTATTTTCAATATTTATTAATTAAATGTATATTATTGATTATTTCAGTTTAAAAGCTCATTAATGATTAAACCTATATCAAAAAAATTAACAATTTTTAGTATTACTGTTTTTTTTCTTTTAAATTCTTGTGCAAAAGAGGGTTTCTTTAAACCAGGTGATGCAAGAAATAATTCTCCCGATCCAAAAGAAAGAGTTAAAAAAAATTTAGAAGAGGGTAGAGGTTTTCGATTGAATGATGTTATAGGTGGAAAAAAAGGCACTAATTTTGAATTTGCTAGTTCAAATGAATTATGGAGAGCATCACTTGATGTATTAGATTTTATGCCTTTAACATCTGCTAATTATAGTGGGGGTGTTATAATTACTGATTGGTATTCAGAACAAGGAAACTCAAATGAGTCTATAAAAATTACAATTAGATTTTTAAGTAATGAAATTAGATCAGATGCCATTGATGTTGATGTTTTTTATAAAAAATGTGCCACTATTAATAATTGTCAAATTAATAAACAAGAGGGACAATTAAAGAAAGAACTAACAAAACAAATACTCACAAAAGCTACTATTTATCAAAAACAAAATAAAGATAAAAATTTTAAGCCATATCGTAATTCTACTCAGGACAACCAGCGCGAATAATTTCTTAAGATTAACTATAAAAAGTTATGAGCAGATATAATTTCAAATCTATTGAAGCTAAGTGGCAAAATTATTGGGAAAAAAATAAGTCCTTTAAAGTTGAAACTGACACATCAAAAAAAAAATTTTATTGTCTTGAAATGTTTCCTTATCCCTCAGGAAAAATTCATATGGGCCATGTAAGAAATTACACAATAGGTGATGTTCTTGCTAGATATAAATCACTACAAGGTTTTAATGTGCTTCATCCTATGGGTTGGGACTCATTTGGTATGCCAGCAGAAAATGCCGCAAAACAAAATAATTTAGATCCAAAAACTTGGACTGAAACAAATATTAAAAACATGAAGTTACAATTAAAAAAATTGGGTCTTTCTATTGATTGGGAAAGAGAAATTTCTACCTGTAATAAAGATTATTATAAACATCAACAAGCTTTCTTTTTAGAACTGTTTAAAAAAAAACTTGTTTATAGAAAGGAAAATTATGTCAATTGGGATCCTGTTGATGAAACAGTTTTAGCAAATGAACAAGTTATTGATGGAAAGGGTTGGCGTTCTGGAGCTACAGTTGAAAGAAAAAAGTTGAGTCAATGGTTTTTTAGTATATCAAAATTTTCGCAAAATTTATTAGATGGACTGGATAAATTAGAATCTTGGCCAAATAAAGTTAAAGTAATGCAAAAAAACTGGATAGGTAAATCATTTGGGTGTGAAATTGATTTTAAAATAGAGAGTGAATTACCTGTGAAAAATATTAAATGTTTTACAACAAGACCTGATACTCTTTTTGGATTTTCTTTTTTAGCCTTATCAATAGATCATGAAATTTCAAAATTCTATCAAGATAATGAGGATTTTTTAAAATTTAAAGATGAATGTTCCAAAACTGGGACAACAGAAGAGGCTATAGCTGTTGGTGATAAAATCGGATTTAAAACTAATATTGTCGCTTTAAATCCTTTAAATCCAAAACAAAAAGTCCCAGTTTATTTTGCTAACTTCGTATTAATGGATTATGGTTTTGGAGCTGTTTTTGGATGCCCTGCTCACGATCAGAGAGATTATGATTTTGCAAAAAAATATAATTTAGAAATAAAAACGGTTGTTAAACCTCACAATGAAGATGATGATTTTAAAGTTATCAATCAGGCATATCCAGATCCAGGTATAATAATTAATTCAGACTTTCTAAATGGACTTGAAGCACCCAATAATTCTGTCCTCGAAACGATTAAAATTCTAGAAAAAAAAAAGTTAGGAAAAAAACAAATTAATTTCAGATTAAAAGATTGGGGTGTTTCACGACAGAGATATTGGGGTTGTCCAATACCAATAATGTACGATGAAAATGGTCAAGCACATCCAGTTCCTAAATCAATGTTACCGGTTAAATTACCTGATAATATTAATCTTAAGGTTAAAGGAAATCCTTTAGATAGTCAAAAAGAATGGAAAGAAGTAATTATCAACGGAAAAAAACTAATTAGAGAAACCGATACTCTAGATACATTTGTATGTTCTTCCTGGTATTTTTTAAGATTTTGTTCACCAAAAGAAACTGAAAATGGATTTAACAAAAAAGATGTAGATTATTGGATGCCTGTTGATCAATATATAGGTGGGGTCGAACATGCAATTTTACATTTATTATATTCAAGATTTTTTATGCAAGCTTTATCTCATGAAAATAAAGAATTTAATATATTAGAACCTTTTGATGGATTGTTTACTCAAGGGATGGTTTGCCATGAAACTTATAAAGACTCTAATAATAATTGGATAAGTCCTGAAGAAATTGAAATTGTAGATGGTAAAAAATATCTTAAAAAAGATAAATCTCAATTAATTAAAGTTGGTCCATCTGAATCAATGTCAAAGTCTAAAAAAAACACTATTGATCCAGAAAGTATTATTTCTAGTTTTGGGGCTGATTCTGTAAGATTATTCATCTTATCTGACAGTCCTCCTGAAAAAGATGTTCAATGGTCGGAGGAGGGGATTATTTCTTCTTATAAATTCATTCAAAAACTATGGGGTCTTAATGAAAAAATCACAGAACAAATATCTAAAAATCATAAAAAAGATAATGATATCGAAATAGAAAAATATACAAACAAATTTTTAAAGAAAGTAACAGATAACCTTGAAAGTTTTAGTTATAACAAAATAATTGCAAATTTACACGAAATGTACTCTTTTCTTCACAAACAAATAGAAAAGCCCTACACCAAAAAAACTCTTCTACAAAATTACCAAAAAATTTTGATTACAATGACACCAATAATTCCACATTTTGCAAATGAATGTCTTAATTTAATGAATATAAAAAAATTTAGTTGGTCAAAATATGATCAATCAATGTTAAAAGAAGATATAATTAATATTGTTATTCAAATTAATGGCAAAAAAAGAGGATTAATAAAAACAGAACCTAACATATCTGAGGAAAAATTATTTGAATTGATTAAAAAAGATGAGACATTAATAAAGTATATAAATGCAAATGAAATTAAAAGAAAAATTTATATTCCAGATAAGCTTATGAATATAATAATTTAGATATGTTTAAAAAAAAATTACTAATTGTAATATCATTAATTTTCTTTACTGGATGCGAATATAAACCTATTTATTCTAATGATAATCGAACAAATTATAAGATAGTTATACAAGAACTTACTGGAGATAAAAATCTAAATAAATTTTTAATAGAAATCCTTGAGAGAAACAGTCAAAAAAATTCTAATCAAGTTGTTAATATTAAAATTGATACACAATATACAAAAAAAATTATAGCGAAAGATACAGCTGGAAATACAACTGATTACCAAGCCAGTGCTATTACAATCTTCTTAATAGAACAAAATCAAAAATCAAAAAAATTTGCCGTAACTGAAAATTTTAATTTTCAAAAAATGACAGATAAGTATGAAGAAAAGGGCTATGAGCAAAATATCAAAAGAAATTTAGCAAATTCAATAGCTCAAAAACTAATTCTGAGATTGTCGATTGCTCAATGATACTAAAATCTTACGAAATTAATAAGATTAATAATGACATTAAATTTTACCTAATTTATGGAAAAAATGAAGGACTCAAAAAAGAATGTATTAAAGAAATTATAAAGCATAGCAGAGGCAAAGTTTATAATTATGATGAGAAGCAAATATTGGATAATAAAGAAATTTTTTTTGAAGATACTTTATCAGGATCCTTATTTGAAGATAATAAAATAATTATAATAAATAGAGCAAGTGAGAAGATTTGCGAAATAATTCTCAATTTAATCGAAAGACAAATAAATGAAATTAAAATTATAATTAACTCAGATTTACTTGAGAAAAAATCAAAACTTAGGGCACTTTTTGAAAAGGAAAAAGAATTAATTTGCATTGCAACATATCCTGATAACAATGAAACACTTTCTAGGATAGCAACAACTTTTTTTAAGAGAGAAAAAATTTCAATTTCGCAACAAAATATTAATTTAATTATAAATAAATGTAATGGAGATAGACAAAATTTGAAAAATGAACTTGAAAAAATTAGTATTTATGCGGTTGGGAAAAATACTATTACCACACAAGAAATTTTAAAATTAGTAAATCTAAGTGAAAATCATGGGTTTTCTGAACTCATAGATAATTGCTTAATCAAAAATAAGAATAAAATTATGAATATTTTAAACGAAAATAATTTTAGTAATGAAGATTGTATAATTATTCTAAGAACTTTTTTAATAAAAGCAAAAAAAATTCTTAAACTCTCATTAGAATTAGAAAGAAATAATGACATAAATAAAACGATTGCTACTGCTAAACCTCCAATTTTTTGGAAAGATAAAGAGATAGTTAAAACTCAACTTAATACGTGGAAATCAAATAATATCAAAAAATTGATCTACCAATTAAATGATGTTGAACTTCAAATTAAAAAGAATTTTAACAACCCTATATTAATTATTACAAATTTTATTTTAGAACAAAGCTCTTTAGAGCTTAATAGTTAGATTTTATAATATCGATAATCTTATTTAACTGATCAATATCATGATAAGAAAAAGTAATAGTTCCTTTATTTTTTTTGTTATTTTTAATAGAAACGGTTAAACCAATTTTATCAGATACTGACTTTTCGAGGCTTTGAATATTAGGATCCATTGATTTAGATAAGGAACTCTTTTTTTTTCTGAAAATCTTAACAAAATTTTCTGATTGTCTAACTGAAAGTTTTTTTTCAATTATTTTATTAGCTATAAATTCGGCATTATCTAAACCAACTAGAATCTTTGCATGTCCTGCGCTAATTTTTTTTTCTTCAATATACTGCAATACAGATTTAGGAAGTGTTAACAGCCTTAAAGCATTAGTTATATAACTTCTGCTTTTACCTATAAATTTAGATACTTTTTCTTGATCATATGAAAATTCATCGATTAATCTTTTATATCCTTGTGCTTCTTCGAGGGGATTTAAATCATGTCTTTGGACATTTTCAACAATAGCAAATTCTAAAGATTTTAAATCATCAGCCTCAGTAACAACAACAGGAATGCTATGTAAACCTGCTTTTCTAGCTGCTAGCCATCTTCTTTCACCTGCTATAATTTCAAATTTTGAACTTTCAGATTCTGATTTTCTAACTATTATTGGCTGAATAACACCTCGTTCTTTTATTGAGTTTTTTAAATCTTCTAAATTATCTTCATCAAAATTTTTTCTAGGTTGATATTTATTCGGGATAATTTCACTTAGATTTAATTTATTTGTTTTATTTTCAAGTTTTGTTTCTCCGATTAAAGATGACAAACCTCTTCCTAATCCTTTTTTAATTTTTGAATTCATTATGCAGCACTCCCGATATTGCTTTCTTGGTTAACAAATTCATCTGTGAAACTATAATAAGATTTACTTCCTGGACAATTTTTATCATATACCAAAACTGGAACACCATGCGAGGGTGCTTCTGATAATCTAACATTTCTAGGTATTACTGTTTGGTAAACTTTATCCTTAAAATAATTTCTTGCTTCTGCTTCAACTTGAGAAGATAATTTATTTCTTCTGTCGTACATCGTTAAAAGTATTCCTTGAATTGTTAGATTTGGATTAAGATTAACTTTTATTCTATCAATAGTTTTCATAAGCTGAGTTAAACCCTCTAAAGCAAAAAATTCTGTCTGAAGCGGAACCAGAAGTGAATTTGATGATACTAAAGCCATCACTGTTAACAAACTCAAAGATGGCGGACAATCTATTAGAATGTAATCGTATAATGCTCTAGAATCATTTAAATAAGCGGTTAATTTACTCTTTAAAATAAAGGCTCTATCACTATCACCTGCTGTTTCAACCTCCAATCCAGACAAATCTACGTTAGATGTAATTAAATCCAAATTTTCAAATTTAGTTTTCTTGATTACATTTGAAATTGTCATTGTCCCATTTAAAATTCCATATATTGTTTGATCTGATTTTTCAGTATTAGATAATCCCAATCCTGTTGTGGCATTCCCCTGTGGG
>MDSZ01193224.1_pt1 | contig 13542 bp, 15 predicted proteins | sample 811201 | NCBI WGS metagenome assembly MDSZ01 (sample SAMN05326647, study PRJNA326480) | marine metagenome | isolation source: seawater | place: Indian Ocean: North | collected 2010
CTGCTTTGACCATGGTTTCCCCCAAAAACCCGAAATCAGTGGTTTATAAGAATCAAAAAGTCTTAAACCCGAACCATCACCCCCCACGCCGGATTTAGCACCCTCGCGGAGCAGCCCCCCGCAGGGGAAAAGGTGTGAACCACTCCAGGGTTAGCTGCCCTCAGGGCAGGTGACCCTGAAGTGGTTTATACCTTTTTCTGCTCTCTTCGTCTCGTCTGCTCCGCTGGCGTTTTGCTAGCTAGACCTCCGAGTCCGGGAAGTCAAATTGCTAAATGGATATAGCCTGGCTGACTCTAACCAAACCATATTATAATATTATTACGGGGGGCACTAGATGCCCATCTCAATTCCCATCTCGCGTTGCTTGATTGGCATGTAGAGCCCCTAAGCGGAAACATACCAATAACCGCCATGGTAACACCCAAAAGTCCCAAAAATCCGACATGCAACCCGAACCCGAACCTTCTAGGTAGCCTGACGCGGCACGAAACGCCACAGTGACTGGCGCGACGTGCGCAGGCCACTAAAATTTCCTTTCCAAACCTAATCGTTTCGCTCGCCTGTTTCGGTCATGTCCCCCAGAGGTGCAAGGAGGCCCCCATCCTCGAATTGCCTGCGCACCAGACGCCTAGTTATAGAGATACGGCAAATTTGGGGTTCCGTGACACCCCGACACCCCCCGTGGCCCCCAGTCACTTGGCCCTTGGCAACGATTTCAGTCTCCGGGTGTCTAATTTGGTCCGACTCGGAGTCTTAAAACCTTCGCACCCACTCTAATTGGATGCGCCGCTTCTTGGTCCACTTCGCCAAGAGGGCCGCTCGTTTGCTGCTCGTCCGCTACAAAGAAGTTTGCGAAATACGACAAGGTCGACGACTCCCACAGGCTTGACGTGCCCTATTGCCGAAGCATGGCACATCTACGACGTGCTTGCCAGTTCGTCGGAGGATATTCGCGACGCGGAGGGGCTCTAAGCTCTTTCCCGGAGGTAGGAGACGGGGACCTGGATAGGGGCGGCGGGGCCTGCTGGGGGCCATCGTAAAAAATGCACTCCAATGTAGCTTCGTGAGCGGAGGGCATCACGATGTAGCATTGCGCTCCACTCACCAGTGAGTAGCCTGCCGCCAGTAAGCAAGTGTCGACGGACTGCTTGTGACTCAGAGCGAGTCAATCGTGCTTCGCTATAGAGCCAGTGCTTTTCCTTCTCGTCCCTGACCCAGGTTGCTAGTCTATTTCATATCCATGAGGGATGAAGGAGATCGCTGCGTCTGGCAAGCTAGCCGCCTACGTCTAGGTACGGTGCCGTTGGAGGCACACAAAGCCGCTACTCTTTACTGAGAATATGACTGGGGGCATATTTTTGTCAAGGGAAGTTGGATGCCACCTTCCATAGTCAACCCATTTTCGAAAATGGAAGAGGGGCGCCTCAATTATTTGGATGCTGACGCTGGGTTTAATCATCGGCGTCATCACCAAGGTCGCCTTGGGAAGTAACTCTTTCCCTGGTCGAAGGAGTACAGTTTTTTCTTGTCCGAGAGGTTCAAACTGGCCACCCAGTTCTAACTTGTCAACGAGGGCATGAAGTGCTGCACGTCGCGCAGATCTGCAGATCCAGCGCATGTTGAAGCAATCGTGAATCACAATTGCGCGCTTAAACACAGCGTTGATTGGCGTCTCTGGACTTCGATATGCACGCATAGTATAATTTGCCCGTATATGCTTCCAGGCCCGCAAGGCCTCGCCACATGTGCCCCTTTCGGAGTTCCAATGGTTTATGCATCTCACGAGGCTACCACGAAACCAAAAGACAGGAACATCACTGTGATCACTAAGCACGAGTGGTGAAATTCTAACTCTTAGATCAAGGGCTGCTGCAAGGCTGCTTGAAATTACCACACAGGAGTAACAGCCTTCGGCTGAGATAAACCTTCCGGTATGGACACTGCATTCATGCAAACCAGACTCATCTAGGGGCAGAGCAGCCGTTGTCATTCGTTTGCGGTACAGCAGCTTCAAGCGATGCCTAATGTACTAGCAGTTGTGAAGGCTCAATTGTTGACACCAAACAAGGACGAATTCTTCGATTCAAGCATATCTTGATAGAATTGTAGCTTTGCCTCAATATTGATACGCAAATCTTCATTTAAATGGCCACAGTTTAGCCACAGCAAGTTTATGCGCTGTTCATTTTTATGCAAAGCCCACTGGCCCCTTAGGAACAATCGGCCGGCGTCGCCCAAGAAGGACCATGTTTGAATGTCATAACGGTCGAACTCAACACCCCCCAGCCAATCATCAAGCCTGTGGCGACTGGCATAAATTTGAGATCAAAGCAGCATATGACTCAGAGTTAAGCCGCCCAAACACAATGTCGACATCGGTATAGGTCCAGTGACTGTACTCGTAGAGATATTCTCCAAAGACCCAGCCCCAGCTTGGTTTGAATTCAGACAAGAGAGCAGGTGCAATCTGCAAAAGTCGCTCAAGTTTCAGCTGCATATCGACGTTCCATACTCGAGACAGAGATCCAGTTGCTTCTGCAATGCGCCTTACGTGAAGCGCTGCGATTCCTCCGTCCTGTAGTTCCTTTACCTCGATGTTACTCCTTGCGAGACATGCCTCGGGCACACTCTGCTTTTGAGTAACCTCGTGGAACAAAAGCAAAGTTGCTGTCCCTAAACCACCAATCATGGTATGGCATGTAAACGATAGATGGGGAGGCATTGCACCGCCTACCCACGGCAGAATGATTGCAACGCGCATTGACCCAGCTATACATAGTACCGTAGGTATCAGGTAAATGATGTACCGTAGGTACCAGTACACGATTCATTAAATTTTAACATCACGGTGATGTGGAATTTAGATGCCTATCAATCTGTGTGTGTGAGAGTTTTTTCGGAGGCTTCGATGTCTCCGGGAAGCGCCATTGCCGCCTGCACTGGCAGGTCGTACTGGCAATGACTCGGCCCCGGGCCGGGATGCCAGTGGAGACTCGGACTATAAAACTTGAACATCACTGGCATCACATGATCATGGCCCGGGCCGCACCTAGTAGTCACGGTAGGACCGCACCTCTCCCTACGCCCCGTTGGCGGACCAGGGGCCCACCGAGCGAGTGCTAGGTAGGCCTGGTACTCCTTCCGACTCGGACTCGGAGTCCTCAGGCTTGCTTACAAAAGGAAGCCGACCCCCAGATCACCGTGACTGGTATGGTGATTGGTGAGATTTTCAATCAATCATAGCCCCTTGGGGGGGGGCTGTTGGGCCCCAGGGACAAAATGATCTGACGTGAGTGCGGCTTAACGTGCAGGTTATTGGTTCTATTCTGGTGATTTCTCCCCCGAAGCCCCCTTTGGTACCCGTGGCGTCGGTTGGATGCGCAAACACGGCAGCTTTTAGTGTAGAATTACCCAAACAGTGGCCTGATGCGGCACGAAACGCCACTAACGCGACGTTCGCGTGGGGCCCCTTCCGAGTCCTGAAGTCGCTTTTTCAGGGGTCCACAGCCTGAGCCCGGTAGAATGACAGTGTGCCAGTGGGGCACGCCCCGAGGATTATTCGCAGTAAGTTTCAGGACTCCCTTAGGCTATTTATGGGGAGGCGCCACAGCCCCCGGCTGAATCGGGGCCTCGACCGTGACCCCTTCCTTAATAGGCAGATAATTAAGGAAGGAATATCCTAAAAAAGGGACTCTAAAAGGCACATACACCAAGCCTTTAGTCTAGAGCCCCCCCGTATCTGATTCTTAGGCTAAGATGGCCTCACTGCTATAATGCCAAGAAACTCCATGGTTTCGAAGAAACATATCAGAAGATGAACCAATCAGCCTTGTGGTTTTTGCGGTGCTAACCACTAAACATACTTGATCAAGCTCGGGCTAGTTCCTGCGAGTTCCCAATCATCAGCCCAAATCATCACCTATAGTCCAGCATAACTTTTTAGCGTTCTTATGTGGAGTCCCTGGCGTTGCATCACTAGCTGTAGTCCATCAACCAGAGTTTTTAGTTCCGTCTTTGCATATCTATTCTTCGAATGATAGTATACATCGGAACATGCCCTTTCAGGTTTCAATCTTGCAATTTCTCCTTCTCTCTCTCCGATGCATAGCTTTAAATCTTGGTTTTCTAGCCTTAGTGCTGCAATTAGCGCAGCACGCGTGGTTGGATCACAGCGTCCTAATTTAACATCGTGCAGAACTAAAGACTTTGGTGGTTTGTGCTGCAGCTTTTGATAGGGATGCGCAGATATACACAAAGCTGATCTGTGCCCATCCTGTGTTTTACGTAATACTAAGTTTTGAGCCCTGAGAACTTCGAGCTCCCCCCTGATGTCATTCGTGGAAACTTCTCCTAAGACATTGCTTTGCTACTATATGTATGATTTTATCGTGATGCACAGTTACACACCGCCAGCTCTCTTAGGTAATTCTTTTCGAAGCCTAGGCAAAAATAACTCAAAGAGTTTAAATATGATAGGAACCAAATTACACGCAGTTACAGAGTACTTTGCTTCAACTGCCCTGAGTTCGCTGCATTCGCGACGAGCATTGGTGAGGGCACTATCCAACTCTCGACATTGAGACTCCGCCATCTGGGCATTAGAACGCAAGTGTTCAATCTTATGGAGAGCACGATCCAGCTGTAGCTTATACTTATCGCGTTGTGAGCAGAAAAGATCGTTTTTGCGCCTAATAACTATTTTGCTCAAAAAGTATAATTTTCCCTTCTGCTACTCTGCTGGTCGCGTAGCAGCTCGTGCCTCGCTACGAATCAAATTCAACTGCTGGGCGAGCTCTTTTGCCTTTGAACGAGGGTCCTGTACAGCGCCATCTGGGGTATAGGTTGGTAAGTCCTTCCGCCTCGGACTGCCAAACGCATTTGCCTACAGTTGGCCACTGTCATGCTGCAAGAATCCAGGAGCAGCCAGACCTGTTCAACGGCAACCAAATCTGCTTTCAGCTTGACAAGCGAATCACGGAGGCCTTTGAGCTGTGCATCCCTTTGCGAAAGGGACTTTCGCAATAAGTGCACTTGGAGAGCATCTGAGCGGCAGGGTGATGTGTTTGCTTGCTTTTCTTCAGCGCGTTGTAGCTTAGCTGAAAGCATAATAAGATCATTTTTCTGTGCTTCTAGCTCACTCACGACCAAAGCGCAACGGCTTTCGGCACGCTCACGGGCCGTGTTGGCAATCTTTAGCTTACTTTCGAGATTCATATTCATCTTGATGACTTTGTCAACTTCAGACACGTCATGAGAGGTATTTTCTTGTGCATTTACGCCCATAACCACGTCAGGAGGATTGCTCCTTGACTTTGCTACCGCGCAACGCAGACGACGAATCGCCGACTCATGCTCATGATATAGCTGCTCAGTGATCCGACCAGCTTTATCCCGGTCACAACGAATTTCACGTTTTGCTACTTGATGCCGCTCCTCCAGTCGCGTATCTGAGTTGGTAAGCGCTTGTACTTTGAATTTTACGAGAGTCTGTATGTGACAATAATGGGCTATAAGTACACATGCATCACCTTTAGTGATTTGATTGTTCTTGCGGCGACTTGTTCTAATCTACTATTCCTGGGCTCCCTAGCCGCAGGGCTGGTATCAGCAAAACACTGCAGTTTTTGCATGTGGCCATCTGAATAGGTCCAATGAGCCTGCTGTTCCACAGAGCAATTGGCCCGAGCAAGAGCAGGGTATTTCCTGCTGTCGCAGGCCTCACCTGAGTGTAGACCATCGACAACAGGCGATAATCTGAAGTTAGTATCATTCCAGGACACCGTTTTTTTCTATTTTTTCCTTTGTCATAGAGCTTTAGATCCAACCCAGGCTTGTGCACGTTGCCAGCGATGGTTTCTGTTTGGCTCAGGGCCAGCGAAGATATCTGGGTGGCCACCCCATCACCCTCGTCATGAAGCTAAATTAGCAACAAGTGCGCATAGAATGTCAAATGACTATGTTAGAACCTGATCTGGGAGATCGGAGTTTTGTACTGAGCCTGCGGGTTGGCATTCCCTTTGTTGAATTGGCCCACCACTGATATGCAGCTCTTTCAGTGGTATTTCCATCTCCTCCAGATCGAGAGTGGACGATGGAAGCATCCCTGTGCACAACAAACTTGGATGTGCAGCTGCACAGCCAGGGGTATGACGCTGGAAGATAACATCCATTACTTAAAGGCATCTTACACTGCTTGCACTCTGATAGGGGATTACCACGCCCACTAACATCCGATATCAATCTAGCTTCAGCCTCAACACGGGCACGATCAGCTTTCGTAAGCACAGTCTCACGAGATAAAACTGTCGCATTAAGTCGTCGTTTTTCTTCTTGCAAAGTTGTGATTTGGTATTTACCCTGGATGGCTTGTAGCTTCAATGCTTTGACTTCCTCGTTTAGTGATACAATTCTGCGGAATGTGTCACCTAGGAGTGATCCCCAAAATTAAGCATCTTGCACTGAGAAGTGTAAAGTGATTCGCTGACCTTGAGATGCTAAAGAACCTGGGGGCAAGTATTGTCTCAAATTCACAGATGTACTGTTCTTACCAGTGAGACAGAGAGCTAGCCGTTTAGATGTATCCAGGTCAATCTCTAGTTGTGCATTGCGGTGCTCAAGCTTTTCGCGGGCCAGTTCTGATGCGCGTAATTCAAGTTCCTGCTGGTTGGTTGCATCTTGTAGTCCAAGAAGATTACATGACATTTCCGAATCATGGTCCGCACCAGCTATTGTGTGCCTTGAAGTACTTGAATGCGGCAAGCAAAACGCGCATCTGAGAGTTGTGTTCAGTATCTCCAGTTGAAGTTGCTTTTCCTCACGGAGCGAAATTAACAGTTCATCACACCTAATGCGCCTTGATTCCGCCTTGAGCATGAGTCTTTCTCTGTGTGCAAGTTCGGTATGTATTGCTTCATATTTACCTGAAAATACCAAGTCAATTTCGATAGTAGTGAATTTCACTGCACTACACGAGCAAAAAGCCTATACATCGTGCGCGTTGAAATGATTTCGCGCTGGAGCTTCCCGATTATCCGATCATTGTCTGATCGGGCCTCAAGTTGACGAATGCGGATTAAATCGTTTTTTTGCTCAGCTGCATCCTCTGACTGTTTTCGTCGCAGTTCGGCGGCCTAAGTGATATGTGAATTGGATAAAGATGTGAAAATATTGGACAAAGCTTATTGCTTGCATTGTTGCGATTGAAGCTAGTTCCTGGAGACGGGTGCAATCTCTACGTGTTGCGGCGGATTCTTCGTTCAATTTACGAAGCGAGGCACGAAGAACCATCATTTCCTTGGCCCAGGATTTTTCTTGCAGGGTTATAGGGCTATGCGCAGACATGTTGAGCCTGTGCAGAAAGAAACCTTGTTTTTACAGGCCTCTTTGCTTTAACGCAGGAGAGTGGCAAATTGGGCGATGACTCATCAAGTTCGGCTTGCAAGCGCTCAATGCGAGCCACTGAGCCCTGTTTCCATAATTCTAAGTAGAGTATGCGACTGCGCAAAGTAGCTTCAACTTCACTCAATGCATTTTCAGCCTGGCCCCTTCTGATTTTTTCGGTCTTCAACTCCTCGTGGAGGATGGCGTGTCGTCGTTTCATCTGTAGCTCGTTCACTTCATATGATGCCATTTGCCGAGCAACCTCTTGAAATCTCGATTGCGGCGCCCCAATGTCATCCCTGGTGACAGTCACCTGTCCACTTCCAGGAATACGCTCGTAAATTTGTAATTTAGCTTCAAGAATAGCCTTTTGTTCTTGTAATGCCGCTAGTTTAGATCGCAGCGCTGATGTCTTGCTTTCCATTGCTCTCTTTTTCCGTAAATGCACATCGTAGCAAGCTGACATATTTTGCCTTATTTCGGATGCCTGCCCACTCAAGATACCACATGTCAAGCCAAGTTGGATGCATTCGCGCTCGGACACATCCAAAAGCTCCAGCGCTTCGGCGAGTGCTGCATGAGCCTATTTATTTGAGCAAATGACAATTTTTGGTGCAAAATTAAACGCAAAATAGACCCATCGCAAGTCCCTTGCCCATATGTCATTTGGAAGCCGTGGTTGATTGAACACATGCTGATCATTGGCCACTGGGCAACCATCCCAGTCGCCAAAGATGGCCGTTTTGCAAAAGTCAGTGTCACATGGACCAGTTTCAGTGTGGCCTAGATTTGCAACTACAATGTTAGGTGTAGAAACACCACCATAGGTGCACGAGGTGCCACGGGCCCTTGGTTGATTTACACTAGTGTTTTTGTGCATTGCTTTATTTGACTTAGTGGTGCTGTGGCCTGGAGTTTGGGCTGAAGATGGAATAACCGTTGCAGTATCTATCGCGCTAGATGCACCAGCGCTAGATGCACAAGCTGGCAGGTGGCGTATGTGCTCCTCAGCTTTAGATTTGAGCAACCTAAAGGTCATCTGTGGGCGAATTCAGATATATTAAATATTATGATGCAGGTTGCATTACTCGCCGCAAACCTCGCTTAGAGCAGGACTTTTTGGCTCGACATCTGAGAGTGTTTCCAACCCATTTCTTAGACATTTAGCGTCGATAGGTATATCTTCTACCCCTCGACTTAATCTCATTGCATACAACTGTAATTTTCTAAGATTTTCATCTGTCAGACCAATGAACCGAATGCCCTGTCCTGAGACTCTGGGTGCAGCTTCATGTAGCTGGCTAAGCAGGCGTGCTCGCTCGCTTTCAAGGTCATCAATTTGCACTTGCATCTTCCTGGTGTCTGCCTTCCCAGCTTCGCCTTTTATATCAGCGCTTCTTTTTTGTAGGTGACTGCTACTAGCAAGATCAATGCACCTTGCAGCCATAGTCTTGGCATCAGCTGGGCAAACATCGCTGAGATGACCTGCACCTGCTGTCATTTGCAAAAGTACCTTGCCTGCATCTCCGAGTGCAGTTTTAAGCATTTTGTGCTCAATCCTGGCCGATTCGTTTTCTTCCCTTGTCGCCTAGGAGAAGTCTCATATAAGGATGGAAGCGTTGTTTTAGACTGACAGAGAGTTCAAGGCGGCATTTCTCAATCTCTGTCTCACGTTTTCGCAGTACAGTTTTGAGCCACTTATTGCGACGAATGGCCTCTGCTACGCCAATTCCACCCTGTTGCGCAGCAATGTCCAGCAAATCACGATCATCAGCAAGTTCTGCTTCGAGTCCTGAAATTTCACTCTCAATGCGGTGTTGCTTCTTCTTGCTTTCATAGAGGCTCACTTTTGTAGAGCTTAGTTCAGCAGAGATATCTCCAGTGTCAGGATGTTTCCTCCTTGCAAGTATACTCTCATGCTCATGTCCACTTTCGAGGTCCCTTATGCGATTGCGCAATAAGTCAGCAAGGACGGTCAGTTCCACCTGTTAACTTAGCTTCCAAGACACATGCAATGGACAAATCTCGACTCGGCTATGGGGCACATTCTCTGCATCAAGGCGCCCAGCGTCTAAGTATGCTCTCTCAAGCTCAAGCTGCACCTGCTTCATCTTCTCCTGATTATCCAGAGTAGCTGTATCTCGCAGCTTCGCAATTTCAACAAGCGAATCCTCTAACTGGGCGCGAAACTTTTGCTCATTCTGTGCAACCACTTTAGTAGTCGCTTGCAGCGCATCGTCTATGGCATCTCGTTCTGCAGATAATTCTTGTATTTGCACGCGTGCCTCTTCTAGCAATAAGTTCAGCTCTTCTATTTTGGTTTCTGAATGCTCTAGTGCCACGTCATTCCTTTCGCGGATAGCAAGGATCTCATCTCGTTCAGCTGCCGTGACCTGCCAGAACTAAATTCGTAGGGACATAGCATTCAAAGGATTTACAATGCGCCGGACTGCCAAAGCGCCTTGTAATACTAGGACTTGGGATTCCAAGGTGGACATCTCTGCTCGAATCTGCTCATTCTCTTGGTCGGCTTCCAGCAAATTACGCTCGTAGGTCAGGTGCATCTGACGGTCCTCTTGCCGGATATCTTCATCAGCTACTGAATTCACAACTCCTCCTCGCAGAATGGAAGATAATCTAAACAAGTATGCATTGGTAAAAATTAGCTATATATCATAGTACCGTTCCTCTTTATCTTGCAGTGCAGTTTCAAGCCGCTTGTGCTCTCTCTGCCGCATGTCTCTCTCAGTCTTTAGCTTTTCTATCTCTCTCTTACAAGCGTGCGAGTGAGCAGTTGCGTCGGCGAGGTCCTTCTCGAGTCGGCCTATTTCAGACGCCCTGCGCTCACTCTCTCTGCCAGCGCCGGTATGCTCCGCGAGGTCTGTCTCGAGTGCTTGTATTCGGCTGCTCAAGGCCCGTTTCTCTTCGTGTAGCTCATAATTCTCCTCCAGTAGTTCCTCATAGGTTGGTTCGTCACTTGCCATCGTGAGCGGCAACTTGTCACCGGCTTCCAAATAAAGCTATTATGATACGACTGTAAACCGTCAACCCTAGTAACTTCAATCTTACTAGCGAGAACACCTAACTTCGACCAGCACTTGCGATGACTCGGATGGCCTCGGGCGACCCGGCGCCCGTCTCGCCTCCGGGATGTCCGACGGAGCCCTGTTTGCATTTCCGAGGACATGTCGTTGCACGAGCTTCGTTGCAAGCACGATGGGGGTGGTGCGGGTTTTCTTTCATACCAGAGCTCAGAGAGTGGCCCCAACTCCCCGCCCGTCCTGGTATTCGTAAAGGTCCTAGGATAGTACGCCTAACGTCCTAAACGAAGCTCTCGGACGAGTCCGATTCCCCGCGGGTCGTCGTCGCCGGCTTAAAGTCTTTTCCACTTGCGCGGCGCGTCATTCGAACGTTCGCTGGAATGTAAACGTATGTCCTGATGGGCGATCTTTTGTCGAGCGGCGTCCAAGTAGCCCGCCATGACATCACCGAATATGCTCTCCCGACCGACCGCGGGTTGACATGTGGCGACGGACAACTGGTGGACTTCTTGAGGTGCGTCGCCGTGCGCGTGGGTCGGGCGCTCCTCTACCAGCAATTTGGAGATCTTCCCGTGAATGTCCGTTTGAAACGCGCGACGAGGAGACGCTGTTTTGGCTTACCTGACGAGCACATTTGGCTGCAGAGTAAAATAAAGCTAAAGATAAATCACTGGCGATCGAGCCCCGAGCCTCCAGAGCTCGCGGGTTTTTACGTCGACAGCGTAAAGTTTTGATGTATGAGGGCCTTGGGGCCTCCGTTTAACTCTGGAGCTGTATAGCGCAAGTTCAAGTTCTCGTTCCCGTACGAACCCCGAGCCCACAAGCCGACGCCGGGCCGCGCACACACCCTCCCCACCTCGGCGGGTTTGAGTTGCAGCAGCTTTCGCATGGTGTCAGGGGAGCTGCCCGGGGTAAGGGGAGGCAAAGGCTCACCTCGGGTCGATTACGTTGACCGTTACCCATCCCGAGGCCATTTTTCGTCACAAAATAAATTCCGAGTCCGAGTCCCTAAATCAAAGCCTGAGGCGGTCGCCCCCAGTCCCAAACCACCTCCACGGGGCCGTAACCGACCCGATGCAGGGCTCGCTAAAAAGAAATCCGCGCGAAACTCGGCTAGCCGTTCCGAGAGAGAGATCGAGCCTCGCCTAGCATGCTACTGCTCCAAACTTTAATATCCCTGGTCTACAAATGATAAACTCTCTATTTGTCACAAGCGCGACAGGCGAAGTTTTAATTGAGCGACACTGGCGTGGTGTCACGCCACGGAACATTTGTGATCTTTGCTGGGACGAACTTAATCCACAAGACAAGCGCTCAGGAACGCTCTCGCCACTGTTGCACACCTCCAAGCATTATTTAGTGTCTGTCTTCAGAGAAGACATATATGTCATTGCTGTTCTAGCCAAAGAGGTGCCACCGCTACTAGTAATTGAATTATTGCAGCGAGTCGTGGACATATTTGTTGAATACTTCGGCGCCGCAAGCGAGGGTTTAATCAAGGACAATTTTGCTAGTGTTTACCAGCTCCTCGAAGAGATGTTGGACAACGGAAATCCGCTCACAACTGAACCAAATGCATTGAAGGCAATGATCGCTCCTCCTTCTGTCATGGGCCGCTTGCAAGCAGTTGCAACTGGGAAGTCAAACGTAAGTGATGTGCTTCCGGATGGGACAATTTCCTCCATGCCCTGGCGTAAGTCAGGGGTCAAATACGCTCAGAACGAGATTTATCTGGATATTATTGAGGAAGTTGACGCAGTTGTAGATCGGAAAGGGCAAGTAGTATCCTCTGAGGTATCTGGGGCTATTGTAGCTAATTCGCGTCTCTCTGGCATTCCAGACCTATGCTTAAGCTTTCTAGATCCAGAGGTAATAAAAGACTGCTCCTTTCACCCCTGTGTGCGCTATACTAGATTCGAGCAGGACCGCGTTGTGAGCTTCGTGCCACCTGATGGCACTTTTGAGCTCATGCGCTATCGTGTGAATACGAAGACAAATGTGACTGTGCCGATATACGTTACTCCTGTTGTAACAATGTCTGATCAGCACAATGCTGGGTATGGCCGCATACAGATACAGATTGGTCAAAGGCAGACTTCGTCCCTCGTGACTCCCAATCGCAAAGCCCCGATGCTAATTGAGGACGTTGCATTATCGATCCCGTTTCCCAAGTGTGTCAAGACCGCCACATTATCTGCAACTGTTGGTACAGTGCTCTATGACGAAGCCACAAAGGTGGCTAGTTGGACAATTGGAAGGCTCACACCAAATGCCACCAAAGTCCCCCAGCTTTCTGGCTCAATGATAATCCAAGGTTTGGCTGAGGGCCCGCCTCCGATTCAGGTCAAGTGGAAGGTCCCTGTTGCCTCCGTTTCTGGTATACAGATTGCAGCCCTACAATTAAAAAACGAACGATACCGGCCATACAAGGGCGTTCGGACAATCACGAAATCAGGGCGTTTCCAGATTCGCATGTAGGGCAGTCCCCACGTATTGTTGCCTGATGTGTGCGTGCCAGTCACATCAGCCAAGGGTATCTAAGGGTGCAGATTGTGCGCAAAGCCCGACTGATTCAACTGAGGAAACCCTTCATATCCTTATTTATCGCTTTATTTCGAAGTTTCAGTTGGCAATCCTGACCGAGCAGAGAGAAGGCCCCTAGGAGCTTGTGCCTTCTTGTAGCCTTAATCTACTATTTCTAGGGCCGCCCCAGCCCCGGCAGCCTCCGGTCGTCTTACACTCACTGAAGCCTGAGTTACTAGCCTAACTAATGGATCTTTCAAGTTAAAGATCCATTAGGAGTACCTAGGTCCTAGGACCCGGCGGGGTGTATGAGTACGTGTATGAGTAAGGTACGAGGTACAAAGAAGAGGGGGGATATTAGTCGTTCCACTACGCGTCGAACCAACCCGTGCATTGGACTCGCTGTGTCCCAGGATCCACGCCCCCCAGGTGCCAGTGACTGGGCCCAGTCTGAGGGGTTACGGGACTCACTGTGGCACGCGTCACGGTGCCTGCGCAGGGTACATTCTTGCTTCTATAGATACACTTTGTTAGATAGATAGAATAAGATGTAGTTCCCAGAAACTGCCATTAAAAGCAAAATAAAGTAAAAAATGTA
>MDSZ01231752.1_pt1 | contig 13540 bp, 12 predicted proteins | sample 811201 | NCBI WGS metagenome assembly MDSZ01 (sample SAMN05326647, study PRJNA326480) | marine metagenome | isolation source: seawater | place: Indian Ocean: North | collected 2010
GGTAATCAAAGCAACATTGATACTTTAAAAAATAATATAAAAGCTGAGTATGGCGAACTTGACTCCGGTGTCGATCATGACGCCTGGATAAAGTGGGTATTAGGCTCGTACTGGCATTATCTTAACACTGTTGCCACTGGCCTAACTTTGTTATTAGAAAAAGATTCTGAAGCTACAAAGCGTTTGCGCGCTGCGGATGCAGCAATGTACAAAGCATTCTACAAACAAGGAGGCCCTAAGAAAAAAACAGAGGATAAATGGAGAGGTCTTTTTAATGAGATGCAAGCAAGTGCAGGAATTAAATTACAATGCTTTTACGCTTTTACAAATTTAACAAAGTACATGAAACAAATAGGTCTTGATGTTACTTTAAGATAATAAAAAATAATAGGAGTTTGTTTAAAATATGAAAAAAAAGATAAAGATTATATTATCAGAGGAGGAGCAGGCCAACGAACTGCCGCCAGTTACCGGTGATCTTAAAACCACCCCGGCGCAAGATGAAGCACTAGAAATGCTTGTGGCAACTTACGCGAACGAGGAAGGTCAAGCCGGGCCTACAAACGTTGCAGCTGACAGTGAAAATGCCACAATTCCGGGATTACCTGGCCTAGATGTTCCAAAAGGCTGTCTTGATTATATGGCTAGTACCTTTCTTGGCTATAGTTTAGCTGGTGGTTTATATGCTGCATTTGCTGGCCCACTCCTAAAAGATGCAGTAAAAGCTTTAGCTACAACACCATTTAAAGTAGCTGGTGGAGCAGCCGGCGGGTTGAAAAATGCCACAGCTGCAATGGATGAATGGCTGACTCAATATAAAGGTTTTAGAGCAAAATTAGTAAACACACCACAAATTGGTGTAAGAATTGCTGGAAACGCTACAAAAGTTGCCGGAATGAGTATTCTTCAACTTACAAATATGGCTGCAAATTTATTTGGCGTTTCTTTCACTCAGTTTAGATCAATTGGAAATAAATATAAAGAATTCTCAGCGGCTAAAGGCCTTGGTGCGAGTAGTGTGTCAGCTGGTAAATTAGCTTGGGCTGCTAAAAAACCTCTTGTAGGTATTTTATTTGCTGCATATTTTCTTGGAAAAGAAGAGGTTACTAGTGCTTTACAACCAAAGGCGCTTGGCAGCGACCCTGGTTTATTTGAGTCTTTTTTGGAGTCCGGGAAAGACTTTCTAAGAATGATGGTCTTATTGGAGATGGATGTTGATGCTATGCTGCTGCATGGATCAGACTCAAAAGGAAATGCAGTAGGAGGAGGAATAATATCTACGCCAGGAGATGAAAACGTAAAAGTTGAACCCATAAACGTAGCAGGATTTCAAAAATCATGTGAAACAATAGGGACAATGGCAAGCGCACTGGCCATATATACCAGTATTAAAGGAATTGGTTTTGTTTTTGGAAGCAAAGGAATAAACCTTAATAAGGTTCTTGCAGCGGCAAAAAGTTCTGGCGGCTTGATGAAGTGGTCCGGCGGATATATGAAATCGCTTTATATGACCGAGTATTTAAAAGCTTCTGCAAATTTTAGAGACGTTTTAAAAGCCGAATGGGCTAGCATGGTTGGTCGTGCTGGTGGTGTTGAAGGCAGCAAGGTATTAAATCTATTAGATGATGTTTTAAAATCTCAAATTGAAAAAGCTATTAGAGCTGGGAAGGGCGGTGTTGACGAATTAAACTGGAAAGGTATAATTAAGGCTTTAAGTGAAGAACTTAAGACTATGAAAAACACTGGTGAGATAAGTGAAGATTTTTATAGAAGCTTAATGGGAGAAATCAGAAACATTGGTAAAGGCGCATTGGATCCATTACTTAGTCCTCTAGAGGTTGCACACAGTCGAGCAACTAAGACGATGAATGCAGTAGCCAAGGGAGACCCATTGGATGCAATCCCCGGCAGGGCTGGCTGGAAAGCGCAAATGGCCATAGTGTTGGGACAAATTAAAGATTCAATGAGGTCTGTGGCCGATAGAGTTCTCGGCCCTGCCCGTGGCGAACAAGCAGGTCTTGCAGCTTTAGAGCTCTCAACATGGGGGACCGATGCTGCTAAAGCAGGAACGGTAAGTAGCCTTGTAGATCTTTTAAAAAATTTAAAAAATCTTGCAAGAAGAGGGGTTCCAACGCCCACCACCGTAGGGCGCGCCGGGCGCGGTGTTGTAGACAAAGGTCATCTAGTATTTGCAGGAAAAGTAGCAGATGAGTTAAGGGCTGCATTTCGCGAAGTGATTGAAGATATAATTAAAGCTAACAGACCGGGCCAGGCTCTGAAATCAACAGATCTTAAGTCAATAGAACAATTTGCAGAGGATTTAGTTAGAATCCTTTCAGATACAACTGACGAAACACTTACAGTTATGCTTAGAAAAGGAAAGGATCTTTTTCCAGCAGATGCACTTGAAGGGATGGGCATCACTGTTGCCAAGATTCTCGAAACCGGTACAGGCACAGCTGAAACTATTGCCGAAGCATTAGTAAACGGGTATTTAAAAACATTAAGAGAGGCTGCCGCTCGCGGAGGGACAACAGACGCACTTGTAGCGTTAGACGCAATCGGTCCGGAAGTAAGAACAATGGCGCGCCGACTTCTAGAAGCAGACCGAGCTTTAAATCCGCGGTCAGTAAGGGCGGCTTCTGTAGTAGGAGTGCTTACTGCTATTGCCGCGCCGCTGGCTATTGTTTCTTCGTATTGGGATGCTGACGAGGATATTGGAGATGTTGAAAAATATAATACAAGCCTCTCAGAATGCAATGGCAGCGATGAAAGCTCTTTAGAAAGAAACAGGTGCCAATGGATCACCTCTCATCTTAGATTTTTAGTAGGATTATCTACAACAGATGCAAATGATAAAAGTCCGAAAGGAGGGCAATTCTTCAAGAGGAGGATATTGGGCAATCTAATGGTGGTGGTTGCCTCACCTAGGAAGAGGAACGGTGAACGAATAAATGAAGCCTTTTTTAATGAGATTATGGCGGCCGGCCCTGGGAGTGCCCAGGACTTTGGGAGACTGTTAATAGAAAAATTATTAGAAAAATGGTCCACAAAAGGAACTAGCTGGTATGATGTTATTAAAAATGTACAGGAGTACCCTAGCGATTATGCAAAAAACGCAGATGATGTACTTTATGATGATGACGACGCTTTAGTTCCAAAAGTTGCAAAATACATGCTAAATCATTCAAGCTTAGGAGATTGGGGTGAAACTTTATACAATAAATACGGGAATAATCCAGCTCAGCTAAAAGAAAAGTTTTTAGATAAAGAAGAAGGTTTTAGGTTTTCCAGCCGCGGGACATCTGGTCTTGAGTCTAATACAATTATAGACTTTAGTAAATTTGCAAATGCTGTAAATGACATAAAAAATTATAGACCTGAATTAGTAGGTTTAAAAAATGAAACAACAAGTAATGAGGCAAAAGTTATAGATTCAGATCTTCAATATCTTAGAAAACTAGTAAGTGATATGCTAGTAGAATATTACGACCCAGGATATATAGATTACCCATACTCTTCAGAGCCCGGCACTGACGATGAAGAACCTAGGGATGATTATCTTGAAGATTGGAAATCTATGGAACTAGAACTAGTTCAAGATAAAAGCAGACAAAAAGCTATTGATCTAGCTAAGATATTAGTTAAAGATTTAGAACTGTTTAATGACGTTGTAGATTTGGTAGGACAAAATCAGTCAATCGGAAAAGAAATACTATCTAGATTGCATGACGATAAGAAACCAAATAAAAACAATAGTTGATACAAACATACAAAATATGTTATTATACTATCAATATGGAGCATTTAGTTAATAAAACTTGGATTACTGGAAGCGGAGAGGTCACTGACTTTTATAATATATTAAATTTTTTAAAAGATTATGTGTCTAAAGGTTCCAGAATCTTTATTGGTTCTGACTCTTTTAATTCTAAGGGAAGAACCTGTTTTGCAACCGCTGTGTGTATTTATGGAAAATCTACAGGCGGCAGATATTTTTTCTTTAGGGACTATGTGCCTAGAATATTATTTAACAACTTATCTTCTAGAGTTCTAGAAGAAACAAGACGATCTATAGAAATAGTTAATATGTTAGTAGAAGAATATAATTTTTTGCCCTCTAATATAGAGCTTCATCTAGATATATCCCCCAAAGAAGCTGGAAACAAAACTTCTAAATATTCTGATATGTTAAGTGGCTATGTTCAAGGTTATGGAATAGATTTTCAACTTAAACCAAACGCTTGGGCTTCACAAACAGTTGCAGATAGACATTCAAAATGAAAGATTTTTATCAAGAAAGCTATTCTGTATCTATGTTTGATATGATGGATATTTGGATTGAGACATTTCATCCTTTTGGAACTGTTCTTGTTCTTTGGGACGTAGCTACGCATTTTGAAGTATTAAAAGATTGTGGAATTTTAGTTAATTCTTTAGAGTCGTATGATAGCAAAGCGGTAACCATTGTTTTACCTGGAGTCTTAGAGGCATATGAGGTAATGGATAATATTGAAAAAAATAATTTATTTCCTATTATGCAAGTATACCATAACTCAAAGTTGCTTTCGGATAATATAGAGGCCCCATACTAGTTATGATGTAGGAAGTTATAAAAATGATAGGTATAAAGGTGTTAAAAAATAACGATGATATAAAAAAAGTAGCAAAAGTAATTTTAATAAATGAAAAAAAAGAAGTTTTACTTTTAAAAAGATCAAATTACCTAGAAAAGTACGCAAATGAATGGGACCTGCCTGGCGGGCATTTGAAGCTAGGAGAGTCATTAGTTCAAGGTCTAACGAGAGAAGTAAAAGAAGAAACGGGACTATCTATAAAAAATCCTACTTATTTTACAAAAATTGAAGATCATTTGCACTTTTTTACTGCTCTTTTTACAAAACAAAAAATTTTGCTAAGTAGTGAGCACACAGAATATAAATTTTTTAACAAAGAACAGTTAGATATAAAAGAAAAATTTCAAAAAATTGCTTTTAATGCTATTGAGGGCTCTAAATGAAGAATATAAAACTAGATATTAATTCAAAATTTAATACTAACCTTTTGAAACCAAAATCAGAATTATTTTCAAAATTTTGGAAAGATGGTGTAAATGGAGGCCTAAATGTTTTAGTGTCAAGAAAATTATCTGCAATTGCAGACAAAATAATTGATTCTTTAGACTTAGATCATGATGTCGAAGATGTGGTAATTACAGGATCCATTGCCTCATATAATTGGCATGAAAATTCAGATATTGATTTGCATATTATGCTAGATTTTGAAAAAATTGATAAAAATTTTAACCTAGTCAAAAGAATGCTTGATCAAACAAGAATTAATTGGAATAAAAAACATGATATTCGTATTGCTGGCAAAGAAGTTGAAATATACTTTCAACATTATACCGAACCCCATGAAGCAAATGGTATATGGTCATTATCTCTTGAAAAATGGCTAGCTTTACCGGTTAGATTAAACCCTGAAATAGATTTAATGAATACTGAGAAGAAAGCAGAATCAATTGCGACTTGTATTGACCATTTGGAAGAGTTGTACGAAAATAAAGAATACAAAGAAGCATATAATTTTTCTATTAAGTTAAAAAGTAAAATTTCCAAAATGAGAAAAAGTGGTTTAGATAAAGAAGGAATTTACTCTCCTGAGAATCTAGCTTTTAAGATGCTCAGAAATTCTAACTATTTGGAAAAATTAAATTCTTTAAAAATAAGCTCATATGATAAAATGATGAGCTTAAAACTTGAGCAGAAACAAATTAATACAAATAAAATATGGAAAAAATTTCTATATAAAAATAATGGAATTCTAAAATGAAAAATAAAGAAAAATATATAAAACTTTTAAATGAAATAAAAGATTATTTTAATAATAGACTTGATGAAGATTATATGAAATTTAATAATCATGAATTTTCATCTATAGAGTGTTTATTAGATCCTGATTGTAAAGCTCCTTGGGATTCTGACGAGGATGAAAGTCAAAAAAGATGAGTGTTTTAGATTTTTTTATTGCTGGCTTAGTTGTTGATATCTCATTTATAGTAGTTACTGCTTATTTTTTCTGGAAAAATAGAAAAATGTCAAACAAAATTAGTTACCTTGAAGAAAAATTAATTTTAACTACACTTAACCCACAAAAAGCAAGAAGAACTTTAAAAAATAACAATAATAAATTATAATATATTTGCCAAAACAAGGAGATAAAATGCTGGCAGATATAGTTGTTGACTTACAGTATGGAGATTGCGGAAAAGGAAAAATTGCACACGCTTTGTGTGAAAAAAATAATTATACACATGTTATAAGATATAATGGTGGCTGCAATGCCGGTCACACGATATACCATCATGGTAAAAAGTTTATAACACATCATATACCTTGTGGAGTTTTTTACGGAATAAAATCTATAATAGGCCCTGGATGTGTAATTCATGTTGAGACTTTTTTACAAGAAATAGAAAATTTAAAAAAAGAAGGAATTCCTGCAGACAAACTGGTTTTTATTGCTAGTAACGCTCACCTTATTACAGACTTTCATAGAATCGAAGACAAGAAAGATGAAAAAATAGGCACCACAAAAAGAGGAAATGGACCAGCGTATCGCGATAAATATGCTCGTAAAGGCATTAGAGCATATGAAGATCCGAGATTGCAAAAATACATTATAAATATGTATTATGAGTTGTATGAAAATGAAGAGCATGAGAATATTGAAATCTTGTTTGAAGGGGCACAAGGATTTGGTCTAGACATAGATTGGGGGGACTACCCATATGTTACTTCCTCTCATTGTACCTCTGGCTCTGCTTTATTAAATGGGGTTCCTCCTTCCGCTGTGCGCGATATCTGGGGAGTTGCTAAAATTTACGAAACTTATGTCGGTGCAAAAGATTTTGAAGGTCCTGACGAAATATTCGAAACTATTAGAAAATTAGGAAATGAGTTTGGCTCAACAACGGGACGACCAAGGCAAATTAATTGGCTAGATTTTGATACTTTAAAAATGGCTACCAGAATAAATGGTGCAAATAAAATTGTATTTAACAAAATGGATATTTTAGAAGCAGTAGATAGTTGGTGTTTATATGACGGACCGAATTTATATAAATTCAAAACAAAGGAAGATATAGAGATGTGGTTGTCTGGTAAATTACAAATTGAAGTATCTGAAGATATTGAAGTTCTTTTTTCTGGTGATAAAGAAAAAATATAATATCAAAGGCTATTTAGATTATGCCATTTAATCCTAACGATGTATCCACTAGTTATATTATAGAATCATTTAAAAATTCTATCGATAAAGGTGATATAAAAGTAAAAAAAACTACAACATCTCCTGCTGGTAAAAAAATAACCATTGCTGCATCATTCGGATCAATCAACTTTACTAGTGGAGATATACTTAGAATCTCAGATGGTACCACAACAATTGATTATGATGCCCATGCAAATGTAGATAATACACCAAACACTATAGCACATTCCGATGATGCATCGGATGCAGTTGACCAGTTTGTATCGAAAATAAATGCTAGTGCTTTAAATATTACTGCCGTGGATAATGGAGGTAATTCATCATCTGCATCGTTTACTTTAACACCTGGCTCCGGAGCTACAATTACTGTAACTGAAGATCCTACCGGTAACGGACAGTTTGGTGAAGAAAGTGGTCATTGTGTTGTTGAAGATGTAGCAGGTAGTGATATTACTACAGAGTTTTCTTTTGCTCCCTTTAGATTATCTGTAAATGGGGTTCAAAATATTCGTCTACAATCAAGCCAACAATCACATAAAACTTTTATTGGAGTTCATAAGGTATAAAACTAATTATTACCAGAGGTTTATATCTAAATGTTCAATGAATTAAAGCCACTTTTTGGAAAATTAGCAAAATTTGGCCAAAATCGATTAGGATTTTCGCACCCACCCCGTCTCTTTCTTAGAAAAGATGATGAAAATAGCAATCAAATCCTTGGTAAAACCGCTCATTATAATCCCGAAAACGAATCGATAACTATATACACAGTTTTACGACACCCTAAAGATATATTAAGATCCTTTGCGCACGAAATGGTGCACCACGCTCAAAATTTAAGAGGTGATCTATCACCTGACAAATGTGGAAAAATGAGCTCGAATTATGCCCAAGAAAATCCTCATATGCGCAAAATGGAAGAAGAAGCCTATTTACTAGGAAATATGTGTTTTAGGGACTGGGAAGACAGTCTTGGAAATAAAGAAAAATATATTATAAAATTAGCAGAATCTAAATATTTTAAGGAGAACTCTAAAATGCCACAAGGACAAAAAATAACAAAAAACATGCTCATAAGTGAAATTAATAAATTTTTAGAAGAGGCAAAGCCATTGGTTAGCCTCCCCGCAGGAGCATTAAAATCCAGCTCTATGTCAACTGGATCTGCGAGCCCTAAACCTAAGTCTAAACCAAAAACCAAGAAAGCAAGTCCTAAAAAACATAGAGAAGATCGGCTAGGTGATGAAGACCTAAAAGACACCAATCTTTCTTTAAAATTGCTAAAGGTTTTAGAAATTGCTAACTTAGATCCAACAAGAGAAGATCCAGATAATGAAAATAATATAGAATGGCTAAAAGATAGTTTAGAAGATATAACAGAACAAGAAACTGAAAATTATATCGATTCTTTATTAAAATCCGCTAGAGATGTAGTTGAAGATACCTCATCAGATTTATCAGATGAAGATTATGAATCAATCAGAGATAAAATGAAAAAAATTCCTCTTCCAGGACAATCTGAGAAAGAGGAAGTAGAAGAAAAGGATGAAGAGGAAAAGCCAGAACCTAAAAAGAAAGAAGAACCACCAGTCAGTGACCTTGATTCAGAAGAGCCTGAAGAAGAAGTAATTGCTAAATCTGAAGAGCCCGAAGAGGATAAGCAAGATAAGGAGGAAGAAGATAAAGAAGAAGATGAAGATAAAGAAAAAAAAGAAGATGAAGAGGATGATGAAGAGGAAATAAAAGAAGGATCCTGTGGTGGCAAGAGAGAAGACTATGCCCCGGGTAAAAGAAAATCTGGATGCAAAGCAGGGCCTGATGGAAAATGTAAAGGACAAGATTGTCCCAAGTGCTCTGGCAAAAATGCATTGGCAGATTGTCAATGCGGCCCCATGGAAGAAGCAAAAGAAAAGTCTAAATCTAAAACAAAAGGAAAATCCAAAACAAAAGGAAAAGATCCAAAAACTGAAAAAGAGAAAAAATTTGCAAAATTAGCCCCACCAAAGGATAAAATAACATTTGCAGATAAGATTGCCGGTGCGACACAAGCTGCAGAAGGAAAAATACAAACTCCAGAGCAAGAAAAAGCACTTTATGAATCTCGCTTTAATGACAGAACCACTAAATTGTTTGAAAAATTGCTTAAAGAATGGACTAAATAATTGTTATAATTGGAGATAATAATGAAAAAAAAACTCTTAATAGAAGGTGCCGTTGCCGGGCACATGAACCATATTTACGACAATGGAGAGATGACCTTCGGGGAGTTGAAGCAATTATTGCAAGCTGCTGTAGATGGTAAGCTTCGTGGGACCGAAAAAACAGATGGACAAAACGTTTTTCTTTCTTTTGATGTCTCTACTCAAAAAGCGCGCGCAATACGAAATAAAGGTCATATAAAAGCAGGAGGCTTAACTGTTGAAGAATTTGATGATTTCTTTTCAGCCCACCCAAATCAAGCTTTAAGATATAGTTTTGTTGAGGCACTTCAAACATTTGAAGATGTAATAAAAGAATTAGATAAAGATACTCAACTTAAAATATTTGGCAATAAAAAAGATAATATATATTTTAATACAGAGGTTATGAACCCTGGTACTCCCGATGCAGAAGAAGGTGATCCTAGAGCTGCCGGTACAACAAATGTGATCCCATACGACAAAAAAACATTATTAATTCACGAGGTCGGCCATGGAATGTTCGACCCAGAAACTGCGCTTGCTTACGATGACCCAGAATCAAAGAAAAGAGTCGCGCAATGTTATTCTACTTTAGAAAATGCCCTCATAGGAAAGTCTACTGAAGAGGCGGGTGTTTTTTCTCTTGAGACACATCCCAGAAGAAAATTAGAAAAAGCCGGGATGGATAGGGCTGCTAAGGTCTTGCCTGAAGCTATAAAAGCTATTGATAATGTTGTTTCAGACTTTGGTTTAAATGATTCTAATACTATTCAAGACTTGGTAATGGTTCAGATTAAACCAACAATTGATAGTTTTGGCCTTACTGCTGATAGAAATAAACAACTTATTTTAAGGCTAATGGGTTTATGCAAGAGCAAAAAAGATCCAAATAAAATAATTCCTTGCGGATCAAAAGATCCAAGGACTGGTCAATCTCTTCATTTGCCTCGTGCAAGGATGAGTGATATTGCCGACGGTCTTCCTGATAATTTAAAAACAAAAATAAAAGATTTTGATGATAATTTTAAATATCAAGATTATACAGCTGCCCTTAGTAGCTCTTTGTATGAATTTACTAATGCAATATTAGAGGGATTTGAGTCTTCTTTTATAGCAGATAACAAAAAAGCTATAAAACAGCTTCAAGATGAGATAAAAACATCAATCAAAAAAATACAAACTTCTGCTAATGAAGCAGCAAAAGAAGATCTAGAAAAGCAGTTATCTAAATTGCAAGATGTTAAAAATGTTAACACACCCTCAGAAGGATTTGTTTTTGATTATAATGGGACAACTTATAAGTTTACTGGATGGTTTGCTCCTAGTAATCAAATTTTAGGCACAGAGAGATATAATAGGTTTGGGCCACTAGACCCTTCAGGAGAAGAAGAAGAAGCCTCTAGCGTTAAAACTGAAGCTTTAACAATAGCATTATTCCCTGGCTCATTTAAGCCGCCTCACAAAGGTCATGTCTTGGCGGCTGAAAAATTAGCTGAAGAGGCAGATGTTATATATATACTTGTCTCTGCTCCACAACTATCTGGAAGAGCTTTAAAATCTGGAGAATCAATAAGTGCAGAAAAAGCTATACAGTGCTGGAACACAATGATTGATAAGTCTCCTTTGAAAAACAAAGCTAGAGTAATGGTTGGGCCTGATGGTGTAGCATCACCTATGATGACTGCAATAAACTTTATACAACATCCTGCATCTCCCGATAATATTTACGCTGCTCCTGAAAATGCTACAGTTATTTTAGGTGTTGGAGCAAAAGGCAGCGATGCTGATAGGTATGGTCCAAAAATAATGCAAAAAAGTAAAGAGCGAAGACCTGACTTGACTATTAAAAAGATGGCCGTCGGGCCCTTTCAACATTCAGTCGAATATCTTGAATTATTAAATAAACACCCAAGTATTGTTTCACTACTAAATAAAGGAAAAGGTAGGGTTTCTCCTGATGAACTATCTGAAGAAGAAAGGCTTGAGGGAAGAGTTGCTGATAAACAACTATATCATGCTTCAGATATGAGAGACTTCATAGATTTAGCGACCGAGGACCCTATTGGGTTAGAGCTTCTTAAAGATTTTGTACCTAGGCCAGAAGATGCTTTAGCAATTATGGGTATATTAGGGTTAAACCCTGCAGACGAGGATAGAAGCGAAGAGGATCAAGTTCAAGAGCCAGAAATAAATCCTGAAGAAGTAGATGTTCAAGGTTTGCAAGAAATTATAAACTATGAAGCTAATTGTATTTTAGAGGCTTTCAAATTTAGTGTTAGACGTGCACCTAAAGCAAAAAAATCTTCTGGAAAGTTTCAAACCAATATGAAGAGAAGGCTTTCTAAGGCACACGCAACCTATTTAGATATGGGTAGAAAAGATTTGACTAAACACGGTGGTGGATTTCATAAAGATAGGCCTAAAGATATTTCTAACGCATTTCTTGCAGAAGAGGAAAGGCCTGTAGAAGAAATAACAACTATGACAAATGTTGGCTCACCGGGATACGCAGTAAAAACAAAGAGGACTAGAAAAATGGTTAAAGAGCAAGAAAAGCTTGAAAGAAGACTTAGATTAAAAATACGAGAAGGTATAAAAAAGTTCATGCAAACTAAAGAAGAGGAGCATAGAATAAATATATATACCACTCTACAAGAACACCGATTAAGGCTTAAATTAAGAGACATCATATTAGAACAGTCTTCACAATTAAAAAACAGAATAAACGAAATTGAAGATCCAACTACTGATATTCACGACAATACTGGCATTAATACTTTAAAAGAATTATTAAAAAATACCAGTGTCCTTTCTTCTCTCAGGGGAGTTTATATGGGAATAACAACAGAAGAGGGGCAGAGAAAATCTTTTAGAGCTCACATCATTCAATGGGTTAAAGATACACTAGCACCAGTTAAATTAAATGATACAGAATCTTTAGATTCTGAACAAGCAAAATCTGAACTTGCTGAACAAGTAGATGATGATATTGGAATAGATATTGAAGGTGTTAATGATAGTGATAGAGAAAAATTTATAGACGCTTCAGACGGTAGTGAAAATCAAAGCAAAAAATCTAAAGATGAAGAAGACGAACTTACCACTTTAAGTGGAGAAGACACAACAGGTAGAAACAAAGCAAAAAGAATTTACGGAAATATTGAAAAATCAATAGTAGATTACTATGCAGAACTTGACAACCCAGAAGATCAAGAAATGTTTTATGATTATTTAATAGCTAATTTAAAACTTTATTTTGATAAATGGGACGGAATGATGAGTAAGTCAGTAACTGAGCCATCAAATGATGCCTATGACCAAGCTAAGGATCTTGAAAACCCGCCAGGTTTAAGTGCCGGATAAAATAATTGTTGAAATATCTTAAATCGTATGTTACCCTTGGTAGGATGGTTGGTTAACTAGTTATGATAATAAAAGATGATTCGTTAAAAAATACAAAATATAAATCAGATAATAAAGATTATAATTTAAAAAATACTCTTCTAAAACAACAAAAAATTGATTTTAATTTTTTAGAAAAAATTAAATTTTTACAATTAGAAGAAATAATAGCTTTAAAATTAATAGTCTCGGCAGAAGGTTTAAATGGAAAATTTCTCAATTTTCCATTTTTAAAATTTACTACTGATATATGTCGTGAAGCAATTATAAAGTTTGCCTTGTCCATCTCAAACAACAATCGAGAAGCTAGTTTAATACTTGGGATGAAAAAAGTAGAAATTTTAAACTATATAAAAAAGCATAATTTAAGAGATGAGTATCAAAACTACTCTGAAAAGTCTACTTAATATAAGGAGGGCGTTATTATGAGTGAGACAAAAAAATGCCAGTGCTGTGAATGTTGCACTTGTGCTTGCGAAAAATGCTGTGATTAAGGAGTTTAACAATGCCAAAATTTTATAGACAAAATAAAAAAAGAATAGATCCTCGTTATTTTTTAAATGAAACAACTTATAGAGGTGTATTAGATGAAAGCGCGCTGACTCAAGGTCAAAGAGATTTTTGGTCTTCGAAAATTTTCTATTTTATACAAAATAACATGAATAAACCAGAATTTTCAGGTA
>MDSZ01245619.1_pt1 | contig 13540 bp, 10 predicted proteins | sample 811201 | NCBI WGS metagenome assembly MDSZ01 (sample SAMN05326647, study PRJNA326480) | marine metagenome | isolation source: seawater | place: Indian Ocean: North | collected 2010
AGTCCATCCCTTTTGGAGTCTTTTGAGTGCTTACAATGAACGCATTTCCTTACATATTTTTCCTTTGAGTCTTAAGGCGTTTTCCTCTCTCGAATCTCGAATATAGTTTTGATTCGATTCATCATTTTCAACTTTTATTGAGTATGACCTTGTCTTATCCACCAACCAGTACGAGTCGTGTTTGGCTCGTTGTACTCAAAGTTAGTCCTCTTGCTGGTCCACGGCGTCGTACCGATCGCCACAGCGTTTTAGTAAAAGCACTTCCACGTCAACCGGGCCATCAATTGGATCACTGGGTCAAAACATCCCGTCGAGCTAAAAGGCTACGCGTTGTAGATGCTCTTTACGATTTGATGCCCCGACCGTCTGATCCAGGTGGTCGTGATGCTCCATTCATTCGCCCCAAAGAAAATGGACTAATAAAAACTACCGCGAGCACTCTTCGACAACAACTTCTCTGTGATGGCTATACCGTCAATGGATGCCTCACTGTCTGGCATCTCTATACCATCGAACTCAAACCATTCCGACGCGTACAAAATAAACCAGTACATGGCTACGTCTATGTCGGCCAAACAAGTCTTAGCGTACAAGACCGTATTCGCCAGCATCGAGAAGGACACCATACCCCCAGCGGGCATCGACTACACAGTGCGACATGTCATAAATTCTTCAAACGCCCGCGATTAGATCTCATGCCCCAGGACTTTCACCAAACGTTCTACTGCCAAGAAGATGCACTCACAGCTGAGGCTGATCTGCGAATCTACTTTGAGTCTGCAGGATATCTCGTTGAGGGCGGGACAGAGAGACTCACTCAACGGAAACAGGCACTTGGCATCACATAATTCTTATACCCTTCGATGCATCAGGGCAGACACACGTCACTTCTTCACACCAGCACTTTCATTAAGGAAACAACACATGTGCACGTGTGGCCCAACACCCTCTATATCAAACTCATCAGACTCAACTGCCCAACCTAACCTTTGATAGAAACCTATCGCCTCAACACGAGCGTTACACCATATATATTTCACTGGCGGCACATGAGAAACTGCATATTGCAAAAGGTTACGGCCAATGCCGCATCTTTGATGCGACGCATCTGTCGCCATTCCACGAAGTTGCAAGGCATCGTCATCCTTCCATTGTGACGCATAGACTGAGAGACAGGATAGGGCCCTGTCATTCCACAATGCAGCAAAATGCAACGTGGACGCATCCATATCTCCATCAAATTCAGCTGATTCTATCGCTAAGCCAGGTCGCAACACGCGATGCCGTAGCGACAGAATCTCGGTTACGGCAGAAGTCCTATACTGAATCTTCTGAAAATCTATTCCGGTATCTGTCATTGATTTTGATTGTTATGTGATATTACGCCATCTATCACTGAATGAAATCCTAGAGTACGGCAATGAATGCTTATTTTATACATTCATGAACATTGTGGAGTGATTGAGTCATATTGTATTTCTGCGAGCCGACAACGTACGGGAAATGAACACCATGATATTCTGCCATCCATCACGTTTGCTGGGACGTATGCCCCCTACACTACAAAGTGTCTGCCTGATCGCGTTGCTAATCACACCCCTCCAGATGTCAGGGGCAGAGAGTCTTCTTCCGGATGTCAAGGCAAAGAACATACGACGTGTTTTTCATAATGGTGAGCATAATGCCTTTACTGATTTAGCATATTTTCAAAATCAGTATTATCTTACCTTCCGTAGTTGTCCTGATGGACATATGGTACACCCAACATCATCGATCATCATCTTGAAGAGTGATGATCTTCAGTCCTGGAAAAAAATTCATACATTTCGTGTAATGAATCGGGATACACGTGACCCACATTTCCTTGTCTTCAAGCAGAAACTTTTTGTGTTTACAGGCACATGGCTGAGTGGTTCAACAACACTCCCACGTGACCAATACAATCTCAATACTCATCTTGGATATGCTGCCTGGACAGGCGATGGCCTCAACTGGGAAAGCCCTGTAATGCTGGATGGCACATATGGACACTACATCTGGCGAGCCAACACACACGCAGGAAAAGCCTATCTTTGCGGCCGGCGAAAACACAACTTTGTAGATACTCCAAGAAGTCACCGCGAGGACATTGAATCATTGATGCTTGAAAGTGACGATGGACTGATCTGGAAAAAATGTGCTGTCTTTCAACCGACAGGAGGCGACGAAACAGCCTTTCAGTTTGACCGTGAAGGCAATGTGCTGGCCATTGGTCGATCCGGCAACGCATCTGCACAACTCTTGAGTGCTTCGCCGCCCTATCAAGAATGGACAAGAAGGGATTTGGACCGATACATTGGAGGTCCACTTCTCACACGGTGGGGAGAAAGGCTCGTTGTGGGCGGACGACAATCCACCTCCAATGGTCCTCGAACCACTCTGTATTGGCTTCTTGGTGATACGCTGCATGAATTCATAACTCTTCCAAGTGCCGGTGATAATTCCTACCCAGGTTTTCTACAACTCAGTCCATCACACGGTGTACTCTCCTGGTATTCATCCCACGAAAAAGATGAAGACGGACAACCAATCACTGCAATTTATTTGGCTGACCTTTTTGTACAGTCCAAATAACACGTATCACTTGATACTTCTTAGGTATTTTACAAACAAACACGACTTTTCTTCATCTCCACTATTCTTTCACTGTATTCGTTGCGTCAATCAAAACTGTGTTTTCTAAGCATGTCACGAACACCCATTCTTATTTCCCGCTGGCTTGCAAAAAATGTTGAGCAACTTCACTTCGATGCACCCACTGCATATGTCTACAACCCCCTTTCATATGCTCGACAGCCTCACGAAACGTACCTCAAAAAATATGCACGGCAAGGTATCGATGTATTGTTTCTTGGCATGAACCCCGGACCATGGGGCATGGCCCAGACGGGCATTCCATTTGGGGAAGTCAATCGAGTTCGAGACTTTTTGGGTATTCATTCACCGGTTCAACAACCCACCTCCATGCATCCTCAACGACCAATCGAAGGTTTTAATTGCAAACGAAGTGAGGTAAGCGGGCAACGACTATGGGACTGGGTAAAGCATCGATTTAAGACAAGTGAAACTTTTCATGAACGGTTTTTTATCTCAAACTACTGTCCTCTTGTATTTATGGAAGAGTCTGGTCGCAATCGAACACCTGACAAATTACCTCGCAACGAGCAAGAAAAACTCTTCACTATTTGTGACGAAGCACTACGACGCCTTGTAAAGTGGTGCAAGCCACAACGCATTATTGGCATTGGCAAATTCGCAGAGAAAAGGGCTCGCATGGCTCTAGAAAGTCATGTGACGATTGGAACAATTCTGCATCCGAGCCCTGCAAGTCCTGCTGCAAATCGTGGATGGCAAACACAAATCGAAAAGCAATTACGCGCGCAAGGAGTAGCACTTGTAAAAAATACGTCACACTGAACCTTGGCACGTTCCCCGTGCGATAAACCGTTGTGTGATACGATGTCGCAAACATCATTTCATAAAAAGCATGTTTCGGATCCATCCTTTTTCAGTCAGTGACTATTTTTCCGTGGAAAGATCACCGGCACCAGGTTAATGAAAAGACACCATGAGAATCCCACTCGTTTATGGAAACCCTACTTTGATTGTGATGGCGAATGACCAATGACTGTCAATCGTCCCGGCACAACACTGATTTCTAATGGTAATTCACCACCTGGGTCACCATCTAACTGATATGGAACAGCCGCGTCTGAATCAATAACCACATGGGTTGCCTGCTCCACATGCGTATCCCGCCATGTTCTGTGCCAGCCCATAATGACACCTGTCAGGTACCTTAAACCATTCCACCATCGCCCACCACGAAAACAGCACACATCGAGGCGACCATCTGTTACATCACCTTCAGATACAAATTGAAGACCTAGCGCATACTGAGGGAGATTCAGCACAAAAGCCCAACGAGTGTGAATGGGATGCCGTTGATTGTTGGTTGTCACGCGAATTTCGGGAAAGTGATAACTCCTAAGTGCCTGAAGAATGGGTCGAATCCAGGTGGCATGACGGATGTGCCCCGTCCGTCGTGCTGCCAGTAAACGTACTACCTCAGCATCAAACCCAACGGATGCGACGACAAAAAAAAGTTTGCCGTTTGCAATTCCAGCATCAATGGAAAATGTGTCTGCTTCTGCAATACGAGAACAGAGATTTTCAATATTACCGTCAAATCCTAGTTGTCGCGCGAAAAGATTTTCCGTACCCAATGGCAGCACTGCTATTGGTGTTGATGAATCAAGCCAGTTAGCAACCATACCAACTGTTCCATCACCACCCGCACACACGACACATGCAATTCGTGATTTTTTATATTCATCTGAAACATCTCCCTGAATCTGACAGCGAATTCTTTCTGGATCCTGTTCACGAATGACCGACATTCCGCAAGATTTCAAACAATCAACAAGCCGTTGAATCAATTGGCTGCCATCTTGTGAGCCCGCATGGGGATTTTCAGCAATAAGAATAGTAGGGGCATCCATTATCGTTTTTTATTTATTTCACTAAACTAGTTGTTGGTAAAAAAACATATGCACACAACATGTATCCTTACTTTACCTTTTTCTGGCTCCTCAAAAGAAACCGATGAAACGAATTTCTAACAACCTCGTGCATCCATCGATGCATGCATGCTGTGCACATCTTAGAGTACTTCATCCATACAAGGAAAATTCATGATGCTTATCACCTGGAGACATTTTTGCTTTTCGTGTGTTCTTGCCCTTCTAGGAGTGCAAGCACTTGGTGACGACATCACGAGACCCAACGTTATCTACATCATGGCTGATGAGCTCGGCTATTTTGAGCCAGGCTTTATGGGAGGAAAGAATATCCTCACACCGAATCTTGATCAGATGGCAAAAGAGGGAATGGTTTTCGATAGTCTCTTCGCAGGTTCTTCAGTGTGTGCCCCCACACGCTGCTGCTTTTTGACCGGAAAACACAGTGGACATACCTCAGTTCGAGCCAATGGAGGCGGCACGCCATTGAGATCTGGGGAAATCACAATTGCTTCTCTCTTAAAGCCACTTGGGTATGCCACAGGTGGTTTTGGTAAATGGGGCTGTGGCGGACGAGACTCCACAGGCGTTCCCGAAGACCATGGCTTTGATGTTTTCCTAGGATACTACGATCAGGTTCATGCCCATAGTTATTATCCGCCGTACCTCATCCAAAATAGTGAAGAGGTCCCATTGGCAGGCAATCACGGAAACAGTGACGGTTCTACGTACTCCCATTATGTGATTCATAATGCTGCAATACAGTTTATTCGTGACCATGCGACAGAGCCATTCTTCGCGTACCTTCCCTATACGCCACCGCATGGGATTTTCGATATTCCAGATAATGATCCAGCATGGTCTTTATATAAAGACAAACCTTGGCCTCCACAGGCACAAAGATATGCTGCAATGGTCACAATGATTGATCGACAAGTTGGTGAAATTCTACAGCTCCTGAAAGAACTCAACATTGATGACAACACGTTAGTTTTTTTTAGTGGTGATAATGGTGGAGCTGACTACTTTTCATCAAAGGCGCATCCCCGTGGCATCCATTTGGCCAATAAGAATCCAAGCACGGGCGTGGAGTACCGTGGCAAAAAAGGAAATCTGTACGAGGGTGGCCTGCGAATACCTTTTGTGGCTCGCTGGCCAGGCCACATTCCTGCCGGCAGTAGAAGTGATTTTCTAGGTTATTTCCCTGATATTATGCCTACCATCGCCGAAGCTACTGGAGCAGAGACACCGCAGGACTGCGACGGCATTAGCCTTATCCCCGAACTCCTCGGAACGAAACATGCCGGCAGGAAACAGAAACAACATCAGTATCTTTACTGGGAAATCAACGGTTGGACAGCTATTCGTCAAGGTGATTGGCGGGCCGTTCTTCCAAAAAACAGTGACTCTTGGGAACTGTATAATCTTGCAGACGATCCAAGCGAATCTCATGATTTAGCTGCGACCAGCGCTGACCGCTTAGAAAAACTGATTGCACTTGCGATATCGGCACATACGCCTGTCCAACCAGGGACTTTCCGGCGAACAGATCGCCATGAACGTGATCGACGTGCGAAGTTCGGAAAGCATGATGAACCCAATGCAAATATCAGGAAAAAGAAAAAATGAGATCAAAAATGCATGACTGATATTCTAAGCTTTCTGAGCAGAATCATGTGGCAAAGAAAAACGCAAAAACTGAGCGTCTACCCTTCAACATCATTTCTTCTCATGATATTGATGTGCAAATCGTAGAGACATACTCACTCATTTATACTTTATCTGGAGCCATTGTTGCACCTATGAAACCGAACCACAAAAAGAAAACCATTTGTATTCAACTTCTATTTGTTCTTGTACTCACAAGTCAAACGTTTGCAAATGAACGACCAAATGTGATCTTTCTCATGACTGATGATCAGAATCTCAGATCACTTGGTTGCTATGATGCCCCGGGAGTCAAGACGCCAAATATTGACGCACTGGCAGGTGACGGCGTGGTCTTCGACCGACACTACGACACAACTGCCATTTGCATGGCTTGTCGTGCGAGCGTTATGACCGGTTTGCCAGAATATCGTCATGGGGTCAACTTTGGTACGGGTGACGACGGTGACGGACAAATGATGAAGGAACATTGGTCCAAAAGTTATCCCATGATTCTTCGAAATGCAGGATATCAGACCGCATTTGCAGGAAAGTTCGGTTTTACTGTGGAAGATAATTCACAAGGAGGGCGGTATCCCGTTACGGATTTCCATGTTTGGGGAGGTGGCCCAGGCCAAACCTCATTTGTCACTGCTAAAAACAAATCGATGCAGAAATATGCAGAGGAATTTCCGCACTCAACGAGATCATATGGTGCATTCGGACGCGACTTCATAAAGCAATCGGTCTCCGCTGGCAAGGAGTTTTGTCTTTCAATCAGTTTCAAGGCACCTCATCGACCTGTTCAGCCTGATCCGACCTATGACCACGTCTATGCAAATGCAACATTTCCTAAGCCACTTAATTTTGGCCGAAAACATGGCACACACTTTTCACCTCAATCAAAGCAAGGTCGTCAGTATGAACGCTTTTATGAATGGCATTACAATGACCAATATGATGAGGTTATGGCGGACTACTATCAACTTATTTACGCAGTTGATGTGGCCGTTGGAATGATTCGCGATGCCCTCAAAGAAGTCGGGGCAGAACATAACACGCTTATCATTTTCACTTCAGACAATGGCTATCTCTGTGGCGCCCATGGCTACGGCTCTAAAGTTTTGCCATACGAAGAAAGTTCCCGTGTTCCTCTCATTATCTTTGATCCAACCCGAGAGAAAAAATCCAACCGTTCAAATGCACTGACATCAAATCTTGATCTTGCTGCCACAATTCTTCATGCGACGCTCGGCATCACTTCACACGGAGAGGGCCAAACGTTACTCAATCAATATTCTGGTACAGACATGTTCGGCGACCGACGTGTGCCTCTGATAAATGTCTGGGGGCCTCGACAGGTTTATAGCCTGGGCTTTGTAAAAGGTGACTGGAAATATATCTATTGGCCATATGCTGATAAAAACATGCCTGCATCTGCGGAACTCTATAACCTACGCGATGATCCACTTGAGATGACAAATCGAATCCATGACCCGCAGGCTGCTGATATCCGGGCACAACTTGAAGTCGAGTATGATCAGCTTGTATCGAGTTGGGAAGAACATGCGATCAATCGAACGCACTATAAGAGCCTTCCAAAATTCTTAAGGCAAACGTTTCCGAGATAGTGTTGCTCAATCGACGATGCAGTACTGCACTTCGATTCTTAATGCATTGTCTCAGACTGACACTCATGGTCCTTGCGATGTACGTGGCGATCTATTTCCGTCTTTCAGCTCTCCTAGACGACGCGATAAAAATTCCTGTGCGATCTTTTCTGCCTTTTTGTGATTCTTTTCACTACTCTCCCAGAACTCCTGAATAACCTTTTCGCACTCTGGATAATGGTGACCATCATCTCCGACTTCATTTCTTAACTTGGCAAGCTGCTCCTTCAGCTGCTTTTCCACCGATCTGTGTTTTGGGTTGCCGATCAGGTTTGTTGTTTCGTGAGGATCATTTATTAGATCGTATAACTCCCAACCTGGAGGTGTCCGATATCCACCGTCATAATTACAGCCATAGAAAAAAATCATTTTATGCGTTTTCGTCCGAAGACCCACATGAGCAGGATTATCGTGATGTGCCATGTGCATCCAATAACGATAGTATGCTGCTTTTTTCCAATCGTCTGGTTCAACACCTGATTCTAGGATCGAACGAAATGATTTCCCCTGAACTGTGTCTGGAATCTTTGCTCCCGCAAAATCCAGCATTGTCGGTGCAAAATCAACATTTTCAATAATGGCATCTGAACGTAAACCTGCTTGTACGGATTTTGGATACCGCACAAGAAATGGCATGCGTTGAGATTCTTCATACATCCACCGCTTATCTTGATAATCATGCTCCCCAAGCATAAATCCTTGATCAGCCGTATAGATGATCATGGTGTTTTCAAGCAAATCTTCTTTCTCAAGATATGCGAAAAGTCGACCAAGATTATCATCGATTCCTTTCACGCAGCGCAGAAACTTTTTCAGATACGCGTTGTAAGCCAAACGCGTATTCTCCTCATCACTGAAATTCTGTGGGTCAAAGTTTCTTGGGAATTCTGCCGGATAGCGTGCTGGGAGATCACGCAAATATGAACGACGCGGATTTCGACTTCCTATCGATGTCCCAATATGTGGCACTAATTCATCATGTCCACCTCGAGTGGCAATTGAACCAAATGCCTCATCTCGATGCCATAAGGTGTCTGGCTCAGGAATTGCAACATCCGCAAGATACGACTCGTATCGCGCGGCATTATCAAAATAGTCATGAGGTGCTTTGTAGTGATGCATAAGAAAAAACGGCTTGTTCGGATCACGCTTTTCCTTGAGCCACTCAAGCGAAATATCTGTAATTGCATCTGTAACATGCATGCCAGGTCGGCTTATCGTATTTTTTCCCCATGGTTTTTCGCCTTGAACCCGAAACTCTGGATCATGATATTTCCCCTGCCCCGGAAGGACGCAGTAGTAGTCGAACGCTTGCGGTTCTTCCTTGAGGTGCCACTTTCCTACCATTGCTGTTTGATAACCTGCTCGACCCATTTCACGGGCAAGCGTTTGATTTTCAGGCTTCACGCGTCCTGATAAATCAAAAGCACCATTCACATGATTGTATTGACCGGTGAGAACACATGCTCGCGATGGTGAACAGATTGAGTTCGTACAAAACACATTTTGAAAAAGTGCACCTTCTTGTGCTAGCCGATCGATATTCGGTGTTGGAGCGATCTTGGAAAGACGTCCCCCATACGCCGAGATTGCATGTGCTGCGTGGTCGTCGGACATAATATAGATGATATTTGGTGGCTGCCCTTGAGCTGTCACCCCAAGACTTGTCAGTATGAAAAATACAATGACTGGGTAATGAAAATGACAGAAAAAAAATGTTCGCAACAGCATAATATCTCCAATCAACGGCACGAGTATTTCTTGTCTTGGCCTGAATCACGAAACAACATTAGCGTTCTTCTCTCCCCACTCTGTAGAGCGAGGACACAGACATACTTCTTGGAATCAGTCATTCCTTCCCCAAATCCATAACAACAGCCACCGGAATATGATCTGATAACATTTCAGTCATTTCATCGCGAAGGATTTCTACAGACAAAATATTCTTCCTCAGATTTGGTGACACAAAAATATAATCAAGCCGTCGATCTGGTCCATGGTCTTCATCACCAACAAGGTTTGTTGGAAATGTTCCGACATACGGATCCTTGATAGATCGCTGGCTCGCAACGAGATCAATGAAGCCTTGTTGCAAAATAGCTTCAATACCGCCGTAATCAATTTTACCATGATTGAGATTGCGAGCTGATGTTTTTTTTGAGTCTAGCCACTCAAAAAAAGGAATAAGGCCTGCCTCAGCATCATAGTGATATTTATCTGCTGGAGAAAAACCGTTGAAATCCCCTGCCAACACAATGCGAGGGCTGTTCTCTGAAAGACTCATGATGTCCTGCTTTAGCAAAGCTGCTTCCTCGATACGCTTCCTATAGTTTGATGGATGAAAATGAATCACATAAAACCAGGTGTTCTGAATCTGACATCGGAGAAGACCATGATGGAATCCTTCTCGAATTCGACGAACATGCGAAATTGGGTACCGTGACGTAATTCCCGTCGGAAACCCACCCTGCTTGAGAATTTCTGAGTAGGGGTGCCCCCAGGACGCTGCATCCTCTGCGAGTTCGTTCGCTGAAAAGCCATTGAGCTCCTGCAGGGAAACAACATCGGGCGATTGATGAGCCATCCATTGCTTCCAATTGTCATGACGGGGCTGAGGTTTTTTTGTAAATCCATACCAGACGTTATGCGTTATTACTTTAAGCACCTGTGCTTGTTTCGGCTGTCCCAATACAACGCGTGAGCTCATCAGAGATGAAAGCACCACGAAGACTAACGAAACAACACCTGGAACTCGAGAAGATGACATACGACTCTCCATACCTCTGTTTGACTCACATTTGGAACACGTGTTGAGACGAGGCTCTTAGCACACCAGATAGTTCCATCATTAGTATTTGTATTCACCACCAGAAGTACTTTACCTTATTTCTGTTTTACAACAGTATCTCGAACACATTCAGGAGCGACTTCAGATGACTAACGTTTGTGATTTTGGAGCTACAGGGGATGGCACCACTGATGACACAGCGGCAATACAACATGCAATAGATGAAGGAATTGGGCTCATTACATTCCCTCGTGGCATCTATCGGATCACAAAATCACTCATCATAGATTTAAAGCGTAGCGGCTGGACGTCTTTTGATGGCCAAGGAGCAACTGCCCGAATCTTGATGCATGGTGCTGGGCCCGCGCTCGTCTTTAAGGGCTCACATCGCGGTACAGCCGATCCCCAAAGCTATAGAAGTGAAACATGGATGCACGAACGCATGCCCCTTGTGAGGGACATCGAAATTGTGGGGCAACACCGCGATGCGGATGGCATTCTTATGGATGGCGTGACACAGCCTTCACTTTTTGGAGTCTTCTTACGTGACTTAAGGCATGGCATTCAGCTTACGGGACGATCGAGAAATGTTCTCATCGATAATTGTCACATCTATTTCAACAAAGGAATTGGCATTTTTCTTGATCATGTAAACCTGCATCAGACAATTATCAGCGGATCTCATATCAGCTACTGCCGTCTTGGTGGAATCCGAATAGAACAAAGCGAGATACGCAATCTTCAAATCACAGGAAATGACATCGAATACAACAATAATCGATCACACAAAATCCATGGCGCTGATGAAGAAGCAACGGCTGAAATCTATCTTGACGCAAGAAGCGGTAGCATTCGTGAGGGCACTATTTGCAGTAATACAATTCAGTCAACCTATAGCCCAAACGGTGCAAACATCCGAATGATTGGTCAAGGACTCGACAAAAATCCGCAAGTTGGGATGTGGACAATAAGCGGCAACCTCATTGGGAGCCAATGGAACAACATCCACCTGTCAGGAACTCAGGGCATCTCAATCACTGGCAACTATATCTACTCTGGGCACAATCGAAATGTGCTGATTGAAGACAGTCACCAAATCATCTTAGGCAATAACTGTTTTGGCCATAATGCTGACTATGGTGAAAAAAAGGAACTTTGTACAGGACTAACCCTCAGGGATAGTCACGACTGCATTGTGAACAGCAATCTTTTGCAGGACTGTCAATCAGGCCAACACGCATTTCCTGATACACCAGAACTTCAGCGTGAAGCACTTCTTGAATGTTATGGCTGCAGGAATATCACAATAAGCAACACCCAGATTCTCGACTCATCACCATACGGCATTCGACTTCATGAAACACGTGACGTCACATTGTCTGCAGTTACCGTGACAGATCGACGGAATCCATGCCTTCAAGAATCCTCGATCCTGTGGACAGGAGATGCTGGAAAAAGCATTATCACCGGCTGTCGTCTTGGTCCCTCACGATCAAAAGCCATTCAAGCCGACTCAGACATCACACCGTATGGATGCTCTATTGACCACGAGTAACATGGCCTCAAAAAACGCCCTCAAGAATGGTTTTACTCGAACGACCGATGACACTAACGACGCTCAGAATCAAGCCAATCGGCAACTGCATCGTAATGAGCGAATGCAGCGACTAAGGCACCTCTTTCAATATCCCTAAACCCAAAAATCCGATTGATGCGAGAAGCGTTCTCAAACTCAAATGAGACCTCATAATTTCCAATCGATCCCGCACGACCAGAACCTGCAAGATTTGGATCGTATCGTCTATTCCCATACCCAGAAACACCGACGTAATATGTACCTGCTACCTCGGCGGTAAATACTAATCTGCTATCCAACGACGAGCGAGTGTCGTCGTTCATGGCAAGACGACGACCATCTGCATCAAAAAGCTTGAGCATGCTATCGAGAGTCGATCCACCTGCTAATTCTCTCGCATCAATATCAACAGTGACTTGCTGACCAGCAACAAGATTCACTGCGTACATGTCTACGTCACGTGTACGTTGGGCTCCATCACCAATCTGCCCCGAATACCTGACAGGCCCCGAATTTGCATCAACCTGGAATGCTGTTTGCAAAGTATCTCCGGCATCGAGAATCCCCCCGTCATCTCCATCACCATCCGAGAGAGCGATTCTAGAAAAGGTTGCCTCGTAACGACCTGTTGTATGTCCACGACGACCACTACCCTCACGAGTGGGGCGATAACGAGAGTTTCCATACGACGAAACACCAACAAAGTATGTTCCTTCGGTCTGGACGTCATAACTCAGAAAGCTGTCGAGTGAGCCATTGGCATCATCATTTCGAGCAAGCTGACGACCATCTGAATCAAAGAGACGCAGAAATGAATCCAATCGTGAAGGAGAAGAAAGCGAGCGAGCATCAACATCAACAACGATTGTATCACCCGCTGCGAGATCAACCTGGTAGATATCTACATCCCGACGTCTGTAGGCCCCATCACCAATCCTTGCCGAAACCGTAAATGATTCACCCTCAAGGTTGACATATGCAGCAGTCGCTAATGAATCATTGGGCTCGACCGGCGCTTCTATTGGCGGTGGTGGTGCAGGTTCCTCTGGTGGTGGCTCAACTGGATTCGACACGACTGTGACTCTCGCCTCAAAATGCCCAAATGAACTCGCATTCCGACCAGTCCCTGGCACAGTAGGATCGTAACTTGAGTTTCCATACGCTGAGATACCAATGAAGTATGTCCCGTCAGCCTGCACGCCATACGTCAGGAAACTGTCAAGTGAACCATTGGCATCATCATTTCGAGCAAGTTGCCGACCATCTCCGTCAAAGAGCCGAAGATAACTATCGAGATTGG
>MDSZ01167171.1_pt1 | contig 13539 bp, 16 predicted proteins | sample 811201 | NCBI WGS metagenome assembly MDSZ01 (sample SAMN05326647, study PRJNA326480) | marine metagenome | isolation source: seawater | place: Indian Ocean: North | collected 2010
GCTTTTTCTATTATTTCACACATATCGGTTACATGAATTGGATGAAAAATAGTTTTTCCATTGAAATATATTGGAAAAAGGGGTGAATATTTAAGAATAGTCATTAACATTGTACTAAATTTGTCATCAACACTATAAACGATTGAAGGTTTAAGTATTACATAATTGTCTAATATTTTTTTTATTTCTTTTTCTCCATTTAGTTTGCTTAATGCATATTTACTCTCCGTTGCATCTTCAATTCCTAATGCTGATAAATGTATAAATTGTTTAATATTATTTTTTTTTGACAGTTCTGCTAACTTTTGAGGTAATAAGGTATGAATATTATAAAAAGAATTTTTATTTTTCTGATTGAGTATTCCAATTAAATTAATACAAATATCTTTATTTTTGAAAATTTCGTCTAATTTTTGGTGATTGAATGAACTAATTTCAATTATATCTATCCAACCTGCATTGGCTTGGCTTTTTAATATATACCCCTTTTTATGTAGGTTCCTGGTTACTACTGTAACTTTAAAATTTAATCTTGTTAGTTTTCTCAATAAATGCCGACCTAATTGGCCAGAACCTCCAAAAACTAGAATTTCTCTTGGTTTCATATATAAATATATTTATGAGTGTTGATATTAAATTACATAAGAACGATTTGCCAGACGAAATAAAGCTGGGAGACAAAAAGTCTTTAGCTGTGGATTCTGAGTTTTCAGGCTTAAACGTTAATAGAGATAAGCTTTATTTAGTTCAAATTTCAAGTGGAAACAATGATGCACATATAGTTCAGTTAAATAGGAAAAATTATGATGCACCTAATTTGAAAAAAATTTTAACTGACAAAAAAGTTGAAAAAATTTTCCACTACGCAAGGGCTGACTTGGCTTTTATAAAAAAATATTTAAATATAAATGTAGAAAATGTAAATTGTACCCGAACAATGAGTAAGCTTGCTAGGAGTTATTCAGATAAACATGGATTAAAAGATCTTGCAAAAGAATTTTTAGGAGTGGAGCTGAGTAAGCAATACCAAAGTAGTGATTTCGGCGGTAGTCTCAGTGAAAAACAATTAAAATATTGTGCTAATGATGTTATTTATCTTCATAAAATATACAATTCTCTAAAAGAAATATTGATAAGAGAAAATAGATATGAACTTTATGTAAATTCTATAAAATTTTTACAAACAAGGGTTGACTTAGATTTAGCATCATTTACAGAAGATATTTGGTCTCATTAAATATATATGAATAAAAATTTTTCTTTAATTGGAAAAGAAGTAATCAATAAAGAAATAGATGCTCTTAAAAAACTTAAAAAATCTATTAACAAAGAATTCGATAGGATTGTAAACTGTATATTAAAATGTAAGGGTAAAATAATTTTTTCTGGAGTAGGAAAATCAGGAATAATTTCAAATAAAATTTCGTCCACACTCTCATCTCTGGGAGTTTCATCATTTTATGTTGATGCAGGATCGTGTTCTCATGGAGATTTAGGAATGATGAGCTCCAATGATGTGGTAATTTTAATAAGCCACAGCGGGGAGTCAGCAGAATTAAAAAATATTGTTCAATATACAAAAAGGAATAGAAATATTACTTTAGTAGGCATAACATCAAAAAAGAATTCGTTATTATATAAATCAAGTGATTTGAAGTTTTTACTTCCAACAGTTGTTGAAGCAGGTCCAGGAAACTATATTCCAACTTCTAGCACCACTATACAATTATGTTTTGGCGATGCACTAGCAATATCAACAATAAAAAGAAGAAATTTTTCTAAATATGATTTTAAAAAATTCCATCCAAGTGGAAGTTTAGGGGCTAAATTAAAAACTGTTGATGAGCTTATGTATAAAGGTAAAGATATTCCATATATAAACGAAAACTCAAATATTAAAATGGCTTTAAAAATTTTTAATAAAAAGAACTTAGGTGTATTAATAGCAAAAAATAAAAAAAATAATATTACAGGAATTATTTCTGACGGAGATCTTAAAAGAATTTCTTACAAAACTGACAACATAAAAAAATTGATTATCAAAAAAGTAATGAATAAAAGTCCTGTGATGGTCAGACAAAATACTCTAGCCGCTGAGGCACTTTCAATAATGAATAGTAAAAAAATAACAGCTCTTTGTGTATTTAAAAATAGAAAAAATAAAATATCTGGTTTAATTACAATGCATAAAATCCTAAATGCAAACATTTCATAAAAATGAACGTAAAAAACTTTTTTCAAATTGCAATATCAGCAATAATAATTTTGATACTTGTGACATTTTATTATAACTTCTTAAGACAAGATGTAAAAGAGGCTTCAGAATTTGATAAAACTGAAGAAAATCAAATTTCTATTTCAATAAGTGAAAATTCAAATGAACTAAACAATATTGAATATAATTCAATCGATAGTGATGGAAATTCCTATTATTTGAATGCAAAAAAAGCCTTGATAAAATTGGACGAAGAAAAAAAAAATGAAGTTTTACTGGAGGACGTGACATCTATTATTAATTTAAAAGAAAGAGGAATAATATATATTAAATCCAAAAATGCATCTTATAACAAGCAAACAAATGATACTCTTTTTTATAAAGATGTGGAAATTAATTATCTTGATAGTGCGATAGTCTCCGACAATTTAGACTTAATTTTTTCAGAAAAAGTATCAAAAATTTATAATAACGTAGTATACAATAGTAAAAACTTTAATTTAAATACTGATAATATATTTATTGATATGGTAAGTGGAGATATAAAGATGAATATGAAAAATAAAAGTAGTAAAGTAAAGTTTACAACAAACTATGAATTCATTAATTAAAAAGTTTAGAATAAAATCTTTTAAAGAAGAAAATCCAATTATTGAATTAAGAAATCTAAGTATATCTTATGGTAATAGGCAGATAGTAGAGAAATTGAATTTAAATATTCAAAAATCAGAGATAAGTGGTTTATTAGGGCCAAATGGAGCCGGTAAAAGTACGATATATCATTCAATAATTGGCTTAGTTAAGCCAACTTATGGAAAAATAATTATTGATGGTGTGGATGCAACCAATATTCCAACTCATCAGAGATGTACTAAATTTGGAATTTCATGGTGTCCCCAATATGGAGGAGCTTGGAGTGATTTGACAGTTTATGATAATCTTATGGCAATTGCAGAACTACATATTAAAAATAAAGATGAAAGACTTACAAAAGTAAACAATTTATTAAGAAAATTTGAGCTTCAGAATGTAATTAAATTAAAATCAAAATACTTATCAGGTGGGCAAAATCGTAAATTAATTCTTGCAATGGCAATGGTTAAAAATACAAAAATTTTAATTTTAGATGAACCGTTTGCAGCTCTGGACCCTCAAAGTGTGAGAATGATCCAACAAATCATTGTAAGTCTTCAAATGTTTGAGAGAATTTCAGTTTCTATTTCTGATCATAGCAGTAGGGATTTACTAGGTTGTGTTGATTCAGCAATGGTTTTATCAGAAGGAGAAATTATTGCAAAAGGAACACCACAAGAACTAGTAAGAAACAATAAGGCTATAGAAGCATATTTTGGTGAAGGTTTTAAAATATAATTTATTGTGAAAACTCAGGTTAAAATCAAAAAAATTATTGAACCTTTTAGAAGTCAAATAACTGTTGCGAGTGATAAAAGTCTAAGTATTAGATCTATTTTATTATCCTCTATAGCAATAGGTCGCTCAAGAATATTTAATTTATTACAGTCAGAAGATGTTAAAAATACTTTAAAAGTAATAAAAAAAATAGGTGTAAATTTTGTTATAAAAAAAAAAATTCATAGAAGTATATGGTGTAGGTATTAATGGATTTAAAATAAAAAATAATACTATTTTAGATGCTGGTAACTCAGGCACTCTTGCCAGATGCATACTCGGTCTATGTTCTGGCTCAAATAATAAAATTAAATTGGTTGGAGATAAAAGTCTATCGAATAGAGATTTTTCAAGAGTAATTAAACCACTTAGATTGTTTGGAGTTAATATTTTTTCAAAAAAAGGAAAGCTACCAGTTGAGTTGTGTGGATCAGACTTAATTAGACCAATACAATACATTGAGAACAAAGGTAGCGCTCAAATAAAAACATGTATAATACTATCCGCTATAAATACCCCTGGCTTAACAAAAATCAAGGCTTTAAGATCTAGAAACCATTCAGAGCTAATGTTAAAAAGTTTAAATTATCCAATTAAAATTAAAAAAACTAAAAAGTACGATTTAATATACATTCAAGGTCTAAATCAATTTAAAGGCTTTGATTATAAAATCCCAGGAGACATAAGCTCAGCATCTTTTTTTATAGTTTTAACTTTGCTATCTAATAATTCAGAGATAACTATTAAAAATATTAATATTAATCCTTCACGAATTGGCATCATAACTATTTTAAACCGAATGAATGCTCAAATAAAAATAATAAATAAAAAGAATTATAAAGGAGAACAAATAGGAGATATAAAAGTAAAAAGCATAGTAAAGTTTCAATCTATAAATTGTGAAACAAGTTTGAATAGTTCTGCAATTGATGAATTCTTATTAATTTTTTTAGTTGCCTGTAAATCAAATGGAATTTCTACTTTTAAAAATTTAGAAGAATTAAATAAAAAAGAAAGCCCGCGTTTAAATTTAGCTATAAAATTTATGAAGATGATGGGTATAAAGGTAATCAAAAATAAAAATGATATAAAGATATATGGAAATCCAAAATTAGTATTAAATAAAAACTACCATATAAAAAATTTTTTCAAGGATCATAGAATATTTATGATGTCTGTTATTGCTGCTCTCACATTAGGTGGAAAAGTATGGACCATTGAAGATAGTGACTCTATTAATACCTCATTTCCAAATTTTTTAAAAATTTTAAGAAACCTTGGAGCAAAAATAAAATGAGAAATAAAAAAAAAAAAATTACTGTTGCTATTGACTCGCCGGCAGCTGCAGGCGCAGGTACCCAAGCAAAGCTAATTGCAAAAGAATACAATCTCTTTCAACTAGATACTGGAAGGATTTACCGTCTTATTGGAAAAATGCGATTAGATAACCCAAAAACATTTAATTATAAAAATATAAAAAAAAGAGTAAAACGATTAAAAATTAAAGATTTACAAAACAAAAAGCTATTATCTGATAGAGTTGCAATCTCAGCATCAATTATTGCAAAAAATAAGAAAATTAGAAAAATTGTACATCAATTTCAAGTAAGAATGGCTTACTCACCTCCAAAAAAATTTTCTGGGTCTGTGCTGGATGGAAGGGATATAACAAGTATAATTTTAAAGGATGCAATGTTTAAGTTTTTTATAACTGCAAACATAAATACACGAGCCAAAAGAAGGTTTAAGGAATACAAAAAACAAAATAAAAAGATCTCTTTTAATGAAGTGCTAAAAAACCTTAAAAATAGGGATAAATCAGATCGAACTAGGAAATTCGGACCGCTAAAAAAAACAAAAGATAGTATATTGATAAATTCCACTAAACTTAGTAGAAGACAATGCTTTTTAAAAATAAAAGCAATTATGGATAGGAAATTATATTACTAATGGAAGTTTACAAAGATATCTCTCACTCTCAAAATAAAGAATTCCAAAAACTCTTAATAGACAATTTTTCAAAAACAAAAATAGAAGAAGGTAAACTTTTGAACGGAGTTATAAGTAAAATAACTGAAAATCATGTTTATCTACTTATTAATGGAATGAAAAGTGAAGCAATGATTGATATAAGTGAGGTTAAGGCAGTTTATAATAATAAAGAAATTAAAGAAGGTGACAAACTAGAAGTTTTTCTTGAAAAAATTGAGGATAAAAATGGAGAGGTAATAGTTTCGGCTTCAAGAGCACAAAAAATTAGAGGATGGTACACACTAGAAAAAGCATATGAAGCTAATACAAATGTTAAAGGAAAAATAATTTCTAAATGTAAAGGTGGAGTAATCGTAGAACATTCTGAAACTAAATCTCTAATGTTTTGTCCAGGTTCTCAAATTGATTCAAAACCTCTTAAATCATTTGACCATTTGTACGGTGTTGAGCAAGATTTTAAGATTATAAAATTAGATAAATTTAGAGGTAATGCATGCGTTTCAAGAAGAGAGGTTATAAGCTCCGTCAAAAAAGAAGATAAAGCAAAAATTTTAGAGAAATACAGTGTTGGTGAAATTATTAAAGATGCAGTAGTAAAAGGTTATAGTTCTTTTGGATGTTTCTTTGAGGTAAATAATGAAATTGATGTTTTAGTTCACTTGCAAGAAATATCTTATTCAAGAATTAATCATCCAGACGAGGTATTTACGATTGGAGAAAAACATAACTTAAAAATTATTTCAATAGACAAGGAAAAAATGCAAATTTCGTGCTCGATTAAAGCCCTTACTCCAGATCCATTTGAAAACATAGCAAACTTTGAAGTTGGTAAAACCTACAAAGCAAAAGTAATAAAAGTTGTAGACTATGGTGCTTTCTGCGAATTACAACCAGGACTAACATGTTTGTGCCACTCAAGTGAAATTAGCTGGAATAAAAAAAACGTATCTCCAAGTAAATTTTTTAAAGTAAATGATGAAATTCAATGTGTTATTACAGAAATCGATAAAGAGAAAAAAAGAGTTGCAATTTCTCACAAACTTGCAAAGGAAAACCCTTATGAAGCTTTTGCAAAAAAATATAAAGTTGACTCTGAGCTAGAGGCAACAATTTCAAACATAAAGGATTTTTCGATTTATCTGAATGTTGAAGAATTTGATATAGATGGTTTTATGCATGCAAATGACCTTTCATACACATCAAAACCAGACGATGAAATAAAAAAATACCAAAAGGGAGACAAAGTAAAAGTTAAATTGTTAGAAATCAAACCTGCTGATCAAAAAATAAAATTTGGTGTAAAACAACTAACTGCAGATCCATTTGATATATTTAAAGATAAAAAATTAAACGATGTTTTAACAGTTAAAGTAAAATCAACAAGTGCAAAAGGAATATTAGTATCACCTGAAGGAAGTGATTTAGAATTATTAATAAAGAAAAATGCAATTGCAATAAACTCTGAAGATGCAAGATCAAATAGATTTGTAACGGGAGACAGAATAGATGCCGCAATATCAGAGATTAATTTTGAAAAAAAAAAGATTTCACTAAGTATTAAACTTTTAGAAGAAATGCAAAATAAAGAGGCGGTGTCTAAGTTTTCAAGTCCTTTGAGTGGGAAAAACCTTCCTTTTAGCTCGCTATCTGAAAAATTAGGTAAAAAAACTAAAGAAGATAAATAAATAAAAATTGCCTGTTACAAAGTCAGAAATTATAAATAAAACTCAAAAAAACTTCCCGAACCTTTTAAAAAAAGATCTCACGAAATTTTTTGATATTATTTTGTTCGAGATTACAAAAGCATTGTCAAATAAAGAGAGGGTGGAACTTAGAGATATAATGACTTTAGAGACAAAAATTCAGAAAAAAAGAATATCATTAAATCCAAAGACTTTAGAAAAAATAGAAGTCCCAGAAAAAAGAAGCATAATGTTTAAATCCTCGAAAGAATGGAAAAAAAAATTAAATGAGAAAATATAAAATTTTTGTAGCTTGTGATACCACTGATATTAAAAAAGTAAAAAAAATCATTAGTCAAACTAAAACCTCAAAACTTAAAATTGGATATAAATTTGGGTTAGAGTTTTTAAATTCTAAAAAGGGAAGAAGTTTTATATATAATTTGAGGAATGAATTAATTTTTGGTGATTATAAAATTGCTGATATTCCAAATACATGTGCTTCAACAATTAATGCAGTCAAAGATTTAAAATTTAATTACCTAACTATTCATTTAAGCTCAGGCTTAGAGGCTCTTAGGGCTGCAAAAAAAGTTGCAGGGAAAACTAAACTAATTGGTGTTTCTTTACTTACCTCGCTTGATAATAAGGATCTAAAAATTATTGGATTTGATAAAGAGGTTAAAAAACTTGTTTTTCATCAAGCTAAGTTAGCTAAAAAGGCAAAATTAGATGCAATTGTATGTAGCGCACATGAAGTTAAAATAGTAAAAAAAGTTTTTAAAAAAGAAATTATCACTCCAGGAATTAGTTTGGATATGAAAAAAAATGATCAAAAGAGAATTTTAACACCTAGAGAAGCTTTTAAAAATGGAAGCGATTGGATAGTTATTGGAAGAGCAATAACTAAAGGCAATATAAAAAAGAATGTTCAAAAGTTGATTTATCATTTGACAAATGATTAAAGGTTCGAAGATTTGTGGGGTTTCAGACAAGAAAACATTAGAGTTTATTATAAATCACCCATATCCATCAAAATTTATAGGTTTCATAACAAATTATAAAAAATCTAAAAGGTATGTTGACTTTGATACATTAAGAAAATTAACCAACTTAAATAATGGTAAAACTAATTTTGTTTCAGTACTGGTTGATCCTGATGATAAAATATTAGAAAAAATAAAAAATTTAAAGTTTGATTATTATCAACTTTATAATGTTGATCCAAAAAGAACAAAAGTAATTAAGAAAAAATATAAAAAAAAAATAATTACTGCTTTAACCGTTGAGCAAAAAAAAGATATAAAAAAATATAGATTGTATAAAAGTATTTCTGATATTATTTTATTTGATGGCAAAGGTTATGAAAAATCTATAGGTTTTAACCATAAATATTTAAATAAAATTTCAAAAAATATTCAATTGATGATAGCTGGTAATATAAAATTTGATAATATTCCAAATTTAAATAATACGGATTATTTTATAGATTTAAGCGGATCACTAGAAAATATTAAAGGAAAAAAAGATTTAAAAAAAATAGATTATTTTTTAAATAATACAAAAATAAAATGAAACTAAAAAAAAAAATAGCTTTAATAGACCAGCATAATAAACTCGGTATGTGGGGTAATAAATTTGGAGGAAACTTTGTACCTGAGACTTTAAAAAAACCAATAGAGGAACTGGAAATACTTTTTAATAAAATGAGAAATAATAAAACGTTTATTCAAGAAAGAGACAATTACTTTGAAAATTGGATTGGTTCACCAACAAGGTTTATTTATTTAAGAAATCTGACAAATCATATTGGTGGTGCTCAAATATGGGCAAAAGTAGTTTCAGATGCTAATGGTGGTGCACATAAAATCTATAATGCAACAGTACATTGCCTCTTGGCCAAAAAAGCAGGAAAAAAATTTATAATTGGAGATACAGGTGCTGGTTATGCAGGAAAAATGTTAAGTATGGCTGCCAAAAAATTTGGCCTGAAGTGTAAAATTTTTATGGGAGCAAAAGATATTAGAAGACAACAACCAAATGTTAAAGCTATGAAAAGAAATGGCGCAGAAGTAGTTCCTGTTTATACTGGAAGTCAAACCCTTGTTGATGCTGTATCTGAATGTATGAGATTTTGGGTAGCAAATTGTGATACAACAGCAATGTGTGTTGGTTCTACAGTAGGACCAAATATTTTTGTTAAAATTTGTGGTTGGAGTACTAGTCAAATATCACGAGAATTAAAGAAACAAATAAATGAAGAATTTGGATCTATTCCAAAAAAGTTAAAACTATATAATTGTGTGGGCGGTGGGTCATCAAGTTATGGTTTTTGGAGTGAGTTTATGGACTATAATAAACAACAAGTTGAATTTATTGGAGTTGAGGCTGGTGGACCCAAAGCTGGTAAAAAACACGCAGCTCCACTCACTTATGGATCAAAATTGGGAATTTTACATGGTGCAGCGCAATATGTTAATCAAAACATCGAGGGACAAATTGAGGAAACCGAATCCATTTCAGCTGGCTTAGATTATCCGGGAGTTTCGCCTCTTCACTGTTTTTTAAAAGATATTAAAAGGGCAAGGTATACTGCAGCTAGTGATGAGGATGCCTTAAATGCTTATAAACTTGTTACAAAATTTGAAAACTTAAAACCTTCTCTTGAACCAAGCCATGCATTTTCAGTCGCGATAAAAGATGCAAAAGAATTAAGCAAAAATACTATTATTGTTGTTAATAGTTGTGGTGATGCTCATAAAGATAAAAATATTTTAATTTCAAAACTAGGTAAAAAATATGAAAAGTTTAATTAGTTTAGCTTTTAAAAAAACTAAACAACAAAATAGACCAGCTTTGTTAACATATACTGTTGCAGGAGATAGTACAAAAAAGATATCTCAAAAAATTTTAGAGACTTTATCTAACTCAGCTGATATTTGTGAACTTGGATTTCCACACAATACTCCAATTGCAGATGGTGGCCAAATTCAAACTAGTGCGTATAGAGCAATTAAAAATGGTATTAAAATAAATGACGTATTTAAAATCGTAAGAGAGTATAAAAGAAATAAATCCTCCAAACCAATAATCTTAATGGGATACTATAATATGATTTACCAATTAGGTGAAAATAAATTTTTGATTGAATGCAAAAAATCAAAGGTTGATGGTTTAATAGTGGTGGACTTGCCTTGGCCAGAAAATAAAAAATTTTCAAAAAAGTGTAAGAAGAAAAATATTTGCTTCATTCAGCTTATTTCTCCAACAACTCCATTAAAAAGAGCCAGACAAATTGTAAAAGACTCTCATGAAATGATATATTATATCTCTATGCTATCTACAACTGGAGGAAAATTAAAGGTTTCTTCAAAGGAAATATTAACAAATTATAAAAAAATAAAACAAATAAATAAAAAAAAAAATTGTGTAATTGGCTTCGGTATAACTAAAAAAACTATCAAAAAACTGAAATTGGCTGATGGATTAGTTGTTGGAAGTGCAATTTGTAAGGAAATTACGAAAAGTATCGCAAAAAGACAAAATCCTGTCACAAATGTGAGTAAATCTGTGATAGAATTAAAAAATTTAATTTCATGAATTGGATAAATAAAATAAAAAAACTTGGTGAAAGCATAAAAAAAAATATTGATAAAAAATTTCCTACTAAATTGGAGAGAGAATCAAGTGCTTGGACAAGTTGTTGTAAAGGTCCAATATTAAAAACAGAGCTAGAGGAAAATTTATTTGTATGTCCTCATTGTAACAAACACCATAGAATAAGCCCAATCAAAAGATTTGATATAATTTTTGGAAAAAATAATTATGAAATATTAAAAACTCCTATACCCATGGATGATCCACTAGAATGGAAAGATACAAAATCTTATATAAACAGACTTAAAGATGCGCGCAAGAAAACTAAACAAGACTGTGCTGTAATAGTTGTTAAAGGAAATTTGAATGGAATAGAATTAACTGCTGGTGCTACTAATTTCGATTTTATTGGAGGATCTAGTGGTGCAGCAGAAACAGAAGCTATAATTTATGCAGTGCAGTATGCAATAGACAATAAAACACCTTTTGTTTTTTTTCCATGTGGTGGTGGGCAGAGAATGTTTGAAAGTCCAATTGCTCTTGCTGGAATGACCAAAACTACACTGGCTATAAATGAATTAAAAAAAAATAACTTACCATATTTAGTTTGTTTTACAGACCCAACTGCTGGTGGAATAACAGCGAGTTTTGCAATGCTTGGAGATATACAATTTTCTGAGCCTGGAGCTTTAATTGCATTTGCTGGAAGAAGAGTTGTACAAGCAACAGTAAAGGAGGAATTACCTCCTGATTTTCAAACCGCTGAATTCTTATTAAAACACGGATTTGTAGACCGAATTGTTGAAAGAAAAAAACTTTCTATAGAAATCTCTTCATTATTATCAATATTGCTAAACAAATATTCTGGAGTAAATTCAGAAAATAATGAACAAACTTCAGAAACTGATATCGAAGCTAGAGAAGCATCATAAAAAAAAGATTGACCTTACATTAGATAGAACATTCAAACTTTTAAAAAAATTAGGTAATCCTCAAGATAAACTTAATAATGTAGTAAATATTGTTGGCACAAATTCTAAAGCAAGTATGGCTTATAGCCTAAAATCCATTTTAAACTCTGCAGGTTATAAATGTAATTTATATACCTCGCCTCATCTTCAATCTTTTTCTGAAAGATTTATTTTTAATGATAAACAAATCAAAGAGGATGAACTTGTTGAGCTATTAAATGATATTGAAAAAGTACTAGGAGAAGATAATGCAAGTCTTTTCGAGATTTTAACTTGTGCATTTTTAAAATACGCAGAAAATTTTAAGTATAATATAAATATTATAGAGGCAGGCCTTTTTTTTCAATTTGATAGCACTAATGTCTTTAAAAATAACCTTATGAGCATGATCGGAGTGATACATACGGATCATTTACAATGGCTAGCAAATAAAACTATAGATGGAATTATATTTGAAAAAACATCTAAATTGCTTAATTCAAATATCTTTATTAATAGACAGATCAACGAGGAAATAGGAGATAAAATTGAAAAAGCTCTTATAAATAATACATCTAATAAATATTTTTATGGAAAACATTTTAATGTCTCAAGGCAAGAAAACAGTTTAGTTCATTATCAAGATGAAATAGGGGAAATAATACTACCTGAACCAAATCTATTAGGAGACCACCAACTTTATAATGTAAGCACATCAATAGCAGCTTCGAGAAAGATATTTAATATTAAAGACGAACATATCAAAAGAGGTATAACTAAAATTGAATTGAAAGGACGACTGCAGGAATTGACCTCCGGTAAATTAAAGGAAATTTCTGGTCAGAATAGATTAATTATAGATGGTGGTCACAATGAAAGTTCAAGTATGTCTATTTCAAATTGGATTAAACAACAAAATCAAGATGTTCATTTAATATGTGGCATGATGAAAGATAAAGAACATTATGAATTTATGAAGAATTTCAAAGATGTGGTAAAAACAATAACTTTAATTGATATACCAAATCAACAAGGATCAATTTCAAAGGAAGAATTTAAAGACAAATTAAATAATTTAAAAATAGATATAAATTTATGTTCATCCATTCAAGAGGCAATTAAAATAAACTCTAAACATCAAGACTCTATATGTCTATTTGCAGGTTCACTATATATGGTTGGAGAAATTTTAAATCTTAATTAAATATTCTGTTCTATCCAAGATTTTAAATCTGATTTGGTTGTTGCTCCAACTTTTGTAGCTTTAAGCTCACCATCTTTAAATAATAACATTGTAGGAATTCCTCTCACACCATATTTCGTTGGTGTATTTGGTTCATTATCAATGTTATGTTTCGCGATAGTTACTTGTGCTGACATTTCATTTGAAAGTTCCTCAAGGATAGGTCCTATCATCTTACATGGTCCACACCATTCAGCCCAAAAATCTACAATGACTGGTTTGCCAGCTTTAATGACCTCTGCTTCAAAATTCTCATCTGTTACACTTACTGTAGCCATATTATCTATATATATTTTGGAAATAAAGTTTCAAGTAATAATATTTAAAATTTAAATTTATCCACATCATGCATTTTCATATTTTTTTTGGATACCCATTACAAACTCATTTAATTCATCTAAAAATTTTAGCTTTGAGTGATCATTTTCATTGGAATATTTTTCTCTTAAA
>MDSZ01090788.1_pt1 | contig 13537 bp, 15 predicted proteins | sample 811201 | NCBI WGS metagenome assembly MDSZ01 (sample SAMN05326647, study PRJNA326480) | marine metagenome | isolation source: seawater | place: Indian Ocean: North | collected 2010
TCGGCGTCCAACTTGTGCTCATTGGATTCTTTCTAATCTGCTCGAAGTCCTGCATGGCCCATGGCTCTCCAGAACGGTAGTGCCTGTCTGACATCTCGCCTGTGTCCTCGAGTTTCCAGCAGTAGGAACATCCGTCAGGGCGTTCCCCATTAAGCATCTTGAATCTCTGATCTAGTTTTTCAACTGTGTTGTGCAGTGCCGCGGGATTTTTTTTGACCTGCTCTGCGTCCATCTTGTGCAGTGGCGGATGGTAGCAGGAGTTGGTCATCCCCGTGGGCAGGTGCAGTGACGTCTGGTTCCACTTGGCGAGGCACATCGTGGGCGAGACCTGTTGAAGTTTCTCCCTGGCCGCTAGGGCGTCCCTCTTGTAATCACTGGTACTCACGATCTTGCACTCCCCTGTTGACGTGTTGTGGCATCACGAACCTGTAGAACCTGCTCTCTCCCTCGCTGAACTCGGCAATGGGCATGTCTAGTTGCTGACGTAGGCTGTTTCCATACATGGTCAGGTCAGTGTCAATGTCGAGTGGCGACTGGTCGTAGTACGACTCTATGTTATCTAGGTCACGTATTTTGAAATGTTCATTGTTTGCCTCTATCACTGTGTTGAAACAACCCATCCTCGCACCCAACATGGCCAGCCTCCCGTGCTCAACGTCTGCACCTATTGTACACCATGTGCTGAGTATCTTAAGGTTCTGTGGCCATATTGTCTTGAATTCCGAGGCGGCAATCGGACGTCCCCTGTGTGTGCTCATCTTGACGCCTTCCCTGTACCCTGCCACGAAGGCCTGTCTCGCTGACCCGTTTATTACCGTGGTGGAATAGCAGTTGTGTAGGTTCTCGTGTGGCACTCCCCAACAGAAATCTATTTGATTCTCATCTGACTCTGCGTTCTCATGGGTCTTCATTTCTCTACAGGTGTCCCTGTGCCAGCCAACCAGTCCGCCGTTGCCATACACCAGTCCATTGATGTTGTTCTTTGCCCGCCATCTGTGTACTGCCTTCTGGTCAGTCTTTGTCCAATCAAGCGTCTCCAACAGGAATCTCTCGTCAATAATGTTGTCACCGTCAACGCTTATAAAAAAATCAGTCTCTGCGATGTCGGCCGCGGCCTTGTGTGCGTTGTCAAACCCGACCACGCCGTCCACACGTTTCGCCCATGGCACCTTGTTCTTAAGGTCGGCCCAGTGCAACTCTTTGTTGGGTTCTTTGAAACTTACAAACACGAAATCAAGATCGCTTATCCTTGTTCTGTCAGCCATGCTTCTCCTCCCTCTTCAACACCGTTTGGCCAGTGTATGTCGCCGTCTTGGAAAACAAAACCCCTTTCCGTCTTCTTCAACACACTGTACTGAAGTTGTGGTTTTGGTTTTGGTTTGAGCATTATCTCTGTAGGTGATTTCCACATGTATGCATCCTCGCCATGCTTCATAACTTCCAGTTTCTTCTCCAGCGACACCACAAGGCTTTGACCCTGTATTGTTACTGTGTGGACCTTCTTGCGACGAGGCGGTAACGCCTGTAATGCTTTAAGTAGTTCTGACATGTAGTTCCTTTTCGTGATAGTGCCACACCCTGGACAACCTTTTTTCTCCGAGGTATGTGCTGTCTCCGGACCTGTTAGGAAACAGGTAGTTGTTGTGATCTCTCATTCGTGTGAGGTTGTTCACTGCGGGTTTGTGATGCAGGAATTTAAACCATTCGTAGTCTACCAAGCCTTTGTTGGTTGGATCCATGTTCCTGTACGCTAAACCAAACACAACGTCTGTGCTAGGATAACGATCATGGCAATTGACCAACACCTGGCTTTTCACTTCCTGCCAGTTTGTTGTAATCGACTCAGCATAACGGAAAAATTTCTGCGCCTGAGCACTTTTCCTGAAATACATCAGTCCGTTGTATATGTTAGGCAAACTGTTCCTACGGAATATGTCCCTGTATGGCGTGTGCCTTACTATGTGATCCTTGTAGTTCCTACAGTCAACGCTGAAAACAAGATCATGTTGCCATAAATGATACCACCACCAGTCGGTGTTCATGGTCCATAGCATATCACTTTCCAGTTTTATTGTGTGGGTGAATGGTGTCAGTGAGAATGCCTTGTACTCATTTGCCCATTTTACTTCGTGTGTTTCACTGTCATCTTTGTTTAGCACCTTTACAACGTCAACAAACTTGCTGGTGAACTTGCTTTTTTCATCTGTGATAACACAGACCTGATTGTGTTTGTTGTATTTCTTTATGCTTTCCGCTAGTTTTACGGACAATGACACGTAATCGGTTTTGCTGTTGTTCTGGGCAAACCATAGATATCCCTTAGACATTGGCCAGTTCCTTGTTCAACACGTGTACATCTTGATCCTCTGTGTAGTTGATTTGATCCTGGTACTGCCAGGCAATCTTATTGTTTTCAATCTTTACAACACGACAATCCGGTGGTAGGGTCGCAAGCCTGAAGGGTAGCGTGTCGTAACCTATGAATCCGTTTGCCTGTTCCAAGGCGATGGCAAACGCATAATCATTTCGGAATCTCCTGTCTGTGATCCTGTAGAGATCTAGGAAGTATTGATAATAAGATTTAACGTACTTGATCATGTCAAATATCCTTTTTGACTTATTGCTTTTTTTGAATACGAACACTGTGGCCCACACCATATCGATCATGCTGTGTCTTCTCATGTCAAAACTATTACGGTTAGTGAGATCAAACGCATCTTTTGATATTAGGAAATCGTATTTCGTGTCCAGTAACTGAAGCAAGTTATCAGTAAAAGGCAAATAATCAATATCCATAACCAAAGTTGTGTCGTAGGGTGAAAGTTCGTATGCCATGTGCCGGTCTACGTTTCGCCAGTCGAGACCATGTTTCTTGTTGCCCAGTTCAGGTTCTATGAACTTGTAATTGATGAACCCAAGTGGCTTCAGTTGTTTGAATGTATCATAGTTTGTAACCACTGTAATTTGCAATTTCAGATTTTCTTTGATGAGTTCCACGCAACGCTCCAATATCTTGTGATACCGGACCTCCCGGGTGTCAAAGCAGAACAGTAGTATACCTTTTTTTTCCATTAGTCACCTCGTTTTACAAATGTCTTGCTCATTTGATGATACGAACTAATGGCTTCTTGGTTCCTTGCTATCAATATTTTTAAAAATTCATCCGGTTGAGATATTTCTACAGCATTGTTGTTAGTGTCCAGCACAAAGAACGGTGTGTGATGTGCGTCGTTGAGTGTTTTTACCAGGTTAATTGTTTGTGCGTCTGCACGGAACAAGTGTTCTTTGTACACCACAACAAGACGTGACTGCACCTTCTCTAAGGCGTTGCGTTTGGCCACTGCAATGTCGTAAGAAACTTCAGATTGTTTTTTTAGTTCGCGAATATCCATACCACAATTATACAATAATTATGGTGGTTGAGCAACCTGGTAAAATTATTAATCGTTGGCCGAGTTCGTGCCTGTGCCTGTTGAACTTGGTGCAATAGTAGACGCCAATCCTTGTGTGTCATTAGGATTCAATGAGAACAATGTGGTCACTATTTTTGGAGTGTTTTTGATGTCTCCCGCCACTCCAGATGTGTTAGGTGAAGTGTATTGGGCATCTGAGGAACCGTCTGTGCAAACAACGGACACTGTCATTACCGTAGCAGATCCAACTGCGGCATTAATCTTGGCTTTGACCTCCATCGTGTTGTTGGTGTAATTTGAGTTGTCAGACGTTAATTTTATCAACACTGTGTCACTCGTTCCTAGATCATGGAAACCGTTCCCAAGACCGTTCGTGGTCAAGGTCTCGCCCGAACCCGATCTAGTGGTTGCGTGTGCACCGATGTCTAAGTTGCCGATCGCACTGCCCATGTCGATGTATGATTGATCTTTCGGACTAGTGGACGACTGTGATGTTCCAACCGTAATTCTGATTTTGCCGCCAGCGTTGAAGAAGTGCCTCATCGTGTCCGCACTGGCGAACGTGGCAGTCACTTCTTGTAGTGTGTTGGAGTTCCATCCTTCAGTTCCACTGGTCAAACTTTGCAGAGCTGATGAAGTTGTGAGTGCCGTCGCACTGGTAGAACCGCCGGCAACTTCGGCGGCCAATGAAGCAAGGTCACCCTCTAATGCTGATTTCCTCGCAACAGCGTCTCCGGCCGATACTGCGGTTGAAGTGATACTGTCATTTGTGTGATTGGCTATGTTGTCCATGCCAGTGAAAAGGGAATTCCAGTCAGCGGCCTTGATCTCTTGTCCAACATCTTTGGTTGCAATGTGTGTCTGTCCAAGTCCATACACTCCTGATCCCGTGCCTGCGAAATGATTGTACCCAAACGGCGAACTGGAACTGTTCACAAAATTATTATATTCGTCGTCTAAAATTTTTTCACCTGTTACGTAACCCATAAACTATTTTACTCCTATCACGCACTCAGTGAGTGCTGTATCTTCCTGATATTTATCCTTGATCAAACGGCCTATAACATTAAATGCCGTGCATTCCTCTAGGGAGGCCACACGTGCCGCACCGTTTCCGGCAGATACCACACGATCACCTGCTTTCCCTTTGCCTGATAGTTTGACAAATACCCTACCTTTTAGTGCAACCATTGGATGTGAATCGTTGTTTCCTGCCTGGGCATTCATCAAGAACGCCGGTGACTCAGAAATAACGCCAAACACAGAGTTCGACAGGTCTTCCTGGCACTTGGTTATTTCAGCGGTACCACCCAAAACAACAACGTCACCTACTTCGGTGTCACAATCTGCTTCATATCTCTCAGCCAAGTCAGCGTACTGAGCCGATGTCGAAGTTGCGTGTACTATGTTTGCTCGCACATCGACCAACGTTGGTGCTTCAAGTTCTGTGGCCGTGTCAGCGGCCTTGAATGCAGTCCAGGCACCGCCCGCGTTTCCATGTATTGTTGTACCGTCATCCGCAAAAGTCTCGTCCCATACCCAGTAAAGGTTCTGTTCAGTTGCAGATGAGGTTGCTCCCCTGTTTACTTTCAGACCTGTGTAATTCGGCATCGCCGCATTCGAAGAAATGTTTCTGTTTAATTCTATTATGTTGTCCTCAACGGATAGAATCGTTGTGTTGATTATGGTGCTTGTTCCGTCTACTGTAAGGTCACCAACCCTAAGGTGTTCTATTCTTCCAGTTGATCCCTGTATCCTCAGTGCTTCTTTAGTGACTCCGCCATCATTAACCGTGAATATAATGTCTTTGTCTTGTGTGGTTTGTGCGATAGTGAAATCATCACTGCTCAAAGTCATGGTTATGTCTGAACCTGCACCTATTGTCAAACCATCATCACTCAATATACCCAAACTTCCTGAAGTTGTGTCGTTGGCGTTTGACCTTAGATAGTTGGCCGCGGCAACTCCGCCTAGACTGTCTGAGTCTGTAGCAGTTCCTCTGAATTTTGCTGACGACACAGTGCTTGATATTTGTATACCTTGTGCAACTGTTGAGAAACCTGCTGTGGACAGTGCGGCACCAAGTGTTTCACTGGAACTTGGCGTGAACGCGACATCAGAAACTACACCTACTACTGTGTCGTTTGTTACGAATTTTAATATAGATCTTTTTACACCTGTGTTGTCTTCTGGAGTTTCGGTTATGACCTGGGTCACACCTGAACCTGCTACTGTTGTTGGTCCAACGAGTGTGAACGCTGTGCCATTGTACACATACAACTGGCTGTTTGTGGTATCAAACCAAAAGTCGCCCAGCACTGCATTTGTTGGTGCGGTTGATGAATTTGTTGGTCCACCTGCTGGTTTGAATTTTGTGCCATCGTACACGTTCAACCTTTTGTTTGTTTGGTCAAACCATAACTGTCCTTGAATTTTGTTGTTGGGTGCTGAGGTGTTGTTGAAATTTTCTAGGAGTTTGACAAGGTTCTCATTCAACTTTTCTCCAAAACCTGCATAGCCTTTACCTATTAACGTAAGGTCAGTGGTAGTGACATCAATAGTGCCATCCGCAAGAGTGACCAATAAGGTTCCGAATGTGTTGTTTATCTTGTATGCCATTTCTTAGCCGTTGTTTGATGCGTTGTCTCTGACGTCTGTCAAGAAACTAACATCTCCAACAAGTTTGATCAATATCGTAGCCAATTCCGGCGTAAGCATAGCGTCGATTTTTGCTTCTTCTTCTGCTGTCCAGGCTGACTCGTAATTTGCGTTGATATAGTCTGCTACTTCTTGTTTTGTTGCCATTTAGTGTACTCCTTATGCTTATTTATTACGGTTATCGATCTGCTCATCGTCGGATATCCAGGTTAAATCCTTGGAGTAAGAGCCATCCAGATCTCGTAGAAAAGTTTTCACGTTGCTTTCCGTAAGCACCATATTGTGGTATTTTGTGTACCTCTTGTGCAGTGCCTGTTCTTTTGTAGCAGTGTAAACGAGTTTGATGCCTCTGTTTTTGGCCAATGCCATTATGCTGTCTATACATTTTTTTAAACATCTGTGAGTGTCCCTGGGATCAGCGTCCTTGTCAGTCACTATCCATTCCATGAAACCAAACTGTGTGCCCAACCCTATATACAGTCCGCCTGCACACACAGGCACACCATTGATTTCAACCATCACTCCGTCCGGTGGCAGGCATTCTTTCGGCACTACACCGAACTCCCACTGCGTCCACCACCTGGTCAGTGTGTCGTAATCCGCATCTCTGTCCCAAGGCCTATCTTGCATTTTTCTGTATCACTATCTTGTTAACGTTGAAAGTCGCTTCAAAACAATACCGGACAGCGTCAGCGACTTCTTCTGCTGTCAATTTGGGTAGATCTTTCCAAAGGCCTTTTGTCATGTCGGTGTCGACCACGTCAGGGCAGACATCAAAAACTGACAATGGCCTAGAAATTAGTTCTTCTTGTAAACTTTCAATGTATTCTATTAGTTCTTTCTTTATCTCACAGTATTTCACGTACTCAAACTTTTCCCACATCTTGAATTCATTGTAATCTGCTCCGTCTTCTGTGCCAGAAGTGCTGGTTATCACGACTACTTTCATCTTGTCAAAGGAATACATTCCATAAATCCTTTTGAGTAGGTTCAGTTGGCCGCGGCCAGCGTGGGCATTCAATACGACAAGGTGACAGTCCTCGATTGCCTCCATTATTTCTTCTTGATTGTGTATGATGTCATAGCCGTTACTCCTGCTGAGGCCTAGCACTTCGTATTTCTTTTTTGTGTAAAGGTCACATATGGCTTTACCTATACCACGAGTGTGGCCTATCACCGCTATCTTATTTCTGTTTCCTTGCTTCATACGTGTCCACTAAATTGTCCAACCCTTCGAAACACTCCGAATAATGTTGGTAATATTTTTCAAACTTCTCTTTAGTGTACTCTATTTCCTTGAAAAAGTCAATTAACAATGTGGTCCTAGGACCAGGATTATTGTTGAATCCGTTGTGTAATTGAATGTCCGGTTGGAACACGAATGCCTCTCCTGTTTTCCAGGTCATTGGTTCCTGGTTTCCTGTTTCGAGATTTAAAACAAACATGCCGCTCTGGTCTCCTCCTCCGTCATCAAGACACAACTGGTACCTCCAACCACCTTCGTTGTCTGTGTGATTTCCAATTCTAGTTTCTGGTCCAACTGTCATTATTGCCACATTGGTTTTGTATGGAAATTTTCTCAGTATGCTATACAACATTGGATAATCATTGAATGACTGCCCCTCATGATCTCCCGACTGTATGCCCAAGGCCTTCCACTGTCCGTGTACGTAATCTCCAGACCTGTCGTCGAAGTCCTCAGGTAATCCCCTCACGCTGTCTGAGAAATCTTCTGGATCTAAGAATGTTTTGTTAGGTTGGGAATCAAACTCGTGCTTTATGGCCTGCCAGTGCTTTTCCAACTGCCTGAAACACTCGCCCTGTTGTCCTTGGTAAAAACTATGATGAAGCATTTAGTATATTAACATTTTTATCATGAATCTGTCTATCATGATCTTGCCAATTACTAAAAAATTGTTCGCCGTGGTTAACTAATTCTTGCTGTTCACTCAATTCGAAGTAGTCAGTAAATTCTATTCCGTCAATTATTATTCTTCTATTTTCATTTCCAAACACATACACGATGGCATCTTCGTTGCCTAGTGAAATACCATGTCTGCTGTTCTCCACCCTCGTCCATTTGCCATCCTCTTTGACCATGTGTGTTCCAGACACCTGTACGCCTTTGTATTCGTACAAGTTGTCGATCAAGAATTTACCTGTTGCAAACACCTTGCCACCAACTGCAACTGTATCACCGATGTCCACTGTTTCAACCGCTTTGAATGAGCCATCCGCCATTGTGATCATTGTTCCTGCAATGAAACAACCACCACCTCCAGTTCCACCACCACCTGAACTTGCTCCGCCTTCAGCGTCTCCAAAACCTGCCGATGTTGATGTGAAATTTACTCCACTGTTGAAAAATGCCTTCCATGCACCACCAATTTTTACATAACCTTGGGTGAGTTGTTTCCACGCACCGCTCACTTTGAAGTACATGTCGTTTATTCCTTTCCATGCGCCAGCAACTTTCACGTTTGCTTGTACACCTATGTTGAAAATCACCACTGCTTTTCCGTCACCACCCGGTGAACTAGGATTTCCACCTACTGCCACGCCGGCATCATAGTATGACACACCTGTTCCTCCCGGTGTCACGCCCGATCCGTTGTCCTCTGTGCCTCCAGCGGCTGTGTTTGAACCTGACTTGCCGCCTGTTCCACCAGCGTCTCCGGTACCACCGTCACCTGAGGTTCCACCATCTGTGCCTCCACCTCCAGCACCTGCTCCACCACCGTCTCCGGTGTGGTCCTTACCGTTCTCTCCTAGTGTGCCTGGTGAGTTTGATGTTGCAGAGTTGGTGTTTATGCCTGCTGTTCCATTTGAACTTAATCCTGCTCCTGCTCCACTACCACCACCTCCGGCTACTGCTATCTGATTACCGTCGATTAAAACTACTGTGGCACCACCGCCGCCACCTCCTGATCCTGAGTATGGAGTTGGTCCAGCGTTTCCGCCTTCTCCACCTGAATATCCTGCTATGCTCTTGCCGTTTGTTCCGCCTGGTGCGCCTCCTCCAGAGGACCCACCCGCTCCGCCACCGCCGACTGCGACCGTCATGGTCTTGCCCACGTGCGATGTCATGTTGATGGAAGTTGCAGTTACGTAGTGTCCCGCGGCACCTGTGCCTCCAGGTCCTCCCGCGTCTGAACCACCGCCTCCGCCTGCTCCACCCCAAAGGTGGACATCTATTGAAGATGTGCCAGGTGGTATCTCCGCCTGCTGTAGTGTTCCTGTGTAGTTGAATGTCTTGACGACTGTTACCATGGGATTACGCCTCCCTTACGAACCAGATGTCCCCGTTTGATCCCTGTCCTGACGTTGGCGCTGAGGTCTCAACGTATCTGTTTCCAGCGATGCTATTACTGCCATCATCTGATATTGTCGAGCCGCCCCATAATTTCAGTGACTTGGCAACCTGTCCTGTGGTTGGAACTGAAACGCTTGACACACTTGTTGATGACGTTATGTCTGTGCCAACAGCGGCCAAGTTTATATTTGTCACAGTCACGAGTCCAGCGGCTGTTGTTTTCAATACTTTGCCTTTGTTCGAATCACCGTTGTCAACAGCATCTGCCAGTCTTATAACCTGTGAGTATGATCCAGTAATTCCAGCCGCCCAATAACTTTCTGAAGTGTCCCAAAAAATCCTTGCCTCACCCGATGCCTTTTCTACAATCAATCCACCGTCAACGTTGGTTCCGTTTCCTGAGTTTACTTCGAGAAACGTATCAGTGTAAGTTGAAACGTCAACAGATGATTTATCGTATGATCCTGATATCGTAAGATTACCTGTGATTGTTACATCACCAACGATGTCCACTCCGCCGTCTGCACCTGTCAACTGTAGAGGAGTTTTGGTTACCCCACCATCATTCACTGTGAATTTTAAATCTTTGTCTTGTGAAGTCTGTGCTATTGTTACATTATTGCTGGCTACCGTGACAGTAAGTTCCTGTGAGTCTCCTAAAATCAATCCACCGTCTGCGTCAATTGTCAAGGCACCTGTTGTCGTGTCTGCCGCGTCTGCCCTTAAGAAGTTACCACCCGCGATCAGTGTCGCAGAAGTGTTTGACGTACCTGAAACATCAATGCTCGCCGCTTGTGTGTTTGTACCTTCGAACACCGCTCCCAATGTTGAGTTTAGTGTGAATCCTGCTTTTATAGTGGCAAAACCTGATTGTGTTGCACTCGGTGTGAACGTCTCTTTTGAAAGAATTGCCACCCTTGTGTTTCCAACGTACATTGATGAAACAACTTTGTTACCCCCAGAACTAGCAAGGGTCTCTATTTTCCAACCTGAGAGTGTCTGTCCCGATGTGTAAACTGGGCCAACCAATTGGAATGCCGAACCTGTGTAAACGTACAACTGATCATCGTCTGTGTCTATCCACATGTCTCCTGCTGACGGAGAAGTAGGAGCGGTTGCCTGTGCTTTCGCCCCACCTGTTGGTTTGAAACTGGAACCATCATAAACCTTTATCTGGTTGGTTGATGCATCAAACCATAACTCACCTTTCAGAGGTGCCGTTGGTGCTGATGTTGATGACGAATTTTCAAGTAATTTTATAAGGTTTTCGTTCAGTAATTCACCAAAACCTGAATAACTCTTACCAAAGAGTGTCAAACTCGTTGAGTTGTCTATGGTGCCATCTGTGATCGTGGCAACTACTGTTCCGTCTGTTTTGTTAATTGTGTACGCCATTTCTTATATTTACCTCATCTTTTTTTTAATTTAGAACCGTCTGACTTGTAAAATAAGTTTGTGTTTCAAAACTGAAAATTACAAACATGTGTTTACCGTTAGTAGTTGATCCATCGCCGACTGTCACAGTAGACTGTGTTACACCATCTACCTGAAATACTATTTCTCTAATAGTTGATGTCTGTGTAATAACTGTTAAAAATTTTATTGTTCCATTTTGAATATTTGTAAAATTCAAGGTAACGTCTGCATTTACAAACACTTCGGCGTATCTTGAATTAGACATGTCTATGGTTTGATTACTTGTAACTCCAGCACTAATTGTTCCTTTAGATTGAACTTCACCAATTATACTGTCTGCTGTAAAATTTCCTTGAACTTGTAAATCATCATCGATTGTCACTGCTGTAGAATCAGTTGCACTCAATGCCGTACCTGTGATCGACAACCCATCAACAACAACTGCACCTGTGCCTGCTCCTTTAAGAACAAGGTTATCGTTTGATCTACTGGCTACTATCTCGTTGTCATTTATTGTGACTCCCTGACTCTTGATCTCTGTTGCATCTAATGTGTCAGAAAATGCTGTTGCAAATCTGGTTCCGTCAGTACCCAAGTTATATGTGGAATCACTACTTGGCAGGATGGTCTGTGAATTGACCGTGCCAGTCAAGGTTCCTCCTGTCAACAACAGGTTAAGGCTTGCAGAACCTGTCACAGTGCCTGTAACGTCACCTGTCACGTCACCCGTAACATCTCCCACAACATTGCCTGTCAATGGACCAGTGAACGCTGTGGCGTTTACAGTACCAGAAACATCTAGTTTTGTGGTTGGCGTGATGGTTCCTATACCAACACGTGCGACATCGCCGTCCATCGTCATCAAGGTTGTGGTAGTACCGCCATCATTTACCTTGAATGTAATGTCCTTGTCGGATATGATGTTCTGCATCACGACACCAGTGGTGTCTACTCCCAATTGAAGGTCACTGTCCGATCCAACTAAAAGTCCTCCGTCATTGGCCACAGTAAGAGTTCCTGTTGTGGTGTCGTTGGCGTTTGATCTCAAATAATTTGCCGCCGCAACCCCTCCCAACTTGTCTGCGTCAGTGGCAGTGCCATTGAACTTCAGGTCTGATATTGCTGTAGATAGTGTGAGACCTTTTGATATTGTAGCGAATCCTGTGATGGCCGCCTTTGGTGTGAAAGCATTTTCAGAAATAATAGCAATTAGCGATCCGTTGTTGTACCACTTGGTTACATTTCTGTCAGTGTCTGTGTTGTCAGTGATTGTTTCAAACAAGAATCCATTTGTGTTTGTCCCGGAAGTGGTGTTTGGCCCAATCAGGATGTTAGATGTTCCGTTGTAAAAATAAAGTTGTGAAGTGTCAGAATCGATCCAAAGGTCACCTTGTGCAAGATTGCTTGGTGCGGTCGGTCCATATGGCACACTGCTTCCGGCAGGCACAAACGCCGATCCCGTGTACACTTTTAAAATAGATGAATCACTGTCGTACCACAACTGTCCTTCTATCGGCTTTGTAGGAGCAGAGGTGTTTGAAAAATTCTCTAAAAGATGTAGGAAGTTCTCTGCGATCAGTTCGCCATAACCTGCGTAACCCTTGCCAATCAACGAAAGGTCAGTCTGTGTATTGACCACTCCGTCCTGTACTGTGTAAGAACCACTACTTGTCTTGTTTACCGTGTATGCCATTAGTATCCTGTGTTACCACCTGACGTAGTTCCGCTGACTGTGTTAGAAGTCGACAGTGCCGTAGAACTTGTCTCAGTGAATGTTGTTAAACTTTGAATCCTTAGTGTGTAATCTATCTGTATCAGTCTGTTCAACGATTTCTGCACTGGATGGAATATCACGTGTGTCAACAACTTGTTTGTAGATCCGTTCTCTGTTCCTTCCCAGCTCTTTAGACCCAATTCATCGAACACATAATCACCGTTGAAGTCTGTTGTGTTGTCGAAGGCCGCCTGTCCTGTTGGCTCACCGTAGTCCAATGTGCAAGTGCAAACTATGTCCGTGTATTTGTTTCCTGCTGTGTGTCTGACCTCCATTTTGTTTCTGGTTGTGTCTTTGTTTGTTGCGGAATTGTCGTCGATTACCTTGTAATATGTTTGATTGTAAAGAGTGGCATTAGTTCCTGTTGAATTCGGTGTTAGGTACGTGATGATACCTGTGGGATCTACACTTGTTCCTCCGTTTCCAAACGCCATTTCATGTACGAATCCTGTTGTTTTATTTGCCAATGAATTTGCCAATGCCTGTGACATGTTTTCATAGTGTATGGCATTTCTTTTGTCCACTAGCACCTCTCCAGTCTCTGGGTCGAAAATCTTGATGTGCCCTGTCATCATAACCCCTGAATGATCCTGTGGTGTGCTCTTTTGCTCTTCTTGTGATTCTGTTGGTTTATTGTCCTGTGTCATCTAGTGTATTTATTCAGGTGCGTTTGTAGGCTCATTAGCAATGAATTCAGCCTGTGCAGTAGTTGAAGCCTGTAATCCTTTACCATCTGCAGGATTACCATCTTTCGCTGTGTACCAGACCTGTCCTTTCTTGTGTAATACTTTTACCTGTGTGCCCGAAGCAGGGGCCGTGCTTAATGTTACAGCGGTAGTGCTTCCGTCTACAGAGTAGTTTATGGTTGATCCATCCTCGCTAGTGAGCAACAATCGTTGGCCACCAATGAATATGTCTAACTCACTAGCGGATGATGGTGCTTGTGATAGTGTGAAGACAACA
>MDSZ01109708.1_pt1 | contig 13536 bp, 15 predicted proteins | sample 811201 | NCBI WGS metagenome assembly MDSZ01 (sample SAMN05326647, study PRJNA326480) | marine metagenome | isolation source: seawater | place: Indian Ocean: North | collected 2010
TGTGTCCCGAATAATATCAAAACACGATACGTACACGAGACCAACGGAGCACGCAACAGCAAGCGACGATGTAAACCATTTTGTAATATTGTCTTCTATTACTTGCGCGGGCGGCGGCTTGAATGTGTCAATTGAAATGAGCAAGTAAAAACACAGACTCAATAGATTGAGCATGAGTAGCAAGGCAAAGGATCCGGAAATAGGAAGCGCGACGGCTTCAATTCCAGTGGAACCAATCTTGACCCACGTGTCAAGAAACTTGGCGGGTATTGCTTGTGGACTAGGGCATCCATTTCCGTGTACAAAGATTTGAAACTCGGGTCCTTCAATGTAGGTATTATCAGCAACACATGTGTAGTCGTCGAATTTCACGGTAATTGTTCCCCCATTCCTCAACTGAAGTTGATCTCCGTCAACAATATGAAAGGCCCTCTTATCTATGGTTTCTACTATTTGACCGGATGAATGACTGTACCAAAAAGGTCCTACTTTTGTGGCAAGATCTTGAAGTCCAATTGGTACGTCTCCGCTTACAACCTATTAAGACTGTTATTTCTTTTGCAGTATTTCTTTTCTTGTAGAGTACCTTAAACTTGCCTGTCTATTGATATTAAAAGTAACGGTTCCGTCAGAAGAAGCAGGCGAAAGTTCGGCCGGGACTTTGGTCACAATTCCTGTGACGAGAGTAATGATGGCAAAGGTGCCTTGCTCAAGTGACGGCTGTACAAGCGAGGCTAATCCTGCCATGACGGGATTTTTAACGACAAACGAACAAGTTTATACCTTTCGATACTTTCTTCGTGATAAGATTCAATTTGTCAAACGAAAATGCCAGGTTGGGGTTTGCTTGAAAGGAGGCTAATTCATGATTGTTGGCTAACATCCCACTCAGCTTAATTCTAGGGACCTGATGGATGCTTTAAGTGATTGGTATACCATCCACACTCTACCGCGATACCTCAAAAATGACAACTTTGTATAGATACTGTGTTTGTAGCATTCGATAATTATACCAAGCGGTAGTTGACAAGAACGATTATAGTAAATCATTGTACTTAGTATCGTAAAACTAATGTCTGAGCCCCCTCAAATTAGTCCCAGTACAGAGTCTATTTTTGACCGTCTTGTGGTAGCGCCACCCATCAAAACAGTTGGAAAATATGATGTTGAACCAAGTGGACGAATCTGGATGCATGGCACGGGCAACATAGTAAAAGGCACCATCAACAAACGCGGGTACCTCGAGCTGCCCGGTAAGAAACAGATTCATCGGCTGGTGGGAAAGGCTTTCGTCTCTGGCCACTCAAAACGCCTTAATTGGATCATGCATATTGACGGAAACAGACTCAACAATAACGCGAGTAACTTGTACGTTTCATAATGTAAAGAGTAATTGTATGCGAGTTTATTGATTTGTGTTGTACAGGAAATGGTGTACATTGTCTACACTTTCACTGTACGCGAGAAAAAACAAGCAGTAGGCTATCTTTCTTGTGGAGTCCAGACATCTTCTATTCTCATTACTACGTAAATCGCGTACGATGCTGCTACAATACCAGTGCACGTTAGATATGAGGTAGTATCACTTTCAATCTCACTCAGTAGTATAGCATTTAAAAGACCACCGCTCGTTGTGACGATAACGTCTACTACAGCATGTTTTGGATCGTCTCCTTTGAATTCAGTATCCCCACATGAATTTAAGGTCCTTATACCGACAGAGGACGATTCAAAACACTCCCAGAGTACCTACATAATCTGATGAGCGTATGATTCTTTACTGAGTATTGCTTAATAGCGTACCTCCAAGACAAACGCCAGCAACAGCGACAGCCATCCTAAAAAGTTGAAGGACGCAAGAACAATAAGGGCTCCGCTTCCAAAATGTACAAACGACCAACGATCAAAATACTTCATTGTTTTTATGTGAAGATGAACGCTTAATAGATGCTTAGTTCTAGTGGCAAACAAAACTTTAAAAGTCTTCGGGTACTTCACTAAGATCTACAGTCTTTTTATCTTTGATGCTGTACTGTTGAAGAAAGGCCTCGCAATCTGCTCTATCGTGCCTGACGGGTGGAAACTACAATTCGAGTAAGACAATGCCAATCACTTAACGGTTTTCATCCAAAATTTACCGTGGGCAATTGAAAGTAGATGAGTGCCGTCGAAAAAATTGAAAACACATCTACAAGGCAGTTGTAAGTGCATTGTCTTTGATTCGATGGAAAGCGGTCTACCAACCTCTGTTCATTGAATCCTTCCACATTCTGACCCCAACGTAATGTCGTTGGTAAGCTTAAATCTAAGTATTGTCGTTTAAATGGAATATATTTTCAATGTATTTTACAGTAACTTCCAAGGTTCGCCTTCTACAAACTCTTTCAAGTGTTCAACCAAGACGTGGTGCTTTTGCTTGAGCCTTGCCGAGAATGTAATGGCTTGTGACACGAGTGCTCTTGATGCAAGGCTAGAATTTTGGAGTGGCTGTGGTTGCAAGGCTTCTGTAATCATGTCAAACTCTGGACAGTGTCCGGCTTCGTAATTAACGCCAGCCCGCAGTCCTATACGACAATGATCCACAGCCTTTTCCAGTGCTTTGTTGTAATGGGATGGCAGATGATCGTCGTGCTGATAGTTGAAGCCAGTGACTTTAATCTCGGGATTGCGTCGTCCCTTGACCTTTTCGTTGTATGATATGCACGCCATTGTATGTAGGGCCGAAGCACATCCACCAACGGGTACTTTCCACTTGGGATGATCGAGTCCAAAGAGCCTACATGTGGAGGTTAGAATAGACTCGATCATTGTTGATGGCAAAGTGCTTACATGATTGGATAATCGACAATCAATACGAGCGTTGTGGCATCACTGGCAACAATACTTGCAAGTGTGTTAAATGATATCATGTGTCCGTAGTGCCCAATTATAATCGGTTTATCTGGTTCGAGTGCCGGTCTTCCCTTTCGTAAGTCGACCTCTTGTATCATACTGGCATCACACTCCATCCAAGCTTCTACACCAACTGGACTTCCGCAAATCACAACCTGAAGCAAGCCTTTGGCAATGACAGCCAGTGTCACCAGTGCACCAAAATTCAAGAGTGTCATTGTATCTGTTGTCCTGGAGATGATGGTGCTAAAGTAAAGTTCGGGGAGTGGCCTTTTCTTGTCGTCGAATGGTGCTGGCAACGATTTTCGAATGGCCAGCAATAGAGACTTTGTTTCAATTTGTCCAGAGCATCCAGATCTTCCCAATTGAAGGCCAATGTCGGGATCCGCTTGCTGAATGTTCCAGTGAAGGTGGCCCATTAAAACGCACTCAGCTCGGCTGTGATGCGTAATCAGATGAAGCTTCCACAGGTAACCAATAAGATTGGGGTTTGCACAACACGTTTCTGGTGCACGCAATGCCCATTCTGTTGTAAATTCAATCAGTTCAGAGTAAGTTGCGTCCGAAACTTCCTTTTGAAGTAGGGCAGAACCAATAACAACATGAAAAATGTCTGGGAACAAGAGCTTGGCAAGGTATGAATGTACCCATGCTGGTATTTCTTCCGTCTTGCATTTTTTAATCATTGTATTGACGTCTTTGAAGAGCAACAGTCCCGTTTGATCGTAAGGACAGTGGAGCCCAACACGCTCAAAATCTGGATCCAATCTCACTGGTTTATCACCAGTTTTTTTGCCTTTGCGTGGTATCACCTTGTGACTATGCACCGCACTATAGCTTTGAGGGTAAGATACTTTTGTGGCAAAGGAAACATCGAGTGCACCGAGCCGCGTAGCAATGCCCTTTACGACTTGTGGCTTGTACATTGTCGCCATATCAGGACTCAGACCGGACGACTGTAGTGTGTGAATAATGACTAGCAGACGTTCATCAATCTTGAATGCACCTTGTGTTCCCGACAAGTACGCCAAAAATGTTGGAAGTTGATCACGTGCAACCACCACGGGCTTTGAAATGTCTGTCGGTATCAATACAGGTACAAAAAACTTGAGTGTGTCATGAATCTGCCGTCCTTCGCCTAGGGAAACGGTCGTACCCAAGTGCCATGCGGGTGTTTGAGCCATTAGCGCATCGCTCAAAACTGCTTTACCACCAGGAACAACACAAACCACCGAACCGGATGGTATTTCTTCTTTGGCATGGCCTTGAGATTCTTCTTTTGATTTCCGCGAAAAGGATGTGGCCCCAACAATCTTCTGTAGAGTGACAGGTTTCTCTTGTGTGGCCTGCGCCTTTACGGCATCCGTCCGGGGAGCTTTTGCAGGCGACGATTGTCTGGTATGAGCACTAGCTGAATCCGTCCGCGGGGCTTTTGCGGGCGATGCTTTAATCGTACCCTCACAATTGCCCTCTATTCCACCTGCTCCAATCGTACCCTGACAAGTGCCGTCGCCAACTGCATTAAAAGCGTGAGGTCGAGGCGTGCACGTGGGCGCAATTCAGAGATACGCACGGGGGTAAAAACGCGAGGAAATTAGGCGGTAATTACCGGGGCTGCCATCAAAAGGGTCTCGTAAATCTTCTGAATCGCCTTGTTCCGTTTCGGCATGCACACGCTTACTGCCAGCGGTACAATTGAGCATCCCAGCCTTACGCTCTGAAAATCTGTCTCGTGGGACAAGAGCAAAAAAATTGCGGTAATGGTAATAATAAAAGCAATTAAAATTGAAGGGCGGGATCCAAGATTTGTGTGAAAGAGTATCAAACTAGTGGCATTAATAACTATGAATACAGTTGATACGAGACGTTCAGTGTTTGGGTCAATATCCATTCTTTTTAAAATTTAGTGCGTGCTTTAATAAAGGTTGGATACGAAACTACGTGGAAAAATTTACATATGAAAAACTCCGCCAGTTCTTTGACGTGGAACTGGTCCGTCATCGGGATTTGCATCTGCTTCATTCGGGACTTTCCCGGAGGCTGCTTCTTCTTTTCTTTCTTTCTTTTTTCGTTTCTTTTCTGCTTTGAATACTTTATCGTATTGTTCTCTGACAGCTTTTAAAAATCGAAGCCATGTAAATGCCTGCGAAACATGTGAAACGGAAGCTTTACTATTGTCATATGCTCCCGCTTCTGTCCCTCCAAAAAATTGTTCTGCCAATCGATATTCTATCATAACATGGGCTATACTAATGTATCTTTGGAGGCACTTAAGGTCTGTTTCGGTCTCAATCTTTTCGAATGATGTGGCTGAGGGAGTGTGTTCCCCGTTTTTTATGGCTTCTGTGAAGTCATCCACGCGTAATTGTGTTTTCTTGCACTTATCTAATTGAGTTTGTGTCATTTGTATAGCCTTGGCTTTCAAATGCTGTACATATCCCCTTCCAAATTCTTGCAAATCGTCTGAGTAACTTAGATATGTATTTTTTGACGCATAAAATGCATCATCAAAAAGTTGATTCCCAAATAATTTGGCTGGTTCGAGTGGAACCGCCGGCACGGTACCCCCACCCGACATTTATTATTCTTGTAATTGCCATATATACACTTTTAGATCAAGACCATACTTGTCATAATGTTTACTAGTAAACTCCCCTAGACACATTTGACGCTTGTGAAAATCTACGGATTTGAGCTTGTATTGGCCTTGTTAACCTAAGTCTGTCAGCTTGTCGCCTACTCAAGTAGGTGTCACTCGCTTCCAATTCTCGTTGAAAAGCACCTAAAGTTAGTATGATTCTATTGCTTAAGTCTTCAGTTCTTTGTTCATAAATATCGTCGATATTTGCTGGTCGATCGTTGATTTCAAAATCCATAGGTTTAGATCTCGACCCAAAATCATATTGGATTGTAATTGAAAGTGGTGCTTCTTCTACTTCTTCTCCTCGAACATAATCTTGTAAAGGAAAAAATACTTTAATGAGAAAGGCTCCGGGCCCATCAAATTTCTGTCCGTGTACAACACGGCCACTTTCTAATCTGACAAACGGTGTAAACATTTTTATTACTGTAATTACTCGTTTATATGCATCTGCCTGTAGATAAAATACAAGTATAATTTAACCTCTACATTGCTTCTTTAAGCCTCTTTTCGAGTGGGTGAACATCATCTTCATATTCTTCTTCGTATTCAATAATGCCCCTTTCATTTTCATACGATTCAATTCGTACGCGTCGCTCAGGAGGTCCCTTTGGCTTTTCGCACGACATTTCAATCACCTTTGGGATTGTCAAGTTTTTAAGATCTTCCATTGATTTCGGTTCGCATCCAAGTTGAACCTTACAAACATGTTAGAATCACACCATACAACAGCAATGGGGATTCACATACCAGGCAACCCAGTTTATAATGACCATGAGGACAAACAAGTTGCTTGTCTGTAAGACTTGATCCACTTGAAAGCCGTCTACGGGCACAAGGGATATCCATTGGCTTTATCTACAGGAAGAGTAATCATTCATCTACAGAAAGAAAGGCAATAAAATGTCACTCGCTAGAAGCTTACCGTAGACCCTGGCTTACAAGCTCGTTCAAATTGCCTTGACCGATCAGAGCCGTTTTCCTTGGATTTCAAATGATTGGAAATCAACTCTTGTGTTGCTTCCGAAAGTTCTTCGTTGAGATCTCGTAAAAACTTGACTACAGCTAAAGGAAGTACTGTGAATTTACAATAGAGTAAGGAGTGTGCTGAGGGTAGCTTACCAGCTAATTGTGCTCTTTGTGCGTGATAGCCTACGCAATTTCGAATACAAGCGGGAAGCTGTTCAATTGAATATGGGAGGTTTAGTTCATCCGCTCTTCTTTTCTTGGCTGTCTCAGCGGCCATCGTTTTCTCGTCGGCCCATACTTGGAACTTTCGTTGATCTCCTTGATTGAGATCACCAACAAGTGTTTCAAATCCCTCGGATCCAAGTCGATAAAAGTGAGACGCCAAAACTGAATGAAATGCCTTTTCGAGTTCAACTTTGTTGATTTCCACAGCAGTGACTGTACCAAGTTTTGCCCACTTTCCATTTGCAATTGTGTACCGAGAAATGTCGTGACTATGCTGGGAATTCATTGCTTCCAAAACTGCTTGTCTGTGGTCTTGATATTCTTGTGCCGTACAATATGCGTCCGTTCTCGACTGTTGTCGTTGACACATGAGTTGAATGCACTTTGGACACTCAAAGATGGGGTTGTGAAGACACGAGGATTTGGCTGGTGCACTTGGTAACGCTATTTCTTTAACAGGAGGCTTGAGTGACAATAGTCTGAGAAACTTGTACGTAAAAAACTTTTTGCCAAAGGCTGCCATGGCTCCTTCAATTCGAATAAGCATAGTAGTCTTGTCTTCCGACTGCAAAACGGGTCCCAGTCTATACAGTGGAAAATATCGAGCAAACATCGAACCAGAGGCCTAGGTGTAATGTGTAAGTGTCTCTTGGGTAATTTAATTTGGGTGGCATCTTACCTGTTGACTTAAAAACAAATCTCTGCGTTCCGCGCTCATTGTATAGTCGCGGGTAATCCAGCGTAAGAAAGCGGTTGGGGAGGGCCAGACACCATTGCACAAGATTTGTTTCGTATAGCGAAGGAGTTTCAGGAAATCATTTTTGTTGTTGATGATTGCCTTTAGTTGCGTCGCTGTTAAGTTGACTTTGACTTTGGGATCAGCACTCCAGTGGTATTTTCTTGGGCAAGCCTGAAGCGCTTTAGTCAAGGCATCTGCGTCTCTGGGAAAGGTGAATTGTGGCCTTATCCCCATAAAGTAGGGGGCCTCAATGAAGGTCCTTTCGTAAGATGCCTCCGATAAGAGCATTCCTGACACCGCCACAGTCCCCTTGACAAAGACAATCACCACGGCACACTCTGTGTGGGGATTGACCCATATGCCATTCCTTCCATTGTGCGTTTCAAGGCAAGCTTTTGTCACCGGAATCACATGTTTTTTGTGCACTGACTTGTTCAGTCCTCGAATACTGTGCGGGTCTATTTCTTTTGATTTGAGCGCTCTCGGCCTTTGACATTCCATTGCCCTCAATTTTTTTCAGATTGTGTGCCCGCCAAAAAATAAAAACCGTTGAAAAAAATTCACGTGGTCACATATTTATTTTTTAATTAATAATTACATGACGTGGCATCCGAACATGCAGGGGTCGTTTTTGTTCAATGGACTGCCGCTCTATGTTGGAGAAGACTCTACCTATCTGATGTACAACAGGCAAATGCTTGACCTCAGCACTTTTGTCAAGGTCGGACGAAATCCCCCGGGATATATGCACGATCATCTTGACGGAACGGTTTCAGTGTATTGTCGCGAGTTTATGGTACGGGTGTCATTGACGCCGTTGGAATTGATTGAATTCGTGCGTTATATGGGACCCTTGCCCCAGGTTTTTACACCGGCTTTGTGGGGACTGCCTGCGAACGGGGGCATAGCGTTTAGGTAGCCAAAGTCTTTAATTATACGTGAAATTCCATGCGCTAAAATTGTGATTCAAGCCCATGGAGAAAACTACAGTGAAGAACGTGATCAACAGCGCCATCAATATCACACCACATCCCGAGCCTCCTCTTTTCAGTCGTTTTTCTTCTGGGACTCCTCCGTCTTTGGTGTAAATCCGAAGTTTGACACCGTCCTACAATAATGATTAGACCGTGACACCTTGAGGGGCAATAAACATGAATGCTTACGTCTTCAAGATCCTGATCCACGAGAAAGTTAAACTCATTTAAATCCTTGAAGAGCTCGCTTATTCCATTAAATATAGACGGAAGCCTGACCTGCTTATTGTTTCAGTCCCAGCTTGTTAATTAAACACAGGCATTTGATGATACCGTAATCATGTCCTTTCCAATTCCAGAAACTTCTACGCCTTCATTTGTCCCTACAAAGCAATGTCCATCAGAGACTCGCTCCCAACATTTGAAGACAAACCAAACTTACAATTAGCTTGAACGTAGTCGGCCGCTTCCTTTGCTGCTGACTGTGTATGGGATGAGTAACAATACTAGTGATTAAAGTACCATGGCTTGTCTTACCTGAGTAATCTGAGGTCGTCTTCGAGCCATTTTGTTTCTCTTCCACAAAAGTCAAAGCACTCCAAGCAGAGTACTGCGGGCTTTGGTCGTGGTTTCACTGTCAATTCGATAGGCATATATTGATCCTTTCCATTTTGCAATCGAGTTTGGCAAATGCTGCACTTTAGCTTTGGCTTTTCCTTCATCGAAGCAGCACACTTTGGGCATGCAGGATACTAGTGGGATACAATTAATGCGCTCAGTAAATAAAATTCTATTTTGGATGAAACGTACAATGAGGTGTCGATCTGTAAACGTGCAAAACATGCCACAGAAACAGCACACAGTAAAAGACATTCGAACCCTGTCAATTGCCCTAGCATAGGCCACAATAATCTTGCCTCGCCCCTAATGTACAATAAACTTAACAACACAAAAGCCTCTTTCAATAAATGGAACAAGACACGTACGTCTATGAATTTGATTGTGTTTTGTTGACAGTTGCTGCAACGCGTCGATTCATTTTCAAGATCAATTTCCACGCCATGAGCACGTTTAGAGTTGGTGCATCCCTTGGCTCTGGTGCGAATGGCTATGGCAAGTGTTAGACACTGGATATATCGTAACAAATGAACGTGTGTTAACATACCTGCGCACGTCGTGCAAACGGCAATGAAAGTGGGTTCTACTCGTCGTCTTGCCTCGGTAATGACTTGACCGCACATTGGAACAATGGCCAGTGACAGTGCGTCGCGTGATGCGTGCAGTTCCAAAAGGCGTTCTGCTTGCTCGTCAAATTGGGGATCACGCTTTCGCTTGAGCATAAGGCCTCTTGGCAAATGCTGAGCGTCCCTCATAAATTGCCGATACAGTTCTCGAGTGCGTTCGCATCCCCCAAGCTTTGTGATGATGCTTTGGGGTACCTTTCGGTTAATGTCAAAGTCTTTCCACAACATTGGCAAAGTGGGAAGGGGCTCTGGATCATCTTCGGCCTCTACAACTTGCTTTCGCGTGCGGGATGATTTCCCAAAAAAGAGTTTTGGTCTGCACGACAGATCGCATGTCTTAAGTGCCTGGCGTTGAATCTCCGCTGATACACTGCACAGCGTTTTAAGTATTGACCAGCGATCGCCAGATTTTATCAAAAATTCGCACACAATAAGAAACAGCTCCCTGCTTGACAAGGGATCTAATCGCCTGACTATGGCCTCGTTACCGTTTTCAGCAAAGTCGAACACAACCTCGACTGGAGCTCTCTTTTTACAATCCGAATACGCTCCGCATAGTCCAGCTACCATGACAAACGTGATAAATTCATTGTCGCTGTCCATCAATTGCTTTGTAATTTGCTGTTTAACATACCTATGGATAAGATTGTCAAAAATTGACTGATGAGAAGAAAGCATTCAATTGAAAGCGCTTATTGTAAAGACACTAGTACAATCAAAGTGCATACAGTATAGTGGGTGACAAGTATAATTGGAAGACACTAGTACAATCAAAGTGCATACAGTAAATGATAGAGTGATAAGTATAATTGGAAGTCATATGGCTTTGGAAAGGGGGGTGTAATACTTCGTACCTCACACTCGATGATTTTTTAAACCCCTTTCCCAAGAGACGACTTGTGGGAGAGGTAGCAGGCGAGTGTCGGTCAAAGATCTCAATGAGCTGCTCTTCGTACTGAATTGCAGTGTCCACTGAAGGCAGGTCTTTGTCCTGTATGCACTCGGGATGCACATTTTCTTTGTAGACGTCTGATATGGTTTTGCTTGTGTCTAGGGCAAGTCTGTAGGTTGGAACATGGGCAAGTGCCCAACACATGCCATAATACTGAAGTTCATTCCGAAGTCCCTTTGATCGTTGTAATATAGATTCCATGCGACGCTTGATTGTATCCAAGAGGGACTCGCCTTCTTCCTGCTTGAACATCCACAGTGGCGAATACAAATTCAGATCGTTGCCACTTCCATCGGCGCAGGCCAACACGTTCATCGTTACCTGTAAAGTCGTTTTTAGGATGTGACACGAGTTGGTGAATAAAAAATTCAATTCAAATGGTACCTCAACGAATAAACGATTGCTGGCCTGCGCCCTTTCTAGTTTAACGGCAAACCCGTGTAAATGAGGGCGCTTTGATCAAGATACCTGTCAGCGCATTGTTAGAATGCAACACCGCCAGTAGAATGATTTTGACAAGGCATTACCATTTTGAAGTCACAGCATTGAATACCACTTTGAGCGGGGCCATGTGAGCACCAACAACGTCAACTGGGATAATCTCTGGATAGTCGCATGCCAAGAGACAATACTGCTTTTTGTACCCTCCAGGAACATCAATAAGATTTTGAATAATGGGTTGCACAGCCGTCTGTCTTCCAAGTGTCATTCTACTGTTGAAGACGCCTCCCGAAGCTCGGACAACAGAATGGATCGTGCGACGCATGCACAAGAGACACTCTCCCTCTAATGTTTCAGGTGGAAGGCAGCCTCTTTCTTGAACGTACTGTTCCTCAGACGGCAAAAGATACATTTGAAGGGGTTTGCCAAGCTGCCGAAAACTCATGGCCATACAGGCTGAACCATTGACGCACATTGGAATGCCGGCACCTCCTACACCATACTATTAGTTCCGTGCGCGCGAGTACATTACTCTGGCAATCCATTGATAAAAAACGGCAATACAACACTGAGTTTAAAATGCACTTACGATCAAAGGTCAGCTGCCAATTTTCATGATCCACTAGCGATACTGGAACGGGTTTTACAAGGACCTTGTCAGGGATGCGCTCTCGACCCATGGCATCAAAAAAGGCGGACCACGCCACATCCAAAAGTTCGCTTCGAACTTGAAAGACAGACTCTGGATCCACCTGAAACAACGCGTATTACTACCACAAAGACTTTGCCATTTGTTTTGCGAAAACTTACCTGAGCTACAGGCAAAATGCTTCCAGAGTTTTGACAAAACTCGTTCACCAAGTCCTTGACGCTCTGTGGTGTACTGACACGAAGCTTTGTAGGATCAAGAGATGATGGATCAAGAGATGATGAGCCTAGCTTCATGGTCTTTTTGGAGTAGTAGATACAATCAAACAAGACTTGGGCTGATGGATGTTAGACTGTTGTACTGCATCTGACAACAACAAAACATGCTTACCTGGAGTCAGCGGTAGCACACACGTTCCGCTTGATGAAACTCCAGTAAACACTCGAAAGGCTTCTGTTATTAAAGGCGCAAGCGTTTCTGTGATTTCCGACCAACACTTGTGTGCATGAAGATAAAATTCTTGTGCCGAGCGGACTGGTTCCTGGAATGTAGTGAGCTTTTCCACACATATTTGAGGATACCACTGGTGTATGACTGTTGCTGCCGTGTAAAACCTGCCTACACCACAAATGAGTAATCACTTGGAATAGATGAAGCCTTGTAATCGAAAGATGTGAAGCCTTGCAGAGACTTTGTCAAGATAGAAAAGGGCTTACCTTGACTCGGCGGACTTGGACCATCCCTAATCTTTAGGTAAAATTGACCATCTTCTTCTTCAACAGAAACGTTTTCTTGGCCGCACTTTTGGCACAGGAAATTGTACATGGACTGCGTGCGTTCGAGCACGGGTTCTAAAACGGAGATGTGATAATCAACATCCCTAAACCACTGTGACAGAGCCGAAGACCCATCCTGAACACTGAGTTGTATTATGGATTCAAAGTCCAGCGATGATTCGGTAATGTCTTTTGCAGACACGGCCAAAAACTCTTTGGACATCCATGCCACAATCTGCCCTTTGCTTGCCCGTGCCAATTCGCACATGACTAGATTTTGTGGCGCAAGGGTGTAGCAATTTTGAAACTGGTGGTTACAAACCCCAACTTAAATTGTTTATCGTGAGATGAAGTAATAAGTTTTAAGTAAGCTACTTCAGGTCACACATCGGGCGCCAGTGTATCCGGTTGGACTTGATCACGGCAGCACTAAACACAAAAGTGTGAATACGCTGAGCAGCAACAAAAGGTTTTTGTTGTTTGACAATGGCCACTTTTGTGTTTAGTGCAGCTTTGTCACTGCGACCTGTACATCAAATTTGGATTGGGGAGCCAACAGTTCCTGTGATAAAGCAGAACTACATGGAAACAGTTAAAAGGATGGCCGAGCTACACGGAGCTACATACAAATTGTGGAAGAATGAAAACTTAACACGGGAAACCTTTCCCCGTCTTTGGGAGCCAATATCTTACTGTATTAAAAACAAGAGGCCTTGGGCGATGATAAAAGACTTGATGGAATGGGAGATCCTTGACAAAGAGGGTGGGATCTACTTTGACACTAATGTCGAGATCCTTAACCCTTTGGGCTTCTCGGGTATGCTAGTATCGAATGCCACATTTTTGTCATACGAAAACATTGGGGAATTAAGCAATGGCGTTATAGCTTCATCCTCACACTCTGGGCTGACCAAATGCGCATTGCGCATACTAGTCGACTCTACCAAAAAGTTTCGTTTTAGCTTTCTGTTCAGAAAACACAAAACCATGCTCCACGAGCCGCCAAACGTTGTTACTGGTCCTCGTCTAGTTAA
>MDSZ01162408.1_pt1 | contig 13536 bp, 12 predicted proteins | sample 811201 | NCBI WGS metagenome assembly MDSZ01 (sample SAMN05326647, study PRJNA326480) | marine metagenome | isolation source: seawater | place: Indian Ocean: North | collected 2010
ATCAGATAAATCAAATGAGTAAGCATCTTTCATATAAAATTCTCTACATCTCATTATTCCAAATCTAGGTCTTAGCTCATCTCTAAATTTCCATTGAATATGATACAATAGTTGTGGCAGAGATTTATACGATTTTATACTTGATCTAAAAATTTCCGTTATTAACTCTTCATTAGTAGGACCATATAGCATTTCTCTATTTTGTCGGTCTTTTATTCTTAACATTTCTTCTCCATAATCATCATATCTGCCACTCTCTTTCCATATATCTGACGATTGAATTGTTGGCATTAATATTTCTTGAACACCAACCTTATTCTGTTCTTCTCTTACAATTTGCTCTATCTTTTTCATTACCTTAAATCCCAATGGTAGCCATGAATAAATTCCTGCTGCTGATTGCTTTATCATTCCAACGCGTAACATTAACTGATGAGATTTAATTTTGGCTTCAGTTGGGTTATTTTTTAAGATTGGAATAAATGATTTTGAAAAGTACATTAGGTTAACAAATTCCTTAAATTCAAATACTCATATTTAACTAGCAAATATATAATTATAAAAATAATTGAAGTAATAAAAGAAGAATAAATAATTTTCTTTAAAATTTTTGGATTTTCAGGCGCTCCGGGGTCAATACCTTCAATATTACCCTTTTTTTCCCTATTTACGTCTATCGGCAAAAGAGAAAAAAAGACAATCCACCATAAACATACAAAAATTACTACTGATCCAGTAATACTCAATTATATCCTCACCAAATTTATATTTGTTAATGGTTTTTTGCCTGTTTTTTCTTTGGTATATTTTCTACAAGTTCTTTTAAGAGCATCAATAAGATTATTTTCTTGATTTTTACCGTTTAATGAAAAGGTTCTTGCAGTTTTTTCGATTTCATTTTCTAGTTCATATTGAAACTCTTCTTTTTCATAAATTGGTAAACCTCTAAAAGTTAGCAAAGGTCTGTTATGTATATTGCCTTTTGGAGTTATTAATATGGTTGCTTCAATAAAACCATTAGCTGATAAATTTTTTCTCTCTTTAATAGATTGGGCATCCTCTTCGACACTGATAGATCCATCAACAAATAAACGTCCACTAGGGGCTTTATCATAAACCTCTGGTTTTATACCCGGGTATAATCTAACGATATCTCCATTTTCAACTTTAACAGGATATGGTACCTGCATTTCTTTAGCAAAATTTATATGCTCAATCATATGACGATGTTCACCATGGACAGGAATAACTGATTTAGGTTTTATCCAGTTATACATATCTTTAAGGTCTTCTCTATTTGGGTGACCCGAAACATGAATAAATTCTGAATCTTCAGATATTACTTCTATTCCTTCTTTTACTAATTGGTTATGTAATTTATATAATTTTTTTTCATTACCAGGTATAATTTTTGATGAAAAAATAACAGCATCTCCTCTTTCAATAAAAACATCAGGATGAGTGTAATTAGATATTCTTGTCATTGCTCCCATTGGCTCGCCTTGGGAACCTGTACATAAATAAATAATTTTTTCTCTAGCAGCATTTTTTACATCTCGAGAATCGACTGGTTCAACAACATTTTGTAAATAACCACATTGCCTAGCTGCTTTATAAATTCTGTGCATAGATCTACCTATCAAAGCAATTTGTCTTCCTGTTTTTTCTGCGCAATAAAAAACGGATTCCATTCTAGCAACATTAGAAGCAAAAGATGTAACTATTATTCTTTTTTTTAATCTTTCCATTACTTTAAGCATATTTTTTCTCACATCTAACTCTGATCCTGCTCTACCAGCACTAAATACATTGGTTGAGTCACATATCATAGCAAGAACTCCCTCCTTGCCAATTTCTTTCAGTCTTTTAGAATTAATATTATCGCCAACTAAAGGGTCTGGGTCACACTTCCAATCACCGGTATGTAAAATATTTCCAACTGGAGTTTCAATTTTTAATCCATTAGGCTCTAGTATTGAATGAGTAAGCGTGATGAATTCAATATTAAATGGATCTAATTTTAATGAACTATTAAGTTCAACTATTTGTAAATAACCATTTATATCAATTTTTTTTTCCTTAAACTTTTCAGTTATTAATACTGAGGTAAATGGTGTAGCATAAATTTTGCATTTAACCTTTGGCCAAATATGGGCTATTGCACCAATATGATCTTCATGTGCGTGGGTTAAAACAATTCCAAGTAGGTCTTCTTTTTTATCAATTATAAAACCAGGATCAGGGTATATTAGATCAATACCTGGAATGCTATCATCTGCAAATGTAACACCAATATCTACAATTATCCATTTTTGGTTTTCTGGCTTGCCATAAGCGAACAAATTCATATTCATACCAATTTCGCCTGAACCTCCTAATGGACAAAAAATTAATTCTTCTTTCATAGCTTATTTTTTCGCAGCTTTTAAAACTCCATAAATAGTTAAATCTTTTTTGATTAAAACTTTACCTTTGATATTATTTTTAAATAAGTGGGCTAAACCACCAGTTAAAATTATATTAAATCTTTTACCGGTTTGTTTCATAATCAATTTAATTATATTGTCAATTAGACCAGAATATCCATGATAAAAACCTGATCTTATAGCACTTACAGTATTTTTTCCTATAACATTTTTTGTTTTTTCTAAACTTATCTTAGGAATTAAAGATGCACACTCAGATAAATTTTTTAACGATAATTGAACACCAGGAGCTAAAATTCCTCCAATATAATTTTTTCCAATAATTACATCAAAATTTGTAGCAGTACCAAAGTCGACTACAATAAAGTTTTTTTTACTATCTATTACTGATATTGCATTTGCGACTCTATCTGAACCAATTTGTTTTTTATTAACTTTAATATTTACTAACGAATTTAAAGACATACTTTTCAGCTCTTCACATTTAAGGTTAATTTTTGACTCAATATATTTTTTTATTATTGAAAAAGCTTTTGGCACTACAGAACAGAAAACAATTTTTTTTAATATTAACTTTTTATTATTTAAAAATTTTAGATTTTTATCTAAATTTTTAGGATTAAGTTTATTTGTTGATAATCTTATCTTTTTTAATAGTATAGATTTACTATTAAACAAAAAAACTTTTACCTCTGTATTTCCTATATCGCCAATTAAAAACATTTATTTAATAAATTTATAATATTGTTTTTCAAATTCATTTTTGATTTTATTTGTTAATTCTATTTTATATATCTTTTTTTTACTATATTTATACAAATATGTCGTTGGATAATCCTTGATATTAGGACTATTTAAAAGGTTAATACCAATTCCGACTATTAAAAATTTTTTATTTTTATAAAATATAACTTCTTGCAAAATCCCAGATACTTTTTGTTTGTTAATTAAGATATCATTAGGTTTTTTTATTGTAGTTTTTATTTGAGAATATTTATTAATTATTTTATTAACTATATTCAAGGTCAAATTTGTGATTTTGACTAAATTTTTATTTGGATTAATAATAAAAAAAATTGATAAAAAAATATTTCCTTTATTTGAAATCCACTTTTTACCTCTTTGACCTTTTCCAGCAGTTTGTACTTCAGAAATTACAAATCCATTTTTGTAATTTTTTCTAATTAATCTAAGAGACGTATCATTTGTACTTCTAACTTTTTTAAAAAGAAATTTTTTGATTTTCATTAAATAATATTTATTTTAGATATTATTTCATTTAATCCACTTGGATAAATGAAATATATCAAAATAAATATAGTAGATGCGGCCAAAGTAAATTTTAAACCTATGTGATGGTTAGTTTCGTATTTATATTTCTCTGGATCAAAATAAATTATTTTAATTATTCTTAGGTAATAAAATGCAGCAACAACTGTGGATAACAATCCAACAATTGCCAAAAAGTACATAGACTCTTCAATAACGGCCATAAAGATATAAAATTTTGCAAAAAAACCAGCAAGTGGTGGTATTCCTGCTAATGAAAACAAAACTACTAATAATGAAAAAGATAGTATTGGATGATTTTTTGACAAACCTGATAAATCTTCAATATTTTCATAGTATTTATCATTTCTCCTCATCATAAATAAACAGCTAAATAAAGCTAAATTCATCACTAAATAAATTGACATGTAAATTATTGAAGATTGTACACCTTGATTGGTTCCCGTTGAAAGTCCCGCTAAAGCATAACCCATATGACCTATAGAGCTATAAGCTACTAATCTTTTAAGATTTTTTTGGCCTATTGCTGCAACAGCACCAAAAACCATTGATGCAACTGATAAAAATACAATTATCATTTGCCATTGATCATTCATATTAGCAAAAGGAACATATAAAAACCTAATAAATACAGTTAATGCAGCTATTTTTGGTAGAATTGCAAAAAATATTGTTACAGATGTAGGTGATCCTTGATAAACATCTGGGGCCCACATATGAAAAGGTACTGCAGAAATCTTAAATGCTAAACCAACAAGAATAAACACTATTCCAAAAATTAAACCATATTGTTCTGATGAAGAATTATTTAGTATTATGTTAAAATTTGTTGACTCTGCAAATCCATAAATTAACGAGCATCCATAAAGAAGTAATCCAGATGAAAGAGCACTTAAGACAAAATATTTTAGACCAGACTCTGTTGAAAGCAAGTTATCTCTATTAAATGAAGCTAATACATATAATGCTAAAGACTGAAGTTCTAGACCCATGTAGAAAACAATTAAATCATTTGAGCTTATCATTACCATCATCCCTAATATTGAGGACAAAATTAAAATTGGATACTCAATCTTATTAATTTTTTGTATTTCTATATATTTTGCAGAAGTTAACATTACAAATATTCCTGCAGAAATGGTTAAAAGCTTCATGAAAGTTGCCAACTTATCAATTTTATAACTTTCACTAAATATTGAATTTTCTAAAGCTGGATAAATATTAATTAATATAGCTAAAAGAATTAATAAGCTTATTATAGATAAGTTATAAATTAATTTAGAGCTATCTTTTTTATAAACACCTAATAGTAAAAAAGACATTACTACAATTGCTATAAATATTTCTGGTAAAATTAATTCAATATTTTCCATTATTTTGTAGACACAAGATTGTTACTAATATTTAGATAATACATTTCTAATAAATTATTTACAGAAACTTCTACTGAACTAAGTAAAGGCTCTGGGTAAAAACCAAAAAAAATAATTGGTAGTACTAAACTGGTTAAAACTACTATTTCAAATTTTTTTAAATCAATCATTTTTTTCAATTCCTCATTTATTAAATTCCCAAATATAATTCTTTTGTATAGCCATAACATATAAGCTGCACCTAATATAACACCTAGACTTGCGATCGTTGCTACTAAAAAATTTTTCTTAAATGCCCCCATCAAAACTAGAAATTCGCCTATAAATCCACTTGTACCAGGTAGACCTAATGCACCTAAAGTAAAAACCATGAATACTATTGCATATTTTGGCATTATTAAAACTAAGCCACCATATCTATTAATCATTCTTGTATGTAACCTTTCGTATACTACACCAACACATAAGAATAGAGCTGCAGATACAAGTCCATGACTAATCATTTGAAATATACTTCCTTCTATACCCTGTTGAGTCATTGTAAAAATTCCTAAAGTTACAAATCCCATATGAGCAACTGACGAGTAAGCAATTAATTTCTTCATATCTTCCTGCATAAGAGCAACTAATGATGTGTAAACAATTGCTATTAAGCTTAGAGTATAAATAAGTGGTACAAAATATTCAGAAGCAATTGGAAATAGACCCACAGAAAACCTTATAAAACCATATCCAGCCATCTTTAATAATATTGCAGCTAGCAATACGGAACCTGCGGTTGGTGCTTCTACATGAGCATCAGGCAACCAAGTATGAACCGGCCACATGGGTGTTTTAACAGCAAAAGAGCTAAAAAAGGCTAGCCATAATAAATTTTGATATTTTACGTCTATTCCAATCTCATAAAGTTTTTCAACATCTGTTGTGCCGGCAATCCAATAAATGGTAATTATAGCTACCAACATTAATACTGATCCCAATAAAGTATACAAAAAGAATTTAAATGCGGAATAAACTCTTTTCTCTCCACCCCATATACCAATAATTAAAAACATAGGTATTAGACCTGCTTCAAAAAATAAATAAAAAACAACTAAATCAAGAGAACAGAAAACACCAATCATCAATGTTTCCATTAATAATATTGCTATTAAAAAATCTTTAAGTCTTTTCGTTATAGTTGAATTTACAGAAATAATACAAATAGGAGTAATAAAAGTGGTTAATAATATAAATAAAATAGATATACCATCTATGCCAACTTTGTAATTTATATATCCTGTTAACCAATCTCTGTTTTCAACAAACTGAAATTGAGTAGAAGATTTATCAAAAACAAACCATAGATATAAAGATAACAAAAAGTTAGCTAAAGAGATAAATAAAGCAACATATTTACTACTTTGATATTTTTTTGAAGATGAGTTATCAAAAAAAATAAATAAAGCTCCAATTGTTGGTAACAAAATTAAAGATGATAAAATAGGAAAATTCATAATTTAATTAAGAATTAAAAGGGTTAGTAAAACTGAAAAACCAAGCAACATTACAAAAGCATATTGATAAATAAACCCACTTTGAAACTTAACTGCTCTAATAGAAAAGTTTTTAATTAATTGAGATATTCCATCGGGACCATATCTATCAATTACCAGACCGTCAATTTTCTTCCATAAGAAGCGACCAATTTTTTTAGAAGGTTCTACAAAAATCTTGTCATAAAGTTCATCAAAATACCATTTGTGTTGAAGAAAAATATAAAGCGGCTTATTTATTTTTACAATTTCTTCAACAATTTTTTTATTTTTAACGAATAAATAAAATGATAATGGGATAGATAAAGTAACAATCACAGGAGTTAAAAATAAAAACCATGTAGGAGGATGGTCCTTGCTTAAAGGCTCTAAAAACATGATAGACTCGCCCCAAAATTTATAAGAGTTTTCATGTCCTATAAATAAATCTTTAAAAAACATTCCGGCAAATATTGCTCCTACGGCTAATAGTATAAGTGGAATTATCATTACTGGAGGAGACTCGTGCATTGAGTCAATATTTAATTTTTTATTATTGTAATCTCCATGAAAAGTTTTAAAAATTAGCCTCCATGAGTAGATTGCTGTTAAAAGTGCTGTGAAAATACCAATATAGGCTGCATAATTACCAACTGTACTTCCTTTAAGATAAGCAAACTCAATAATTGCGTCTTTTGAATAAAAGCCTGAAAGAAATGGAAATCCAGTTAAAGCTAACGTTCCTATAAGCATTAGTGCATATGTATAAGGTAACTTTTTCCAAACACCACCCATTTGGTTTATATCTTGTTCATCATTAAATGAATGAATCACAGATCCAGAGCCTAAGAACAATAAAGCTTTAAAAAAAGCGTGTGTAAATAAATGAAACATTGCAACATTGTAGGCTCCTACTCCTGCAGCAAAAAACATGTAACCTAACTGGCTACAGGTAGAATATGCTATTATTTTTTTTATATCTGACTGAACAAGTGCGACAGTTGCTGCGAAGAATGCAGTTGTCATCCCAATAATCGTTATAATGGTCAAAGCTAATTCTGAATATTCATATATTGGAGAGCATCTTACTACTAAAAATACCCCTGCCGTTACCATTGTAGCTGCATGGATAAGTGCAGATACAGGTGTTGGGCCTTCCATAGCGTCAGGTAACCATGTATGTAGTAAGAATTGAGCAGATTTACCCATTGCTCCTATAAATAATAATATGCAGATCAAATCTATCGCATTGGATTTTATTCCCAAAAAAATTAATTCTTTATCAATAATATTTGGTATTTGTTGGAAAACCTCATTGTAGTTTACTGTTCCAAAAATATAAAAAATCAAAAATATTCCTAAAGCAAAACCAAAATCGCCAACTCTGTTCACAACAAATGCCTTAATAGCAGCAGCATTAGCACTTTCTTTTTTAAACCAAAAGCCTATAAGAAAATAGGAACATAACCCAACACCTTCCCATCCAAAAAATAGTTGAATAAAATTATCTGATGTAACTAATGTTAGCATAGCAAAAGTGAATAAAGATAGGTAAGACATGAACCTTGGTTTATCTGGATCATGAGACATGTAGCCTATAGAATATATGTGGACTAAAGCAGAAACTAAAGTAACTACCACTAGCATAACTGCTGATAATGCATCGATATTTATTGACCAATTAACATTTAAGGAACCTGAATTAATCCACGTAGATATTATTATATTGTTTTCATATCCCTGACTAACAACCTTAAACATGATTATAAAAGATAGAATTGCTGATATTGAAACAAATATACTAGGAATGATTTCGGAAAGTTTATCACCTAATTTTTTACCAAAAAAACCAGAAATTATTGAAGCTAGCAAAGGTAAAAATAATATTAAATATTCCATATCATCCTTTGAGTTTGTCAATTTCCTCAACTCTTATTGTCCCAGAGTTTCTGTAATAAACAACTATTATAGCTAAGCCGATAGCAGCTTCAGCGGCTGCAACAGTAAGTATAAATAAAGTAAATATTTGACCACTTATATCGTTTAAAAAGATTGAAAAAGACACCAAGTTAATATTTACAGCTAATAGAATAAGTTCAATGCTCATCAAAATAACAATAACATTTTTTCTATTTAAAAAAATTCCAACAACACCAATTGTGAAAATTATTGCTGCCAAAGTTAAATAATGACCTAAACCAATACTAAACATCAATTTTAACTCCCTTGTTGCTCTCCACTTCGATTAGCTCTACGCCTTCTTCTCTTTCTCGTGATATTTGTTTAAAATAACTTTGTTTTTTAACTCCTGATCTTTGTCTAAAAGTTAAAACAATAGCACCAATCATAGATACTAATAAAATCATTCCAGATAACTGAAATAAGTGGATATAATCAGTATAAATTACATTTCCTAAAGAATGAGTATTAGTAACATTTGAAGAAATTTTTAAAGAAAAGGAATCAACTAAGTCAGGTTTATATTTCCAACCACCTATTACAATTATTAATTCAAAAAAAATTATTATACTTACTAGTAAACCTACGGGTATATGTGAACTGCTTTCACGAGCATTAAACCATTCGTTTTTCTGCTGAGCTACGTTTAGCATCATAACTACAAATAAAAATAAAACTGCAACAGCTCCCACGTAGACTATTAACATAATCATACCTAAAAATTCAGCACCTATCATGATAAAAAGGCATGAAATACTAATAAAATCTAATATTAAAAAAAAAACAGAATGAACTGTGTTTCTTGAGACGGTTACCATTATCGCTGATACAATTGCAATAAGTGAAAAAATGTAAAAAATAATTGCGTGAGCTATCATTTTATCTGTGAGAGTTATCAGCATTAATATTTGCTGCTAATACACTTTCCCATCTATCTCCATTTTCTAATAATTTTTGTTTATTATAATAAAGTTCTTCTCTTGTTTCTGTTGCAAATTCGAAATTTGGACCTTGAACTATAGCGTCTACAGGGCATGATTCTTCACATAAACCACAATAAATACATTTTAACATATCAATATCATATCTTGTGGTTTTTCTACTTCCATCCTCTCTTTCTGCAGACTCAATTGTAATCGCTTGTGCTGGACATACAGCTTCGCAAAGTTTACATGCTATACATCTCTCTTCACCATTAGGATACCGCCTTAAAGCGTGCTCTCCTCGTGCTCTTGGACTAATTGCACCTTTTTCAAAAGGGTAATTAATAGTTTTTTTTGATTTAAAAGTTTCTTTTATTGCCATCAATAAGCCAGTGAGAAAGTCAATCATTAGAACTGTTTTTAAAAATCTTTTTATAGTCATACTAATTCACTGGTAGTTTATCAAAATATAGTAAAAAGCCTGCTGTCAAAACTACATATATTAGAGAAAAAGGTAAGAATATTTTCCAACCAAGTTTCATTAGTTGATCATATCTATATCTAGGAACAATAGCTTTAACTAAAGCAAACAAAATAAATAAAAAAAGTATTTTGAAAATTAACCATAATGGTGCAGGTATCACGTTAAATGGAAATAGATCAACAGGTGAAAGCCAACCTCCTAAAAATAATATTGATCCCATGGCGCACATCAATAGAATATTCGCATACTCACCTAACCAAAACATAGCATACATCATCCCAGAATATTCTGTTTGATAACCTGCAACTAATTCGGCTTCGGCCTCAGGAAGATCAAATGGTGGCCTATTTGTCTCTGCTAATGCAGAAATAAAGAAAATTATAAACATTGGAAATAATGGTATTACAAACCAAATTTTTTCTTGTGCAATTACTATATCTTTCAAATTTAATGAGCCAACACATAATAATACATTGATAATAATAACTCCTATTGAAACTTCATATGAAACCATTTGTGCAGCCGATCTAATTGATCCAAGAAAAGGATACTTTGAGTTTGAGGCCCATCCACCCATTATAATTCCGTACACACCTAATGATGAAACGGCAAATAGATATAAAATCCCAACATTTATATCTGATAAAACAAATGTTTCACTAAAAGGTATAACTGCCCAAGAAATTAAAGCTAACGTCATAGTTACTATTGGGGCTAGTATAAAAATTACCTTATTTGAGCTTGCAGGAATAATTATTTCTTTAAATATATATTTTAATGCATCAGCGAGTGACTGAAGTAATCCGAAAGGACCAACTACATTAGGTCCTTTTCTTTTTTGAACAAATGCCCAGACTCTTCTATCCAACCAAACAATCATAGCAACAGATACGAGTACAGGTATTAATAAAAACAATATTTTTAAAACTTCAGAAAACAATATAGATAAATAATCCATCATTAACCTTCCGTACCTGTTTTTTTCAAGTTTATTTTAGAGTTTTTACAATCAGACATAGTTTTTGATGCTCTGGCAATAGCATTAGAATGATAATAGTCTAATTCACTTACTAAGATAGACTCTTTAACAAACTCATATTCTGGATTTATTTCAATTTTATTTTCTCTATTAATATTTATAAAATTTAACATTGTATTCACAAGTTCGTCTTTATTAGTAAATAATTTTTTTCTTTTTATTAATGCAGCTAAATCATTTACTATTTGCCAATCTTCTTTTGCCTCACCAGGAGGATATGAAGCTTTGTATGCTTTTTGCAACTTGCCCTCTAAATTAGTAAAATAACCATCTTGTTCAGTATAAGCAGAACCAGGTAAAATTAGATCTGCTAACTCGGCACCTTTATCACCATGACTTCCAACGTATACTACAAATGTATTGGATTTTTTAAATTTAACATTTTCTTGACCAAATAAAAAAACTAAATCAAAATGATTTTGTTTAATTCTATCTAAAGTATTAATTGATTTATCTACATTAACTAGATTTAAATCATAAGCACCAACTGTGGAAGCATCATTTGAAAGAATATTTAACGCATTCCAATCATCATTAATTTTATTATTTGAAATTAAAAATTTCTTTATTTCCTCAAAAATATATTCAGCAGATTTTAATTTTAAAGTTGATTGACCAATGATTATAGCAGGTTTTTTTGCATTTTTAATTTTTTCACTTACATAGATTTTATTTTCAATAATATCTTTTATAGTTTTTGAATTATTTTCAATAACTATATATGGATAAGTTAAATCACCTACGTCTCCTAATGAAATAATTTCTGTATTATTTTTTAAGTAAGCTTTTCTTATCCTTGAATTTAAAATTGTTGCTTCAAATCGTGGATTTGCACCTATTAGAAGAATAAAATCACTTTCTTCAATACCCTCCATCGAAGAATTAAATATATAATTTTTTCTATCACTCAAATTAACATAATAATTTTCTGACCTTGACTCTAAATATTTTGACTTAATTGTTTTTTCAAAAAATTCTTTTATGATATACATTGTTTCCATATTGGTCATGTCACCTGTTATTCCAGCAATTTTGTCTGATTGAGTTTCAGATATTTTTTTTACTAATATTTTATAAGCTTTTACCCAATCAATTTTTTCAAATTTATTATTAACTTTAAAGTATGGTGAATCTAATCTTTGGTTTTTAAGACCGTCACAAGCATATCTAGTTTTATCTGATATCCATTCTTCATTTATTTCTTCATTTATTTTTGGCAAAATTCTCTTTACTTCCCAACCATAAGTATCTACTCTTATATTTGATCCAACTGCATCCATTACATCTATAGACTCAGTTTTCTTTAGCTCCCAAGGTCTTGCTTCGAATACATATGGTTTAGATGTCAAAGCTCCAACAGGACAAAGATCTATGATATTAGCTGACATTTCAGACTCCATAGCTTTTTCTAAATAAGTGGTGATTTGCATATTTTCACCTCTTCCAATTGCTCCTAATTCTGGGACTCCTGCTACCTCTGTGGCAAATCTAATACATCTTGTACAATGAATACATCTTGTCATTTGAGTTTTAATAAGTGGACCCATGTATTTTTCTGCTACATATCTTTTATTTTCTTTAAATCTTGATTTATCTACACCATAAAACATGGATTGATCTTGAAGGTCGCATTCTCCTCCTTGATCACATACAGGGCAATCTAGAGGGTGATTGGCTAATAAAAACTCCATCACACCCTTTCTTGCTTTTTCAACTTTTTTGGTATTGGTTTTAATTACCATTCCGTCAGCTGCCGGCATAGCACATGAAGCAATTGGTTTAGGTGATTTTTCCATTTCAACAAGACACATTCGACAGTTTCCTGCTATTGAGAGTTTTTCATGATAACAAAATCTAGGTATTTCAAAACCTGCCTGTTCACATGCTTGTAAGACAGTTAAACCATCATCGATTTCAATATCAATATCATTTACTTTTAATTTAAGCATTTTCTTTCTCTAATAAATGTTGGTCAACCAAATAAGGTATGTCTTTTTTCTTTTCAAATACTGGGTTGATATTATTTCTCTTCAATATTTCATCTTTAAAATTTCTTAAAAGTCCTTGCACAGGCCAAGAAGAACCTTCACCAAAAGCACAAATTGTATGTCCCTCTATTTGTTTAGTAACATCCATTAACATATCAACTTCATCTCTTGTAGCTTCACCTTTAGCCATTCTCTCTAACATTCTCCACATCCAGCCAGAGCCTTCTCTACAAGGTGTGCATTGACCACAGCTTTCATGTTTATAAAATCTCGCAATTCTTGCCATACATTTTATAATGTCTTGATCGTTATTTATAACAACTATTCCAGCTGTGCCCAAGCCTGACTTATTTTCAACACAAGCATCAAAGTCCATTTTAATCGTATCACAAATATTTTTTGGTAATAACGGCATTGATGAACCTCCTGGGATTACTGCTTTTAAATTATCCCATCCACCAATCACACCGCCTGCATGTTTTTCTATAAGATCTTTTAAAGGTACTCCCATTTCTTCTTCAACATTACATGGAAAATTAA
>MDSZ01042488.1_pt1 | contig 13534 bp, 10 predicted proteins | sample 811201 | NCBI WGS metagenome assembly MDSZ01 (sample SAMN05326647, study PRJNA326480) | marine metagenome | isolation source: seawater | place: Indian Ocean: North | collected 2010
AAAATGTATACTTCAGAATCATTTATTTCAGCAATAATATTATTTATATTTGGTATATTTTTTCAGATTAGTCAACCTTACATAAATTTATTTTCATTAACTTTATTGGCATTAGGATTTTCATCAATTAAACATCATAGTAGATTACATACATGGATAATAAATGATAAATGGTTTTTTTTAGATATATTTTGTGTTTTTTTATTTTTTATAATATATACAATAAATTATTATAAAGAATTTTATTATTTAATTTCAGTAATATTAATTATTATTATTTATATTATTAGTAAAATTGTTAATAAAAAATATTGTGCATTAGTTCATTCATTAATTCATTATATTATTATTTTAATATTAATATATTTAATTTACAATAATGTAAAATAATATATTGTATTATATAAAATGAAAGAAAAAATATTAAAATTTGTAAAAGGTCCACCTGGTAAAAAATATACTGCATTTATTCAAGACAAAAAAACTAAAAAAGTAAGAAAAATTCATTTTGGTGCATCTGATTATCCTCAGTTTAAAGATCGCACACCATTAAAATTATATGCACATAAAAATCACTTAACAAGAAAACGAATGCAACGTTATTTTGCTAGACATTCAGGAACAAAAAAAAGAGGTCAAGCAATAGAAATGGAAAAAAAAAAATCAAAAGGCTATTATAATGCTAAAATTTTAAGTCATGTATATTTATGGTAATAATTTTAATTCTTATTTACAACTTTACCCCAGAATGGTTCACTAAGATAAGTTTTTTCAATAACTTCAAATTCTTCATTTTGTTGATCCTTTTCAATTATAACAAATTCTTTATTATTTGGCATTATAAAAATATTTATTTAACACTTTTATAATATAATTTATATAATGTTTATCAATTTTTTTTACCCCATAATTTTTAAATTTAATATACTTATGGTAATATATTAACTAAAAATTGTCCAAATTTTACATCACTTGGAAAATGAAGACCAGCATAAACTCGAGCCATTCCACACTTATTACCTAAATCATATAATAATTCTTTTTTTTCTGGATATTTTTTAGATAATACTTTTGCTAAGTATTGTCCTTGCATGGCATGACCAGATGGAAAAGATGGACTATATGCAGTTGTTGATGGATATTTATTTAAATTAGGATTAGTATCAAATGGACGTTCACGATTAAACAAATATTTAAAAAAAAATATATAATTACTAATTTCTGAGCTAATTTTATGTAAAGTATTTAAATCTTCATTAACATAGTTTTTAAATGCATATACACAAGATTCATCAGTTAATTTTATTAATGCATCCATTTTTGAATCTTTTTTATTTATATAATCTTCAACTTCTTTAACTTCTTCATAATTATTAGGATATAATGGTATTGTGGGTAAATAATCATAATATCTATTACTATTGTATGCAATTGTTACAAAAAAAATAATAATTATAGAAAAAAAATAAATAGGATTTATTTTTTTGATAATATTTTTATTTATATAATTTGTTATACTATTTTTCATACTTTTATATATTATAAATATTTTTAAATATGCATATTATTAAAATCAAGAATAAGATTATCTAAATCAAGCATATCACTCTTTTCATTTTCCATTATAATAATATTTCTAAATTCAGATTCGCATTCACATTCACATTCACATTCACATTCAGATTCACATTCACAATCGTTTAAATATTTATTGTAATAATGAATATTATTATAATAACTATTAAAATCATAATATTCAATATTAAATATTATATTATTGCGATCTTCAAAACTCATATTATTAGTTTAATGCTTTATTATTGTTAATAATATCTATATATATATATATTGCATAATCAATTTTTTTTATACTACCATAATAATATTATTATAATAACTATAAAAATTGATATTATTATTATAATTAATATAATAAATGTTTACAGGAGGTATGTTTATTTATAGATCTGTTGAAACATTACAAGAAAAAAAAGATATAACACTATATTGGGAAAATGTAAGAAAACAAATGGAAAAAATGAGAGACGAATTTGATGAAATACAAGAAAACAAATATAATAATAAAGTGCTAAGAAAAGCACGAAAATATAATTATAAGATTTTATTGGAAGATATTAATAATCGTCCAGAGTTTTTAGAACCAATAAACAAAAAAAATATTAATAAAAAATGATAAATTATATTTATAAATAAATTTTAATTATTATATTTCAATAAATAAAAGCTTAATGTATAATAATAAAATTTATTAAATTATAGATATTATTATTATAAAAATATAATAGATTATAAAAGTTATTTTTCTATTTTGGTTCACAATTGCCTGTTATTTTATTTTTACGAGTTCCATTTGGACATCTTTTTTTTATTTTTTGAGATTCAGCTTTTTCTTGTTTTTCTTTTTTAACTTTTTGAGTTTTCTGTTTTTTAATAGTTGGATCATAAAATTCGCACATTCCAATACTTTTATTTATTCTATATCCTTTTGGACATTTTTTACCAACTAATGGAACACAATGATTTTGTACCTCATCTTGTATATTTCCATCTTTAATATTAGTTTCAACATTAATAGGTTTATTATGTTGATCTTTTGCTGAAGGAAATTTTTCATTTACTATTTTTTTAAGATTATTTTGTGAAATATAACTGGGACTATAAGGTTCTAATTTTCCAACAATAAATTTTTTACAATTATTTACTACTTTAAATTGATCATTATATCTTAATTCAACATTCAAACATGCAATAGGAATATTATAAATTCCATATTTGATATATTCTAAATTAACAAGTTTAAATAATAAATTTCTTGGTAAAAGTATTTCTTTTTCATGTTTATATTTTGTAGTATTTATCATATCAATATATGGAACACCTTTTGCTATTTTTAATTTATATAAACAACATTTTAATCCTCGAGGAATACCAGAAAAACGTAAAGCAATATTAAATCCACTAGTAATAGATATAAAGTTTGGTATTATTTCAGTATCACCAACTCTTGAAAGCTCTTTAAAAGGTAGTTGCATACCTCTAAAATAAATAGTATCTGAATTTTGATTTATAGTAGATGCTTCAATAAAGGCTCTATCTAAATCATCTTTTTTTTGTTTTACATTTTTAACTGCTTCTTCTAATGTTGATCCATATCTTTTATAATATTGTTTAAAAATAGAAGTTTCAAAATAACTATCTCCTTGTCTTAAATACAAATTTACAGGAGCATCCCATTGAAAACTATAATCAAGAAGTGCTTTTGATAAAATATTTTCAAAATATACATCTTTTTTATATGGAATATTTTTTTTATCTATTTTCATTTCCTTTAAACTTGTTTGTTTGTGTAATGTTTTGAGGCGATCTTTTTCATCTTTTGTAACATTTTTAGGAGTTTTAAAAGATGGTTTTTTAGCTAAACCAAAAATAGATAATTCTAATGATTCTTTAGTTATAAAATATTCATAATTATTATCTAATAGTTTTATTTTAAAAATATTATTTTTTTTAATAAATGGTTTTTCAATATCTTTTAAATTTATTAATAATTTTTTATCTAAATAATAACCAATATTAAAAAATTGTTCTTTTGATTTATGTGTGTTAGTAGTTAGCAATACACCATTTTCTATAATACATTTAAGATATATATTATTTAATGTAGGTGTTTGAATAAAACTTTTTTTAAGACAAAATATTATTTCATTATTTATTGCAGGAGAATTAGTAAAACTAATATTTTTATTTTTATCAAAAATTACTAATATATTATCATCTGTTTCAGATAACCAATCATATATATTTATTTTTTCTAGATATATTGGATCATAACCATACATTTTATTATTTATATATATTAATATTAAAATGGCTGAAAGAAATAAAAAAATTAAATTACTAAAAAGTATATTAAAGAAACAATTAATAATAGAAAGAAAATCTAAATTAGATTTTGAAAAAGAAGTTTTAGAAAAATTTTCTAATTATTTTTTTGCTAATAAGATACAAAAAAAATTTAAAATTAAATTAGATTTAATTAAATTAAATAAAGAAATAAGTGATGTATTATGTAATGATTTATCTCAAACTAAAGATAAATATAGAAGAGGAATATATGACTTATTAGATTTATATAATAAACCTAATTATAATTGTAAAAATAGATTACTTTATTTATATTTTTATTATTGTAAATTTGGAAATAAAGATTTAGGTTATTCTCGAGATTCTACAACTCCTGAATTAATAAAAGAAGTAGTTGATTGTTTATTTTTAAATGTAAGTTTTGCTAGTACAAGATTTAATAAAACTACTTTTAAATTAGTTAAATTTATAAATGCTAATAGAGATGAAAAAATTTATAAAGAACTTATGAAAAGACCAGAGAGTTTAAAAACATTAAAAAACAAACCTGATATGCAACAAGGTAAATTAATATTAAAAAATATTCAGTTAAATGATGCATTTTTTGAACAATGTTATTTTTATAACGTAGATTTTGATTCACTTAATTTATCATCACAAAATAAAATAGCAACTAGATTTTTAAATTGTACTTACAATAAAGGTAATACTTTTTTTCCACAAAATTCGATATTGAATGTAGTTTATGAAACATTATCAGATTCAGAAAAAAAAGAACGTTATTTATTAACAATTAATACTCCTTTAACTATAACAAAAATAGAGAATGGAATTATTGAATATAAAGAAAGTAAACAAGAAATAAAACCAAAAATAATTTATGATAAATGTTTATTTAAAAACCATAATTTTGTTTTACGAGAATTACAAGTAAAAGAAGAAAATATTCAAGACAATACATTATTTATTCAATGTACATTTAATGGATCGAGTTTTAATAATTTAACATTAAAAACATGTATATTCAAAGAATGTAGCTTTATAGATGTAAATTTTGATAAATGTAAATTCATAGATTGTTTGTTTAAAGAGTGTTTATTTGATAAAGTAAAATTTTTAAAGTCTGATTTAGGTAATTTTGGATCAAATGAACTTGATAATTGTGAATTTAATTTAACTGATTTTATTAGAGTTATTTTTCATAATTATATAAATCCAGAAAAGACAACTATAATTAGAAATACTTGTACTTTTAATTCTTGTAAATTTTCAGCATCAGTTTTAGTTAATTTCAAATTTAATTATGATTCAAAATATAAAACTCTTCCAGATTTAGGAGAATCCCGACTTAAAATAACTAAATGCAGATTTACTGAAACAGATTTTCATGGAACTAATTTTGATAATTGTGATTTAGAAGCAACAAATTTTGCTGAAACAGCATTAAGGCCTAATAGTTTTAATTGGTTTGGTAATGTTTTTTATGCAGGATCTCATACAAAACCTATTTATCAAAAACTATATTATGAAGGCAAAAATAAAACTTCTGTTTTTAAAGCTATATTTGAAGATGAATATAATAGTTTTAATGAAGAATTTAATCCTATAAATATGTCAATAAAATTGTCAAGAACGTCTATAAGCCGTACATTAAAAATAACAAAAGAAGAATATCAGCGATATAATAAAATTACACATTTAGAAGAATTATTAACTAAGTTTAAACCTTATGACTATTTTAAAATACCTTTTAATAATGGTACTATAGTAGAAATATTACCATCAGTTTCTATGTTTAATACAACTATAAAAAGTTGTAATTTTCAATCCGCTACTGGACTTGAAGAATTTGATTTTAGTCAAGTAAAAGATGGAAATTTAACTTCAACTGATTTTACAAATGTTAATTTAACAAATACAAAAATGATTAATTGTATATTAATTGGAACAATATTTCAAATAGCTGATATAAATAATATAGATTTTACAGGAAGTAAATTTAATAATAATACTGATTTTACAAATACATTAAATATCGAATATGTTAAAAATAGAAAAGAAAGACAACATGAAATGGGAGGAGGTAATGGTATTTTTTATGTTGAAAATACTGTAAATCTAGATATTAATAGAGAGACGGAGAGAGAATTAGAATTTGGTGCAATACAAGGTCAAGCAAATGAAACTCATGCAAGAAGTTTAATTATTATTAATAATAGAAATAAATTAGATGAATTTTATGAAAAATATACCAGTGGTTCATTATCTGATCCTACTAAAATAGCTTTTTTACTTAATCAGGATGATCCTACTATGGATAAGATGCTACAAGAAGATATAATAAACTATTTTACTGAATTAAAAAGATTAATTAATTATCTAGAAGATAACAACAATGTACCTCCTACAAGTATAGATATATTAAATAATAGTTTATCATTATTTATTTGTAATTTTGTATCTAGTAGATTAAAATATACAGAAACTGAAAAAAATGCATTAAAAACTAATTTAGATAGATGTATAACACGAGAGTTTATTACTATACTAACAAATCTTAAAAGACCAATAAGTGGTGGAGAACCAGGTAATTGGTCATGGTTAAAAATGTTATATGGTTCTTTAATTTATTTATTTACTTCTAGAAGACTTTATTTAAAAATTTTTATTGAATATTATTTTAATGAAGTATTTAATGCACATGGTCCAGGAAGTCAGAGTTGTGTTTTAGGTATGGTAGAAAGATGGATTACTATACATTCACAAGCAATGGAAGCATATTTGATGACATTAGTTATGAAAGATTCAGAAATGACCGAACAAACAATTAATTTAATTAAAAAATTAAGTACTAATGTAGATGATGACCAAATAAATAAAAAATTTCTAGATAATTTTAATAATATAAAAGAAATTAAAGAAGTTAAATCAAGTGATGATAAAGAAATTATAGAAAAATTAATAGAAAATTTAGATAATATGTATATTATTATTACTAAAATTATTAATAGTGGAACAGGATATTATTTTGAAGAAAATGATGATGATGAAATTTATAATAATTTAATAAAGTTACAAGAAGAAATAAAAACAAATAAAGATCATATATCCCAAGATCCTAAGTTTGATAGAAAAGAACATTTAAAAGGAACCATAACATTAATTGATAATAAATTAAATGATATACTTTTTAGTTTATTTGATGGTGAAGGAGATGAAGCAGCAAGTAGTGCTAAGTTAGAAGCATTAGGTATTATTGAAAAATTATTAGATGATTCTAAATTAATAGTAGAAAATTTAAATTCAATAATAACGACAGCAACTATATTAGATTTTAATTCAGTAAATAATAAATATGTATGTCATAAATTAATTAATTTATTAAAACCTAATTCTAGTTTACCTGAAACACCAGAAGATAGTTTTGTAGTAGAATTTGATTATAATATTACACCAGTTATGAGAGATAATTGGCATGAATCTTGTAAAAGTAAATTTGAAAATGGAAAATTTACATGTTTAGATGATATATGTAAAGATTTTGTTACATCTATGACAGGAATGATTTTAGAAGCACATAAAATAAACGAAGATCAAGTTAAAAATGCAAAAATACTAGATAAAATAGCAAGATTAACTTTACATTTAGAAGAGGTAGAAGTTCCAAATTTAAAAATTGTTATATTGAGTTTATATGATGATGATAAAACAGAAATGGAAAATTTAAAAGAATATTTTATAGAAGGTGGTAAACGTAGAAAAGAAACAGCAAAAAAAGGAAAAGGTAAATTAGCAGTTAGAAAAGCAAAATCTCTAAGTGATACTTTTAAAAAAAGATCAAAATTATCATTACGAAGTGCTAAATCAGATGGAGATATAAATTATAGAAGATATTCAAATTTATTAGAAAGAACATGTATAAAAGAATTTGTATATTTAGAAAAAGAAAAGTTTAATCTACTTTTTGATGATATAGAAAAAATTAGTTTAAAAAATATGAATATAATAGATAAACCATATAAAGAAGTAATAAAAAAACAATATACACAAGTAAAAGAAAAATATGAATTATTAATTTTTAAAACAAAACCAAGACAATTAAAAACAAAATTATCAAAAGAAAGACCAAGAGAAAAACTAACAATAAGACCAAGAGGAAGACCAAGAGGAACAGCAACATTAAGACCAAGAGGAACACGAACAAGAACAAGAGCAAGAACACGAAAAGGAAGACTAAAATTAATAACAGTAGTATAATAAATATAATATTTTTTATAAAATATTAATTATTTTTAGTATTATTAAAAAAAATAATTAATTATAATTTAAAATCGCTATAATATGGTGTTGGACCACAATATTCAAATTTATTATCATTTGTTATACTATTAGTACATTCATAAGTATTATTTGGTTCATTTTCATATGTTAAAAATGTATTAGTTTTTGTGTCTAATGTATTATTATCAAAAACTATTTGATCATTAATTGAATGGGTTCTTGGTCCAATTAAATTTTTAATTTGATTTTCATAAAATCCATTAATAGTATTTAAATATTGATTTATTACACTAACTGGTGCAGTTCCTCCAGGTTGAATATTTTCTAAATTAGCTAATTCCATAGCTAAATCCATACTTGGTCCATAATTATTAGGTGTTATTTCAGATGCAGTTTTTATTGTTTCATCTGAAACACCAAAATAATTTACACCAGATAGTATATCACTTTGAATATCTTGCTGAAATTGTGAACCTACACCAGTATTGTTAGCACAAACATCTTTTACATCTCCAAAACAATTAAAAAATTGATCTTCATTAAGTAAGTATTGATTAGTAATAAGATCACCACTATTTGGCATTGGTACTAAAGTACTACTATTTACTGGAATATATGAAATATCTTCATAGCTAATAGTGCTAACAAAAAATTTACTTATCATTGTTTGAAGTTCAAGTTGAGTATATCCTTGAGTAGACCTAATTTGACTGGGATTAGTAGTTAATTCTCTTAATTGATTATTTATTTCATCAATAGTAAAAGTTGTATTATTATAAGTTATAGTTTCTAGTCTTACTCTACTACCATTTTCTAATGTATTATAACTTAATTCTAATCTATTTTGATAATCAAAAATATCTTGAATAGTTAAATCAGGATCTAATAATATATTTTGTGAAACACTATTTTTTTTAAACAACATACCACTAAAATCATTTAGATTAACAGAATTATTATTTGTACAATAAGTCCGTATATTATTAAAATTAGTATTATTATAAAGTTTGTTAATTTTATCTTTATTATCATCACTTAATGCATCTGTATTTATAATATAATTCATATTAGCAACATTAGTAAAATTTAAATTACTAGCAAAACCAAATTGAATAGTAAATTCATTTGCTAAGTTAGTCAAAAAATTTTTACTAAAATCATTACATTTATTAGTAAAATTAAAAGAGTTATCAAGAGATTGATATGCAGTATTATAACTATTTGTATTATTATTATAAAAATCCTCACCACTACAACATGTTATATTATTAAGACCTTTATTATATAAAAAATCTTCATTACTATAAACATAATTACCATTTTCATCAACAGCTCCTCGCTCATCTTGATCAAGCATATTAGCTAAGTAGTCATCACGAGTACAGTTTGCTTGCCAAGGACAAAAAACATAACCAGTATCAATTGATTCAAAACTAATTCCACCTTGATCTATTTCTAAATTAGTATTATATAAACTATAACTAAAATCATAAATAGGTATACAATCACCACTGCTTGGTTTCATTTGACAATTTGAACAATCTAGATTAGCACTGAAACCTTCAACAAGATTAGAAGAAAAATATAATATATAAATACAATAAAACACTAATAATAATATTATTATTAGTTTAAATATTTTTTGTATAAATTTAAAATCTATATTATTATTGAATAATTTCATATTATTTTATAATTATATTATATTTACAAAATAATAAAAGTTATTTACCATTTACTAAATTAGTATTATATTGATTGTTTACTATAATAAATTGACAATTGGTATTTAAATTTTCTAAATTTTTACTATTTGTATAAGTACAAGTACTTCTTAATCCACCTAAATAATTTTGAATCGTATTTTCAAGAGGTCCTTTATATTTAATTTTAATTTCACGCCCTTCAGATGATCTATAATGAGTATTATTATTATTAGCATAATTATTTTTCATTGCATAAGTAGAACTCATTCCATAGAAAAATTTATATTTTATTCCACTTTCTTCATCTACAATTAGTTGTCCTGGATTTTCATCATGACCAGCAAATTCTCCACCCATCATAACAAAATCACTTCCCGCACCATATGACTTAGCAAGATCACCTGGACATGTTATTCCTCCATCGCTTAATATAAAAGATCCACTATTTTTTGCTGCTTCAACACACTCTAAAATACAAGTAAATTGAGGCATACCTATTCCTGTTTGAATACGTGTTGTACATGCACTTCCTCCACCAATACCACATTTTATAATATCGATACCAGAATCAATTAAATCTAAAACACCTTCTTTAGTGGTTACATTTCCAGCACAAATTATTTTTTGTGGATATTTAGCTCTTAGATTTTTACAAAACGTTTTAAAATTACTAATATAGCCATTAGCAATGTCAACACATATAAATTTAACGTCTAAGTTATCTAAAATATGCACTAAATTTTCATAATCAGAATTACTTATTCCAGTAGAAATCATAAAATAATCTTTATTTAATGGTATGCTATTTTCTTGATTATATTTTAAAAAATCTTCAAGTTTATAAAATTTATGAAAAGCAGTAATAATATTATATTTAGATAATACACTATAAATATCTAAAGTTCCAACACTAGTCATATTTGCAGCAATTAATGGAATTCCACTCCATTTTTCATTATTTTTAAAAGTAATTGTTTTATTTAAATTTACTTCAGATCTAGAATTTAATGTAGAAGATTTTGGTAAAATTAAAACATCTTTAAAATCTAAATATTTATCTAATGTCTTAAATTTTTTATTATACATAATTTAAATAAATTGTTTTAATATATTTAAATTATTTTTAAATATTATAATTGTATATATTAATATGTCTCTAAAAGATCAAAATATAGTATATGTAGATAGTATAAGATATAATTTAGATCCTTCAAATGGTGATATATCTAACATTATAAATTGTCCAACAACAAATATGTCAACTTATTTAAATGATGATAATCGTACATTCGATTATAATAAGATTAATCATTTAATACCAAATCCAAAATATTTTAATACGTCTGGTAATAATGTTAATATGCCATTTTCTAATATACCAAATTGTGGTAATAATGATTTTTCTGGTTGTTGTGTAATTCCAACAGAGATTTCAAATAATGATTATTTTGATAAATGTGATGCTAACGGACCAGAAGGAAGTTCAACAGGTTTTATCTATAAACATGAAGGCAATTATTATAATGTTTGTCACGCACGCCCAATACAAAAACTAGTAAATATGTTTTCTAATTTTCAAAATAAGAAAGATGGATTAGAAAAATTTTTTGTAATTTTGTTAGTTACTATAGTTATGATACTTTTTTATACATTATTTAGTTTACCTTATGAATTTTGGTTACGTTATGGTAATTCAATACAATGTATATATTACAAAGTTAAACAAACATGTGCAAATATGGGATCAAAAAAATCTATTAATGATGGTAAACTTACTATAATAGAATATAAATTTCCTGATAATTTAGATAGTTATCCATATGAAGCATGTAAACCTATTACAAGCGGTGGTATGAAAGGTGGTAGAGAAAAAGATGGTTCAATAAATTCTAATTATATACAATACAATGAAAATGGATCAAAATGTATAAATGTAGATTTTGGAGATGATGATGATGATATTAGTCAAAGACCTTTTCCATATAATTTGGGCCAATATGCTAATGATAAAACAAGTATGAAAAATAATTATATAGCAATGATTTTAAAAGGATTTAGTTTTTATTTTTTATTTACAATATTATTTTTAAGAACAATATTTAATAAAGTTTTAAGTTATTTTTCAAAACAATATCAAAAAATATACCAAAAAAATACTCTAATAAGTACGTTATTATTATTATTTAATTTTATTATTACACCATTTTTAATAATAGCTATTTTAGTATCTGTAATTTTTGCTGGAATAGCAGTATTTCCATTATTAATTACAATTACAGATTTTATTAAAAGTTTGAATGTATTTAAAAATGATATTGAAACATGTTCTTCAACACAAGATAACCCAAGTTATTATAAAATTTATAAACTTGATAATTTATTTTATAGTTTAAATCCAGAAAATTTTAATACAGATAGTGATAATTTTCATAAAAACAACAAATTTTTTGCAATTATTTTAGGTGTGCTTGCAGCATTTGGTTTAAAGGCTATAATAGGAGGTGAAGAACAAACTACGGCAATAATAACATTAATTGCACTTATAATTTTCCCTATAGGATTTTTTGCAGCATCTAAATTTATTTCATTAACTGAAAATACTGTAAAAATTTTAGATTTAATAAAGAAAATATTGTTAAATATATTATTATTTATACCTATATTCTTTACAATAATTTTAACATTTGCAGCTGGTATGACTGGTAGTATATTAGCAGGATTATATATGGTATTAAAATTATTATATGATTTTTATATTACTACTTATAGTAATGGTATAGAATTTTTAGATTTATTTAAAAATCATTCAAATTTTCTAACAATAATATTATTAATATCAGTTACAACAAGTTCTGCTATATCAGGTCTTGGTGATCAAGTAACAGGAACATTAGGTGGACTATTAGCATTATATTTAATATATCAGTTATATAAAATAACTCAATAAAAATATAAAATAAATTATTTAATAAAGGTATAAAAAATTTATAATATATTCTATTATATTTTGATGGGTAAAAAAAAAAATAATGATAAAAAAAATTTACCATTTGTAAGTATTTGTACTCCTACATTCAATAGACGTCCATTTTGGGAATATACAATAAAATGTTTTAATCATCAAGATTATCCAAAGGAAAATATTGAATGGATAATTATAGATGATGGAACAGATAAAATAGAAGATTTAGTAAAACATATACCTCAAGTTAAGTATTTTAGCTATAATACTAAAATGCCATTAGGAAAAAAAAGAAACATTATGCATGAAAAATCAAAAGGAGATATTATAGTTTATATGGATGATGATGATTATTATCCTAAAGAAAGAGTTTCTCATGCTGTAAATATGCTATTAACTCATCCAAATGCATTATGTGCTGGTGCAAGTGAAATATATATATGGTTCAAACATATTCAATCAATGTATCAATTTGGTCCTTATGGCCCAAATCACGCAACAGCAGGTACATTTGCGTTCAAAAGAGAATTATTAAAAGATCATAAATATGATGATAATGCAGCATTAGCTGAGGAAAAGGCATTTTTAAAAAATTATAGTGTTCCATTTATACAATTAGAACCAAAAAAAACCATTTTAGTATTTTCACATATTCATAATACATTTGATAAAAAAAAATTATTAGAAAATGGAGAAAATA